>ENA-ORSR01000934-ORSR01000934.1-human-gut-metagenome-genome-assembly--contig:-NODE-934-length-22661-cov-2.908653_pt1 | contig 22661 bp, 22 predicted proteins | sample MGYA00241901_ERZ509166 | MGnify/ENA primary metagenome ERZ509166 (study PRJEB26280, sample SAMEA2338860) | human gut metagenome | biome: human gut; feature: human-associated habitat; material: faeces... | reverse complement strand
AGAAGGGAGTCTTGTTTTCTATCTTCACTTCAACCATAAACGGACTTGACTTTACCTATCAAATATATTACAATAAAGTTGCTAAGTTAATTGTGTGATTTGATAATCAGTTCTCTGGTTGTCAGACGCACTTTTTATTTAATTGTCAATGATCGTAATGCCAATGGTTAGGCGTTATTATTTTTAAAACCTATATAACCATCGGCTATATTTTAATTATATAACCATTGGTTATATTTGTCAAGGGATTATTTGAAAAATTACAAAAAATTTTAGAGGTTTAAAATGGAATTTTCGGAACGATTAAAAAACCTTAGAAAACAAGCACATCTTACACAAGTTGATGTAGCATGCAAACTAGGAATTTCGCAACCAGCCTATGCTTCATGGGAACGTGGAATCAAAAAGCCAACACAAGAAAATCTTGTAAAAATAGCTCAAGCTTTAAATGTCTCAATTGATTATTTAGTTGGTAATTCAGATGAAAATCTAAAAGAAGAGGAATTAGGTAATGTAGAATTTCTTTTCCGTATGAATTCAAAAGGTCTAACCGAAGAAGAAAAGATTATCTTCAAAAAAGAGTTGATTGAATTTATGGAAGAACGGAAGAAGGCTTTTGGAAAATAAATTTTTAAATTACTGTTAAAATTTATAATTCTAATATTTGTCTATATTTTATTTTTTACTTTTAAATAAAAATAATATCAAATTTAATAGGAATGAGATATGGAAAAAACAAAATTATTTACTACTCAACAATCATTTGTAACATTTATTAATGGTGTACTTCTAAATATATGTGATATTTCATTTGAAGAAAGAAATGCCTATGCGCATGGCTTTCTTTATAAATCCAAAGACATAAATGCTAAATTATATAAAATTATGTCCATGTCTGATGCATACAGTAAAGATGGCTTTAGTCATCGAGGGATAGAAATTCAAGGCCCCGTTATTTTCGTTTATAAATTATTTAATTCACTGAATGATTTAAATTCAACAGTACAAAGATTTTGCGAGTTAATGCCAGATGGTGTAACGTATGTATTTATAATATATGGTTTGTGGGAAGATAAAATTAGAGAATCGGCCATACTACCAGATAATGTATTATGTTTTGCAAATGAGACAGTTGAAAGATGGATCAACGAGTATCCACTTGATTACATTAAATCACAGGATTTGATACGTCTTTACAATAATACCAAAGTTAACAAATTTGAAATCGATGACTTTATAAACTACAATAAATATGTTGTTGATAAATTGAAAAATGATATCGATGATGGTGACTTATCTATTATCTTAGGAGCAGGAGTATCATTTGATTATGGTGCAGTTTCATGGAATAAACTAGTAAACTCATTTGAAAAAGATATAAGTGAAAAGATTTCATTAAATTTTGACAATCAGATAAAAGGAAAAATCGGTACAACTGATTTAATTCACGCACAGTTATATAAGGATTTATTACCCAATGATAAGTACTATAATAGGATATATCAAAGTTTATACGGTAATTTTACTTCATCAAAATTGAAAAAGGCTACGACACTATTTGAACTAGGAAGTCTATTAAAACGCTACTTTTCAAATAGAAATATAAAAGTTTTAACGTATAACTATGATAATTTTTTTGAGCAATATTTAGATAAATATTTCAGTAATATTAAATATAGTGTTTTTTTTACAGAAGAATGCTCTCTTAATAACTCTATCCCAATTTACCATATTCATGGATATTTACCATATGATAAAGAGATAAACAAAAATGATAAAGAGATAAACAAAAATTATAAAGAATCAATTAAATTGACAGAAGATGACTATAATTTCTTATATAATAGCCCGTATTCATGGCAAATTGAAACTCAATTGGAAGCTTTCAGAAAAAATAACTGTCTTTTTGTTGGATGTAGTTTAACTGACCCAAATATTCGAAGACTGTTAAAACTTTCTATTGACTCAAAAAAAAGACATTATGCAATAATGTCTATCGATAAAATGAATACTTTTGAACTTGTAATTGTTTCTCATCATTTTTCTAAACTAGGAGTAGATATTATTTGGACCAAGGATTTTAATGAATTCCCTACTGTATTGAAACAATTATAAAATATGATTTAGTTTTGTAATATATTAAGAGAAGGGACTTTTATGACAAATCTGTATAAAAAAGTAAGTAGTAAAACTAAACAAATACTTTATCAGTATATGAAGGATGAAGATGTTTCATTTATTAACTATAACTTCAACTATTTCTTTCAATATTGTATTAATGAAAATCAGATTCAAGTAATTAGTCATCACTTCTCAAATAGTAAAATTGAAGGTTTGACTATTATTGATGTATTAGGTATTAGTATTTCTTACGAAAAAACTAACCCAAAAGTTAAGCAAAATTTTACATTATGTCATGAGTTGGGCCATCTTATTCTAGATCACGAAGGAAGTTATTTCACTGAGTCTATTGATAATCAAGGAAACATACTGGAAAGAGAAGCAAATATATTTTCAGCGGTTGTATTAATGCCAGATATCGTTTTGTTATCAAAAATTTATTATAATTGTGAAACTTTCCAAAGTATACAAGATAGTTTAGAAGTATCAAGACAAGCTCTTTACTTTCGTTTGCTAGACTTATTTAGAATTAATTTTCCAGACAAAGAAAGTGTAATAAAGTCTTCTATTGACTCTTATATAAATGGTCAAAATGCCTCGTTGCTTCTTCTATTTCATAATATTAAAGAAAGCATTATTCAGGAATTTAACCAATATAAACCATCCTTACTTAAGCAAATTAAACGAAAAATTAGTAACGATGGTTTTGCAACAAGTCAAGATATTCCTGAATTGTTAAATCAAAAAAAATGGAATCAATTAAAAAAAGAAAATCCGAATCTAAAAATATGGTTAATCTATAATAAGGGAAAATCAATAGCGTATGTTTGGGACTCTAGGAAACTGTCTGATAAAGAAGCTAAGAAAAAAGCCGAATTAAAGTTACTTTTAATTTAAATAAAAAGTGACGAAAAATCTCTATTATATTACTTCCAGAAAAAATATTGATATGAGTAGTAAGTCTATTGTAAAGAAATATGGTATTCTCCCATAAATAATCGAAGTTCTTGTATAGAGCTGAATAAAAATGACAGAGCAGTTGAAAACACTCACTTCATTCAACTACTCTCTGAGTTAAAAGTATGGAAAAGAGCTTTGGTAAAACATGGAGACTCAAAGATAAAAAACAGTGTCAATTATCTGATGCCAAAAGGTAATTGCTTTAATATATTAGATTTTAAAAAGTATATAATTTTGTGGGGTATCTTCAATGAATGGTTTAATTATGTTTTCAATTATGTGTTTGCTTCTATTTTCAATTGTAGAAATTTTAAGCTGGACAGGTTGGCGATACAATTCAAATCCGTATGTAAATATAATTAATAGAACTTATAATAAGTGGGCCAATGATTTTTATGATATTGGGAATAAAAAGTTAACAATTGAAGATATCCATAAAGCTGAGAAAAACCTTGCTCTTAGATTTAAAACTGAAGGATTAACAAAAAATGATATTTCCAGATTCTTAGAATGGCAAGAACAAAATAAGAATAAATCCTTCAAAAATAAGATTTACATATGTGGGGCAATGGTATCAACTTGGATATTTTCAAGAATTGATTCAGAAGGCTTAAAAACATCTATTAATGATGTGAAGACTTTTTTTAATGAACTAATTAATATTTTTACTGATTTATTTAAAGTAGATAAATCAGAGGTTATTAGTATACTTTTATTAATATTTTACTTAATTATACTAATTGTTTCTTCTATATTTCTATTCCTTTCGATAAAAAAAATTATTTTATATCATTTACGCAATATCAAGAAATATAAAGAAATAATATTAGGAAATGTAGTCGAAATATTTGACAGTTTGGATATGAATACTGCGCAAGAGGATTCATCATTTAGATTTCCTAATAATTTAAATAATAGTGTTTTTTATCAATTGATTAGATCTGTTAATACTCATGATAATACTAGAAATACAGTCAGCAAACCTTTTAGATTCTTTATGAAAATATTTGTTTCTATAGTAATTCTTGAGATAGTAGGGCTGTTTATGCAAAATAAACTTATATCTTTCTGGAATAGTAGATTATATAATCAACTATCTATTACTCCAGTTAATTTGAGTAAAAATATAATACTTTTTGGATTGCTTGTCTTTATTATAGAGGTTGCATTTATATATATGTTTATAACTGTAGGTTCTTTTTTATATTATAAACAGCATTATAAAATAGTACATTTTTTTATAGCTCTTCTGTTGCTGTCTATCCCTGTTTTAATACAAATTTCATTTATAAAAATTGCTCACTCATCCGATAATTTAATAATAGCTCTTTTTAATATTACTATGTTGCTCGCGGTTTCATGTTATGTATATTATAAAAGAAACGAATTACCGCAAGTGACGACAAATAGTAGACAATGAACTGCACCCCAAAAGTTAGACAGAAAAAATCTAACTTTTGGGGTGCAGTTCATCTTCAATCTTTTTCTTTTTCTAGAGAAAATTTAAAAAAACTCAATAATAACATTAAATCAACATTTCCAAAAGTTTTCGCTATATGGTAGGATATCTCTATTAGGGCAATTTAAAAATTAGAGATTCATTCTTAGTTTACTGTGCCCGTTTTTTTATAAACACATCTACTTTAACTAAAGATGTTCCTTGAGGAGTGTTTATGATAAAATAAGGATTAGTAAAATTAAGGATTATGAACAAACCATCTAGCTGTAAAAACTATCATTACAGAAAAATGAGAAGCCATATTCGATAAACAAACAGTATCTCCAAAGACAAGTTTAAGAGAAAATATGACTGAATTTTTTCTAGGATGAAAGGATCAATAGGTTCAGAAGGGAGAAATATGCTAAATATCTTTGTATTAGAAGATGATTTTCTACAACAAACACGTATTGAAACAGCAATCAAGAAATGTATGACAGATCATCATCTAAAGTATAAATACTTAGAGGTATTTGGGAAGCCAACACAATTGTTAGAGGCCATCAAAGAGACAGGAAATCACCAATTCTTTTTTTTAGATATTGAAATTAAAGGGGAAGAAAAAAAAGGAATGGAAATTGCGCGGGAGATTCGTGAAAAAGATCCTAGCGCTTCAATCGTATTCGTAACGACTCACTCAGAATTCATGCCCGTTACCTATCGTTATCGCGTCTCCGCTTTGGATTTTATTGATAAAGGATTAAATGATCAGGATTACCAGGAAGCGATCTCATCTGTTTTGATACATGCTACTGAGAACGTCAATAAGACAATAGGGGAGGATTCCTTCAGCTTTAAATCAGAGCATTCCCAGATTCAAGTCCCTTTCTCAGATATTCTATATTTTGAGACATCTTCGACCGTTCATAAGGTCGTTTTAACAACTAAAAAAGGACACATGGAATTTTATGGTAAAGTCTCAGATATTGCTAAAACCGACAAGCGACTTTACCAAAGTCATCGAGCTTACGTTGTAAATCCAGAGAATGTCGTTCGTATTGATAAAGCAAATCATATTGTTTATTTTGAAAACGATGAATCATGCTTTGTATCACGTTTAAAACTGAAAGGGCTAGTTGAAAAGGTAGATAAAAAATGACTCTAGAGTTTGAAGGAATATTTTTAGTTTCTTGGATATTTAGAATAGTGATTCTATCTTATGTTACTAATCAAAAAATAAATTTATATTATCTTTTACTTCCGTTTATTTTTCTAGGAATTTATATTATAAATTATGACATTGTTTTTTGGGGGGAGATTTTCTTATTGCCCCTGTCATTAATTATTGTTAAGAACAAATATAATTGGAATTGGTCTCAATATATCTTTTATAGTTTTTTTCCATTTGTCATTTTTGAAATTTTTTCAAATTTTGCTAACTTATACGATCGTTTTTTATTTAGATTATCTGCAAATCAATGGTATAACTTTTTTTGGTCTTCTTGGATTGACTATTGTCTTGGATTTTTATTTTGCTTTGGATTCTTTAAGTTATTACAGATAGATTTCAAAGTAATAAGTGAAGAATTGAATAGAGAAATGAATTTTAAGAAACAGGTCTCATTGTTCTGCTACTCTCTTATATTTTACGTCATATCAGTATATTTACTTGATAATCTAATACATCTTAGCGAATATGGTTATATTGTTAGTTCTATAGATTTTGTCTATTTAAGAAGAAATATTTTGATTATATATCTTATTTTTACAATTGGAATTATTTTCAAAATGAATGATCAAGCTAAGAAAAATAAAGAAAAAGAGCTTCAGGAAAGTAAGGATAATCAATTAAAAAACCTTACTTCATATAGTCATCATATTGAATCGCTATATAAAGAAATTAGAAGTTTTCGTCATGATTATACAAATATATTAGTCAGCTTAAATGAATCTATAAAGAATAGAGATATAGATGGAGTAGAGAGAATTTATAATTCAGTGTTGAAAGAATCTGATAAATCCTTTTATAATAGTCAATACGACATTGCTAAGCTTGTTAATTTAAAAAACCTAGCTATGAAGTCGGTTGTATCTGCAAAATTGATTGAAGCACAAAATCGAGGAATTGATGTCTCTGTAGAAATAGCTGAACCTATCGGAACTCCTCAAATAGATTTAGTCGATTTTATTACGATACTATCTGTCTTTTTAGATAATGCCATAGAAGCTGCAGTTAACGCAGAATCTCCAAGAATTAGTTTTACTTATTTTCAAGAGAATGAAAATAAAATTTTAGTCATCTATAATACCACTGCTGACTATAAGATCCCTACTAAAAATATTTTCCAATATGGAGTCTCAACCAAAGGAGAAGGACGAGGTATCGGTCTTTCCAATGTCAAACAAATCCTTTCCAAATATCCTAAAGTCACTTTAGAAACAAAAAGTATAGATCATGAATTCACTCATGAATTAAAGATGCACGAAGGATAACTTTAAAACTAGAATAAATGGTCTGTTTTTTATAATTCCATTCATTATAAAAAACAGACCATTTATTAGATTGATCATTTCTTTTATTGAATTTGAAATATACTGTTGTATGTAAGAACTTAGAAAACTAAAACCGAGTTACAATTGTTTAGTGAACTCACCGACATTCTGTTTATGATTATAGTTAGGAGAACTAGCCCATGTTTAATAGATTAACAACCGCTGTCTTTCAATCTATTTTAAAAAGGAGAGATACGAAGATCTTCTTATCCTTTTGTCTATTACCTATTCTTGTTCCATTTTTGGCAGGAAATATGGAAGATATGAAAACCGACTATACGAATAGTTTTTTATCTTTCTTTGATATCACTCTTTTAACACAGTATCGTTTAACAATCCCAGTACTCATTTTTTCGATCCTGATTTCTTCCGTTTTTAGAGATGAAATTGATAGTAAGATCATGTTTTTATACAAAGATATTAAGCGTTCTAAAATATTTAATGCTAAAATAATCGGACTCGTATTGATTTATCTAATCTATTTATTTGGAACTTTTTTTGCAACTTTCATTACCTATTATGGCATTATGTTGCCTAGATTTGGAGTTAATTCTAACTTCTTACCTTCAAGCTCTATTTTAGTTGAGAAATCTATCTTGTCGATTCTTTCTGTGGTTTTACTTAATCTTATAACAACCGTCATGGTTGCGATGGTTTCCATTAAATCTAAGACCTTAGTGGCTGTTTTAGTAGGAATCTTCTTCACTTTATTCGCCTTCACAGCTCCCTTACTGATTGGAGTAAGGTATGTGATTCCAACCACTTATGCAAATGCTTTACAAGCAGGTAAGTTTGGTTTAACGCTGTTAATCATCATTGGCTTGTCTTGCATTTACTTCTTACCTAGCTATTTCTCAGCTAGAAAGAATTTTGAAAGAATAGAGTTTTAAAAAGAGCAAGCTGACTCATTTATTATTTATAAAAATTGAAAGGAAACTAGATATGCTAAAAATCGAAAGTATTTCAAAAAAATTTGTTGGGAATGACTTTTATTCACTCAAAGACGTCAATATGGAAATCAATAAGGGGGAGATTGTCGGTTTGATTGGTAGAAATGGGGCAGGTAAATCGACACTCATGAAGTTGATGGCAAAATCACTAAAACCAACTTCTGGACTTATTACCTATAATGGGATCGATATTCATAGTAAAGACAATGTATTAACAGACTTTGGTATTATGATTGATCCAGTATTCTACCCAGAAATGTCCGTTATTGATAACTTAAAATTTTATCTACGTTTACATGGGAAAGAGGAACTTTTTTCAAATATTGAACCAACTCTAAAATTGGTAGAACTATGGGAAGCTAGAAATAGAAAACCAAAAGGATTTTCTTTTGGTATGAAGCAAAGGACAGCCTTGGCAATTGCTTTGGTTGCCGAACCAGACTTCCTTATTCTAGATGAACCATTCGTTGGACTAGATCCGATTGGTGTTCAGAAATTAATTGATATTTTGAAACAGTGGTCTAATGAGAGACAAATTTCAATGCTTATTTCTAGCCACCAATTAGGAGAGCTAGAAGCCTTGTGTGAACGTTATGTCTATATTGAGGCAGGGCAGTTAGCAGACGCTTTTGACGGTGCAGCTTGTCCTAGTTTGCTTGTGTACTTGAAGGAAACTAAGAATCTTGAAGGGATTCAGTCTTTATTAAGTGATGACGTCATTCTAGAAGGCAATGTTTTAGATATTTCCACAAAGATAACCTCTGAAGAGATTAATGAGATTTTTAAAACTTTAGGAAATCATGCCTTGATTGAGAAGATAGAGGTGAAAGAGAACCACCTAAAAGAGATCTTTACGAAAGGACAGTAATATGAAACAAATCTTACCTGCCATTTTCACATCTGTCTGGAAGCGTAAAGAAAGCAAGATTTACCTGCTATTCGTTTTATTTCCAGTTATCTTTCTTCTAGCTTCCTTTTTTGGAAAATCTAATTTCATGCAAATTTCCGTAATAGGAGACAATAGAGTAAGTGGGATAGCCTTTCTAGATATGATGATCAGTTCAGCAGATTCATTTATCTTACCTACTCTTGCAATCTATTTCTTGACAATTTCTGTCTTTAGACGAGAGATAGATGATCATACCATGTTTCTTTATAGAGATTTAAGCCGTAAGAACATATTTTTTTCAAAATATCTTAGTTTACTCTCAATCTTGGTACTTTTTTATATTCTATTTACTTGTGTTTCTACTACAGTCTATTTTACCAGGGTCGTTCAGTTTCCTTTTGCCTCGAATACCTTTTTTGATAATGATTTATCTATTACTTTATCAACCCTAGAGGATATTTTTGGAATCTTTTTAAAAGATATTTTTTCAGTAACTGTCGCCTCTGTGTTATGCCTTTATTTAAAAACAGGCTCAACCATAGTGGTAGCTATTATTTTAACAATTGCAAGCATGATGACTTCAATGATTGGCGGAGGCATTGCAATGCTTTTCCCGAATGGATATAACAGATTGCTTAATGACGACATTTTGTCCACTCCACAAGCATTCTTGGGAGCACTGGGAATTACCCTCGTCTATGCCTTTATTTTCCTAATCATTGGTTCTAAAAAGTTTCAAAATTTGGAGTTTTGATGTGACAGGACTTGACCTGCTACCTATAATCTAATGACGTATACCTTGTCTACAATGTACGATTGAAAGATACACGTTTCTCTTTATCATCAAAAAAAGATTGGAACTGTGAACTGCACCCCAAAAGTTAGACAGAAAAAATCTAACTTTTGGGGTGCAGTTCACAATCTAATTAATCTATATTTTTTTAAAAAATTAAAAATAAGAGTACTTTAAGAACTCTTATTTTTCTATTTTACGAATAAAATTAGCAATCTCTTTTACAATTTCTGTTACTAGAGCATTCCCCATAAAGAACATACGCATTTTATCAGAAACTTCAACAATAGATCCATCTGCTAATTTCTTTTTAGAGGTCCAATTATCTGGAAAATCTTGAAGACGCTCTGCTTCTATTGGAGTAATTAGACGATACTTATCATTTACTTTAAGAAAATGAGTAGAACGATTTACGGTTCCTTCAGAGGTGAGCATAGTTCGGCCAGGCAAATCTAAATCATCATAAGGGGCCATTCCGCCTTCAGAATAGATATAGGTGTGTCCATCAGCAGACGTCCGTTCAATTCGTTTTGGTCCTCTTAAAAACTGGAATTTTTCCAACTTATCAGGATTTGTTAAGAAATATTTTTCTGGTACTTCAGATTCGTCTTGAAGTATCTCTCTTAGAGTAATAGGTTTTCCATCAAAATCAGGCTCAGTGTCGATAGAGTAGTATTTTCCATATCTCATAACCCCTGTATTCCAAACTGTTCCAGTAAAATTATCAGAGACATCAACAATATCTTCTCCTAATTCATAGAACACATGACGATTTTTAACTGGAAATTTTTTAATTGGGAATTGTGTAGCAAACAAACCTGTTTCAAAAATATACTCATCATATTTATTTTCTTCAAACACGACACTATTTTGCTCATATTTTTCATCAATAGTTTTTGCAAAATCTGTGTCGTTACGATAAACGAAAAAGAAAACTCGACGTCGACGTTGGCTTCTTCCGTATTCAGCAGCGTTAATCACTCGCCATTCTACTGAATATCCTAAATTATTGAATGCCGTAAGCATGATTGCAAAATCTCTCCCACGTTGTTTAGAAGGAGCTTTAAGAAGTCGATCCACGTTCTCGAGAATGAGGTATTTAGGTTTGATATTTTCAGTTGCCCGAATGATTTCCCAAAAGAGAACACCTTTTTTCCCTTCAATACCCTTTTCATTCTTTTTACTTCTTGCAACAGAATAATCTTGGCAAGGAAAACCTCCAACAATCATATCCGCATCCATAGATGCAAATTTTTCATCAGAGATATCTGAAATGCTGATATTTAAGTTCTCACTATCTGGGAAATGATAGTCATAAACTTCAAAAGCATCTTGTGATTTACGTGAAGGCTCCCATTGATTAGCCCATTTAGTTTTAAAAAAATCTTTATCAGAGTTTTCAAGGCCGATTCGGAATCCACCAACACCGGCAAATAATTCTAATACTTTCATGTTTTCTCCTTTTAGAGATATAGTAAACAGTCTATTTAACTATTATACTAAAAAAATAAAAATCGATCAACTTTCTGAATTAATTATGTTAAAATAGACATAAAATTTAGGGAGTTCTATTAAAATGAAGTTTAACAATAGAGAAGATGTACATAACTGGGCACTTAAAGCTCTTGGAAAAACAGTTGGAGAACTGCTAGCTTTAATGCCAAATAAAAAAACGGCTAACAAATCAATCTATGGTGATGCTTGGGAGTCTTGGTTTGGGGTTGAAAAGAATAGTCTCGCCGAAGCAGATTTGAGTGCTGTTGGCATAGAGTTGAAAGCAACTCCTCTAAAAAGAGTTAGAGATGGTATCACCGCAAAAGAACGTTTAGTTCTAAACAAAATTAATTATATTACTGAGTTTGAACTAAACAATGTTAATGAGAGTAATTTTTATAAGAAAAATCAAGTCCTTGAAATCGGTTTTTATCTTTATGAAAAAGGATTAAAAAATACTGAATTTAAATTTATCAAAGCCATGCAGTTTAAAGTTCCTGATAAAGATTGGCTTATTATAAAAAAGGACTGGGAGTTAATTCACAAATATATAAAGGAAGGAAAAGCGAATGATCTTTCAGGAAGTTTAACAAACATACTTGAAGCTTGTACAAAAGCTAAAAAAGCAACAGATATAACTCCTCAACATCCATCTTTGAATGTAGGCGGAGCAAAACCAAGAGCATTTGCTCTGAAAAATTCATATTTAAAAACTCTGGTTAAAGATTATATTTACGGGGATATGGTAGATCCAAATATTCAAGTAGATTATTTCAACAATAGTTCAGAAGTAAAAAATAATCGTGAGTCTATCATTACTGACTACAAAAAACTAGAAAAACAATCACTAGAGGAAATCATTCTTGCGAAAGTAGATAAATATAAAGGAAAGTCAACAACAGAGTTAGCAAATCTATTTTCAATTAATACTAATACTAATCCGAAACATTTACAATCAATAATCATAAATTCAATCTTGGGAATCAGAAACAACCCAGAAGATTCTGAAGAATTTTCTAAAGCTGGGATCCAAGTGAAAACGATTCGATTAGAAGGCAATAATGTACCCAAACAACACATGAGCCTCCCTAGTTTTGAATTTGAGGAATTAGTAAATACACCTTGGAATGAATCAGAACTATATAATCAACTAGAACAAACAAAGTTCTTATTTGTAGTCTTTAAAAATATTAATGGACAATATATTTTGAAAGGTGCTAAGTTTTGGTATATGCCAATGCAATTGATTGAAAGCCAAGCAAAATCAGTCTGGAGTCGCACTAAAAAAATTATTGAAGAAGGCGTCAAATTAGAAAAAGTTTCACGGGGCAATAATTGGAGAATTGAAAATAATCTACCAAAAGCATCTGATACAGGGAGTATAATGCACGTCAGACCTCATACAAGTAAGAGTAGCTATGTAAAAGGCCCTAATTCTAGTCATCTGCCAGTTAAAGCTAGATGGAAAAGTAAACCAGAAGATTTTTCCGACGATTATATGACAAAACAGAGTTTTTGGATTAATCGTGACTTTATTAGTAAGCAAGTTGAAGAATTCTGGGATTAAAATTGTTATCATAAATTATAAGAATAGAAATAACTTTATAATTCTTTGACTATCTGAACTGAAAGTAATAAAATTCCTCGAAGTATTTAAAACACTTCATCCCTGTCCATCCACGGATAGGGTTTTTCGTTATTGATAACGCGCTTCAAACAATCTACGCTAGCCTGTAAATGAAATAATTCGTGATTTCTAATTTTTTCTTCGGGAGAATTTTGAATAATTTCACAATGACGTCTAATATGCCAAATAGCATTTTTAATATTATTTTCTTTTAAATTTTTCATGAATCTATAATAACAAATACAGTCTATAAAAAAATATAAAATCCTAAATGGTGAGGAATATCAGCTAAACGGTAAGTTAATTTAACTTTTAAAGAAAAAATCACCTAATCTGTAGATAGGTGATTGATTATAATAGTCTCAATCTTTGTTAGTTAATATAATTCATCCTTTGTTGGTTCAATGACTTCAATATAAAATCTCTCTACTTGTGAAGCTAGATAACCTTTTGAAGACTCATTTGCTTTCATAAACAATTCAACAAAAGAATTGAGGGACAAGAGATCATTCGAGTCAATATTGAATTCTCTTGATTTACAAAGATTCAAAACGTCCTTTCCAAATACACTTATCTCTTCAATACGTTGGTTGTCAAAAACATTCTTTTGAATTAGTATTTCAAGATTTTTGATAAAGTCATACAAATTTTCGTATTGCTCATCTAAGTTTTCCATAATAAATCCTTTCTAGTCGTATCCATATTTTTTTAATGCTTTATTATAAGCGTCACTACCTTTCAAATAGTAATCATGTTTTATTCCACTAATATCAACAGTAAATACTCCATCTTTAAATGTATAGCTTTCGCTTCGATTTATGATTTGTGATCCCATCAATTCAATCGTTTCATGTTCTTTATTGATAATAAAAGTATCAGCTTCACCACTATCAATTGTTCCCTTATTTCCAGAAATAGAAAATACTCGTTCATTTCTTCCTTCGCTAATCCAGTAATACTCACCATCTAATGTTTTGTTGCTCTGACTAGAGCAAGCTGATATAAGAACAACTGTTAACATTGAGAACAATACACTAATTACTTTTTTCATATGTCTGCCTCCTTATTTGAATATACTATACCAAAATAAAATTACAGAATTGCAACAAAAATGTCTATTATAATAGAAAATGGTAAAAATGTCTGTTATAACAGCAATCATTTTTTCGAAAAAATAAAATTAAATGATAAAAAGCTATAACATGAGAAAAGAAAAAATTAGACTATTTTCAGTTCTAAAAGTTAAGTCCCTTTTGTGGAAAAATGAAACTAATTCCTAAACCATAGTATTACTGATTCAAATGTTTTTTTGTTATTTGACGAAGAAGTTGTTGAACTTCGTTTTCTATAATTTCTGCATCATTAATCCATTGCTTGATAAGAGTGCTGTAATAAGTTTTTGGTGCATCTTCCTTTAGCAAATCCATTTTTTCAAAGTATTCATGTAATAAATCTATATCTATGTAGTTTCTGCTATTAAATGAAACTATGCCCAAGCAATCATCCGGATAGTTTAAATCAAAATAAATCGGACTTTTATTACTTTTCAATTGTCCATAAGGAAGGAAGCTTGATAACTCATCCTTAATTTTATCAACTAGTCTATTGTTTTCTAGACTTGGTTTTAAATTTATACTATCTAAAGTTACATCAAATTTTCTAAAATCTAAAACTTCATTTAAAGCTTCAGTAAATTCTACTAGCCAAGCTACAGGTAAGCCGTATTCAAAATCGTTCATTTGTTCCTCCTTTGATAAATAAAGTCACACTACAAGTGTTTATAAAGTAAAATACACTATGTACTAAAATGAGCAGCCAACTTCTTTCAGGAAAAGGCTTCTTTTTCGGAAAGTTCTAATTTCTTTATGTAGAAAATCAATAAGCACATAAGATTCGTTCAAAAAAAATAAATTTATCAAAAATATTATATACCTAATTCTAAAATTTCTTCATGCCAAAAATCAAAAGATTCATTAATATATAATAAAACATTGAACAATCTAAGAAACTCCTCCTTTGACATATCATCTTCCCATCGTCCATGACTAATCATATGTCTATTAGGTTTATCTGATTTAAAACAAGGAGTATATGCAAAAAAATCATTCAACCAACTTATTAGCCCGATATCATAAATAGTCTTGCTAGTAAGCTCATCTTGTAGTTTTTGATCTAACACTTTCACCGCTCTATACCCCACCTGAATTCTATCTTTTTTGCGACGATTCAATGATTTTGTTTCTATTTTTTCATAGAATCTATTTATTGCACCATCAATAGCTATTGTCGCAAGGGTATATGCCGAATAATAATTTCCACTACTATATGAATCAACCATTGATTTCACTAATGGTTTTGAATACCAATCAGACTCTTCCAACTCTACTACTTTTTCACTATTATTTATAATATCTTCTAACAGAATATACCATTTCGTTTCTAATTCTTCTAAATTATCAGATATTAAATCACTAACTGGATCTCCATTTTGAAAAAAAACAACCCATCCTTTACTAGCTAAAAGGATTATATTTTCTCTGATTTTGTTATATTCTTCATCTGAATATAAAGGTTGAAGTACATTAATTGAGTCGCTGAGACTCGATAGTATTTCAAGGTATGACTTCTCAAAAGCTGCAGTTGTATTCTCAACAAGTTTTGTTGCCTGGTTAAGAGCTTCTATTTGCTGTGCTTCTATTTCAGCAAATACTTTATATGCCTCTTTAGCACCACTATTCTTCATAACTTCAGCGTATTTAATTATTGGTGAATTTAACATCACGCTTTTAATTGCTTTTATAGCTGATAACTGTGTGACATCTAATCCTGCATTTATTCTGGCAATATCTCCTAAAGCCATTATTGGAATTCCTTGCCTATTTAAATCACCTACAGTTGCTTTGAAGCCATTTACACTAACAGGGATTGGATTTTTAACTTCTTTTGATTCTCTTTTCATATGCCCTCCAAATAAGGTAAAGTAACAATAAATTACCTTATTGTATTTCCTTTTTAATACGCTGTATTAATTGATTAGTAATTGCTATCAACTTAAATTTATCAGTTATATCTATCATTATTATATCATTAGTTAATGGAATTTTTTCCCTGCAAAATATTATACCCTTATGCTACAATAATTATAACAATGAGAAAGAGAGAGTTTTATTATGAAGAATCCTTGGCTAGAAACTGAGCCCCAAATTTTTGGTGATAATAAAATAATTGTTGCTAGTGACGACTGGAAATATTTTGAAAAATTATTAGGTACCTCAGAAAAACTTGAGCATTTACAGTTAGATATCTATCCGCAACACTTTGTGGGAGATTTAAAAAATGCTGAAATTATGATACTGAGCCTAAACCCAGGATATGAAGAAAAATACAAGCGTGCTTATAAAAATAAACAGGGATATGAAGATATTATAAAAAACAATCTAGAAATGAAAAATTCACGCTTTCACGCTCTAGATTTAGCAACTGAAGATAAACTAGGTTATTGGGGAAAAAGATTGAAGTTTTTGGTTGACGATAATAATATTAAAAACAAGAAGAAAGACACTCTAGATTCTTTAAAAAGAATAGCCCAAAATATTGCACTTGCTGAATTTTTTCCGTATCATTCTGAGTCTTACGATGACTGGTTTGACAAGATTCCAACGAAAGCAAAAATAGATACTGAAGAATATCTTCCATCTCAAAAGTTTCTGTTTACTGAAATTAAGAAACGAATAAAAAAGAAAGATGTAATCATCATACTTGCTCGTTCCTTTAGAAAGTGGTACGAGGCAATTCCTGAATTAAAAGATTACGAAAAATGTTATGAAGTGACAAATCCTAACAACCCATCACTTAAGCCTGAATACATATACAAAGTAGAAAGAACCTCTGTTAAAACAGAAATGGAAGAAATTATAAGAGAAATCAAAAATAGATCCTAGATATAAAAGAAGTATCTGTCAATAGACAACTATTTAATTTTACTTTAAAAAATCTGGCAACTGTATTTTTAAAAAATTAAAATTTCCTTCCTTGGAAGATTATATAATTATTAAATCGAAGTATATTTGTACCAAATTTGTACCAAATTGTATTTCAAATCATTTTTATTCGAAGAATAGTTTTAATAAGAATCCCTCTATTTCAAGCATCTATTGCTATTTTCATCTACACTAAAATGAAGGATTTCATGCAGGGGGCATCTAAATCAACAGGAAAAAGCCTTGATTTATAAGGCTTTTTTGCTTGTCTATAACTGATTTGCCCCATCATTTGCCCCACATTTTTTTATGAGCAATCTTTCCAGACATCTCTGATTACGAAAAACAAAAAAGCTATCCTACCTTTGCAAATTTGGATAAGATAGCAGAATATTTTAATGCAACTCCAACCCAACTATTTGGAACTAGTAAAGAGATTGAGTTAGAAAAGAGTGTTCTTGAATCTAATGAATACTCTGATAAAGTAAGTGAGATTTTAAAAGCTGTCAAATACATCGAAGATTTTCTAGAAACTGATGGACAGTACTTAGAGGATTTACTTTACTTAACAAGAGGCAACCAACTATACACAGAAGATGGAGATGAGTTGTATATTGATCCAACTTCTCAGAAAAGAACACTTCATAACCAATATGAACCTGGTTTTATTGTAGCAAGGGATAAATCTCCACTAGAACTCTTAATTGAAAATAAGGAATTGTTTGATAAATAGAAAAAGCGAGGATAACCTCGCTTCAGATTGAAGTTAAAATCTTTAGAAGACACTTTTATAAGGACTTTGTCTTCAATCTGTGAAAAGGAGTGAAAACTCCTTTTCTTTTTGTAAGTCAGACTGAAACTTCCAAATTGTTTATTTATTTTATTGACATTTTCTATAAAAATAAGTACAATAGTTTTATTAGAAAACTATACTATATAGGGGGTATTGAAATGAAATTTTCTAATCGTTTACTGCTATTCCTTGCAGGAGTTGTTTTTGTCCTTTTAGGACTTTTCCTATTTACAAACCCAGTAGCTAATCTTGTTGCTTACAGCTGGTGGATTTCATTTGGTTTACTGGTTTCTTCTATAGCAGCTATTTTAGGCTATTTCTCTGCACCAAAAGAGCTTCGCTCACCTGTTTATCTTTTCCAAGGATTTGTTAGTCTTCTCTTAGCTCTTTACCTCGTTGCTTATGGCTTTGTGACCCTGCCGGTCGTCATTCCGACCATTGTAGGAATTTGGTTAATTGTAGAAGCCATTATTGCTTTCTTTAAAGGCAATCGTCTAGGATTGATTTTCCCTATTATTGGTAGCAATATCATGTGGGTAGCCTTGCTTGAATTTTTACTAGGTCTAGTGATTCTGTTCAATCCAGTGGCTACAGGTGTCTTTGTCGTTTATGTCATTGCCTTTGCATTTTTAGTTACTGGCTTCACCTACATTATTGAGGTCTTTCGTAAATAGTCTAGTTGCTATTTCTATCGCATTCAAAAAAGCTGGGAAATCATATTCTCAGCTTTTTTGTCTCTTTAATTATCACTTTTTCGCATTCCATTCTGCGTAGAATTGCTCCAAGTATTCTTCCAAAAAGTGATGGCATAGTGCTCTAGCATTCGATAAGTTGCAATAATAACCGGTCGAGAACGGGGCATCGACTCAATCATACCGAAAATAAAAGAGCGAATGTTATCTGCAAAAAGAAAGCTTAGATTCTTTGCGATTTCAACAAAAAAAGCACTGTTTGTACTGACCCCAAAAAGTTAGACAAGTAATTTAAGTGAAGGATTTAGTTCTGTATTTCACAGGACTAATGTAAGTGGCTCATTTGGACTATCCTCCTGTTTTGTTTTGTCACTTACAGTATAGTCTTTTTAGGCTTTTCTTGTATTTTGAGTTTAACTAATGCATGTTCTTAAAATTTCCTAAGTCTACCAACAGCTCTATCCAAATCTTTTTTTAATCAAAATTTTAAAGTTGTCTAATTTATAGAATATAAGTTTTGTAATAAAACCTCAATCTCTTTGTAAAATATTGTATATTACATAAAAGATTATTGTATGCTATAATTCACCTTGTGTAGCAGTATTTTGTACTACTAAATATAGGAGATTTTATTCTATCTCTATAAAGTAATAAAGGAGTGTAAGCCCATGGAAAATGTTGTTGTCTCAATTTTTGATATTGAAAGTGAAGCCTTTCAGGCCTTTTCAGAATTAAAACAGTTTGGTCAAACTGAAAATACAAATTTAGCTCAGGCTTCAATTGTAAAAGCTGAAAATGGTGTTGTTAACGTCAAAGATAGCTTTGATTTGATGGATTCCCTAGGAGATGATTATTTCGAAGGCGGATTAATTGGTAGTTTAATCGGAATTTTAGGTGGACCACTAGGTGTTCTCTTTGGTTTTGCTGCTGGTGGAGCAATTGGCGCCTCCGTTGGTTCAGACAAAGAATTGGCCAATTCGGTATTAATTACAACCGTTAGTAATAAGTTGACAAATGGCGAAGTAGCTATTATTGCACTTGTACAAGAAAATGATGAATCTGTTTTAAATTCTATTTTTGAAAAGTATCAGGTTCACATTGCTAGGTGGGATGTCGCTACTGTTGCGGCAGAAATAGAGTCAGCTCTCAAAATTCAAAAAGATTTAGAGCATCAAGCTAAAGCTCGCTTAATTGCGGATAAAAAAGAAGCTCGTCGTGAAAAATTTGATAAATTGAAAGCTAATATTAAAGAGAAATTTTCGAAAAAAAATTAACAGACTGAAGAGACTGACGTAAAAAGATTTCGATTTTTGAAAATCTTTACTATTAAGCTATTTGAATAAATAGTTTAAATTAATAAAAAAGCGACCAAACGGAGTTTTCTGGAACTTAAACTTCTGTTTGGTCGCTTTTTATGTTAGTCATGTAAATTTGTAGCTAATTTACATGACTTTTCTATATTCTTAATAGGGTTATTTACCACGAAATCACATTCCTTTAAAATATGCACCTTTCGTCATTTTAAAAAACAAAAAAGGAACTTTATGGAAGAATCTCAAGAACTCGAAAAACTGCCGCGAGTGGTTACTGGTGTATTAAAAGTAGTATTAAGTTTTTCACTTATCGCATTGGCTGTCGTGTTGATTATTGCTTTAGCTAAAATCACGTACACTTTAGCGATTATGGTATTTAATACATCAAGCGTTGTGCCTTATGACGTCGCTGAACAAGCCGTGATGTTTTTCTTATACTTCGGTTTTATTGGCCTTATTGTACAATATTTTAAAAGTGGCTATCACTTTCCTTTGCGCTATTTTATTTACGCGGGGATTACCGCCATGTTGCGCCTGATTATTGTGAATCATGAGAGTTCGGTTGATACTATCTTATTCGCAGGCGCGATTTTAATTATGGTGATTGCACTTTGTTTAGTGTTGTATTCCAATAAAATTAAAATTTAAAAGTGCGGTTGTTTTGACCGATATTTAGGAATGGATTATTCTGGCACAATCCATTCCACTGTCCAACTTCCCGTACCTTCAGGGACGAGCGTTTGGGTTAAATAAGGCAAAATAGATTTCATTTGCTGTTCTAATTGCCAAGATGGATTAATTACCACCATTCCACTTGCAGTCATACCACGTTGATCACTATCTGGGCGAACAGCCAATTCAATTTTCAAAATTTTACGAATTCCTGTAGCTTCTAATCCTTTAAAAATGCGTTTTGTTTGTTGGCGTAGAACCACTGGATACCAAATCGCATAAGTACCTGTCGCAAAGCGTTTATAACCCTCTTCGATTGCTTTCACCACTAAATCATAATCCTCTTTTAATTCATAAGGCGGATCAATAAGCACTAAGCCACGGCGTTCTTTTGGTGGAAGTGTTGCTTTAAGTTGTTGGAAACCATTTTCTGATTTTGTGGTGATATTTTTAAATTCTTTGAAATTATTGCGCAATAATGGAAAATCGCTCGGGTGTAATTCTGTCAGTAATGCACGATCTTGCGAACGTAATAATTGCGCGGCAATCATTGGTGACCCGGCATAATAACGTAATTCTTTACCGCCATAATTGAGTTTTTTAATGAGAGCCACGTAGCGAGCAACTTCTTCGGGTAAATCTGTTCTTTCCCAAAGTCTCCCAATTCCCTCTTTGTATTCGCCGGTTTTTTCTGATTCGTTAGAACTTAAGCGATAACGTCCGACCCCTGAATGGGTATCGAGGTAGTAAAAACCTTTTTCTTTCAATGAAAGATTTTCCAAAATCAGCATTAACACAATGTGTTTTAACACATCAGCATGATTGCCGGCATGGAAACTGTGACGATAACTTAACATGCTTTGTCCTTTTGACGTAAAAAAGTGCGGTCAAAATTAACCGCACTTTTAGTATTTAAATCAGGGTTAGAATAATTCTTCTGGTTGCGTTGCTGGAATTGCGTCTTTGATTTTTCCAGTCCCGCCATTTAAGCGTTGTTGTAACTCTGGTGGAACATAATAACCACGCTCTTGCATTTCCGCAATGTAAGTACGTTTAGGCTCAGTACCGACGATAAAGTATTCTTTGCGACCACCACCTTCAGAAAGTAAACCAGAGTTACTATCAATGGTTTTTTCCATGATGTTTGGTGGAAGTGTGAGTTGACGTTCTGGTACATCAGAAAGTGCAGCTTTCATATAAGCAACCCAGGCAGGCATTGCGGTTTTCGCACCCGCTTCACCTTTACCTAATACGCGTTTGTTATCATCGAAACCGACATAGGTCGTGGTCACTAAGTTAGCACCAAAGCCCGCATACCAAGCAACTTTCGCACTATTCGTGGTACCGGTTTTACCACCGATGTCACTACGCTTAATGCTTTGAGCAATACGCCAGCTGGTACCTTTCCAACTAAGTCCTTGCTCACCATAAATCGCCGTATTTAATGCACTACGAATCAAGAAGGCTAATTCACCACTAATCACACGAGGTGCGTACTCTTGTTTTGCCGCACCGTCTTTCGCATCCGCCATTAAATCAACAGAACCGTCATTTAATGCTGATGTTTGAAGCTCTGGCAAGTCTGGTACATTCTCAGGTTGCTGATCACCCTCACCTTCATCTGTATCGGTGTTGCTATTACCTTTAGCAGATTTTAGATTGTCAGGGTTAGCCACTTCTGCGACATCTTTAAAACCATCAATTTTATCTTTGGTTTCACCATAAATCACAGGAATGTCGTTACAGGTAATACAAGCAATTTTTGGATTCGCAATAAATAAATCTTTACCGGTATTATCTTGAATTTTTTCGATAAGGTAAGGATCAATTAAGAAACCACCATTATCAAATACCGCGTAAGCACGCGCCATTTCCAATGGAGTAAAGGATGCCGCACCTAATGCAAGCGCTTCACTGGCAAAATATTGGTCACGTTTGAATCCAAAACGTTGTAAGAAGTCAGCCGTAAAGCCAACACCTGCGGTTTGTAGGGCTCGGATGGCAATCATGTTTTTAGATTGACCTAAACCCACACGTAAACGCATTGGACCGTCATAACGATCAGGTGAGTTTTTCGGTTGCCACAAAGGTTGTCCTGGTTTTTGAATGGAGATAGGACTGTCTTGCAATACGCTTGAAAGCGTTAAACCTTTCTCTAATGCAGCTGCATAGATAAATGGTTTAATCGAAGAACCGACTTGCACTAAAGATTGGGTTGCTCGGTTAAATTTACTTTGTTCGTAGCTAAAACCACCCACCATGGCCTCAATAGCACCATTATCAGAGTTTAATGAAACTAATGCAGAGTTAGCCGCTGGAATTTGACCTAAAATCCATTCACCGTTATCACGTTTACGAATCCAAATCTGGTCGCCCACTTTAACCG
>ENA-ORSR01000926-ORSR01000926.1-human-gut-metagenome-genome-assembly--contig:-NODE-926-length-22865-cov-5.078431_pt1 | contig 22865 bp, 19 predicted proteins | sample MGYA00241901_ERZ509166 | MGnify/ENA primary metagenome ERZ509166 (study PRJEB26280, sample SAMEA2338860) | human gut metagenome | biome: human gut; feature: human-associated habitat; material: faeces... | reverse complement strand
CAGCCAATAGCAAGGGCTTGAGCGTTATGGAACTGGATGCCAAAAACGAGGCTGCCACAGCCTATATGAATCTGGCAAAGGAGGTGCTGGAATATGCCTAAAATCAATCCCCGCATCAAGTCCATTGACGATCTTCTGGGCTTGGATGCCGCAGAAGAAAGACCTATTGAACCCACCCCTTCCGTATCCTTGCCGACCAAGAGCACCATCATCACCCTTCCTCCGCAGGCCATTCGTGCTTTCCGAGGCCATCCGTTCCGGCTGTATGAGGGCGACCGGCTCAATGATCTGGTAGAAAGCATTTCGGAACATGGGGTTCTGAATCCCGCCATCATCCGCAAGATTGAACGGGATGAAGATGGCTTTGAGTATGAAATGCTGGCCGGTCATAACCGCAGCCATTGCAAACCGTGAACTCCCCTGTATCGTCAAGGAAAATCTTTCCGATGAAGATGCCTGGATTTATGTGATCGAAACCAATGTCCTACAACGCTCCTTCTCCGAAATGCTGCCCTCTGAAAAAGCGGCGGTGCTGGCTCTGCGCTATTCCAAGATGATCTGTCAGGGGCGCCGGAACGATATTGTCGAGGAGTTGAAACGGCTTGAAAACACTGATGAAATCAGGGAAAACGGGACTTGTGGCATCGAGTGCCACAAGTCGAAAAGCCGTGATGTTGTGGGTGCAGAATATGACCTGAAAGGCCGTGCTGTTGCAAACTATCTCCGCATCAATGAGTTGATTACTCCGCTGAAAAGGCGAATTGATGATGCCGAGTTCCCGATTGTGGTAGCTGTGCAGCTCTCTTATCTGACCGAACAGGAACAGCAGATGGTTGACGATGTGCTTTCGGGAAGCGAGTACAAGGTCAATGAGGGAAAGGTTGTCCTGCTGCGGGAATATACCGGAAAGCTGACCCCGGAGCGTACCGAACAGATTTTGTCCGGCGAGTTTAACCAGAAACCCAAGAAATCCACGGCTACGGCGTTCAAGGTCAAACCGGCGATTTACAAGAAATACTTTACCGCCAGCATCAGCCAGAAAGAGTTCGACAGCATTGTGGACGAGGCACTTGCCCTCTACTTTGCTCAGAAAGGACAGGAATCCGAGCAAGAGGCCGGATAACCGGCCATAATCACCAATACAGGAAGGAGGTCAGATACCGTTGAGAAATGATGAACGCCTGCGGACGATATATGAAGTCATGGCTCCCTATATCGTCCGAAATGAACACAACTGGCGGGATTATCTGGCATTTGCATCGCAGTTCCATAAGCACAGTTTTGACAACATACTTCTTGTGTACGCACAGGACGAGGATGTTTCGATTCTGGCAACACGAAAGCAATGGGCAGCCATAGGCAGAAATTTGATTCCCCGTGCAAAGGGCGTTGCCGTATGCGTCTACCGAAATGCCAAACTCACGCTTGACTATCTCTTTGATGTGAGCCAAACTACTGGCAAAGAGATTCATCCTACGGACTGGCAGCTTTCCAATGAAATGAAAGAAGCCCTGACTGAGCGCCTGTCGTATGCACACGGATTCTCCAAGCAGGATTTCCCTCAAATGCTGTATGCGCTGGCGAGCGAAGCAGTAGCAGACCACTATCATCACTTTTTGCAGGAACTTCAGCAGGTACAGCAAGAAAGCAACAGCCATCTGTTTGCCGAAGTCCCAGCCGGAGGTCTTGAAGCACAGTATGTTCAGCTTTTGACCGACAGTGTATCCTATTTTATCGGGAAAAAATGTCACCTGCCGGACGATGGAATCCAGTTAAGTGACGGTATGATGACCGTCAGCCATTTTAACACTATTCCGCTGGTTGCTCACCTGGGGTCAGCTGTAACCTCACTGTCCAAAGGCATTCTGTTGGAAGTGGAGCGGAATATCAAGATCATCAATCGTGAAAGGATGGTGCAGCATGGGATGCCCGCAGGACAAAATGAGAGAAAAGGAGTTGGAGCAGATTGTTCTTGCTTCCATTCGTGCGATGGCACAGCTTGTTCGAAAGGAAGAGAAAGCACGGCAGCGGAAATTCGACAAGGATAATCGCTACAATCAGAGGATTGAGCAAAAAATACTGGCACATGAAAACTCCATAAAAATGCGCCAGCAGGAGAAAATGAGTGCGTTTGAAAATATGGTATCCGGCCTATGTGATGAACCAGAATACAAACGCAGATGCAATCAGTGCGATGAACATATCCGGCGTCTTGAACAGAAGATCAGAGAATTACAGAATGAAAAACGCCAGTTACCGGACGAAAAATCCCCAGTTAAAAGTGTTATGCCATATACCAATGTGAGAACATTGACACGAGAACTGGTGGAGTTGCTGATCCAGCATATTTACATTTACAGCGACACCTCTATTGAGATTGTTTGGAAATTTCAGGACGAGTATAAGCGGCTACTGACAGAACTGGAACCAAAGGAGGACATGATAGATGAACCGTAAGCGTTTCTGGCTGTATGGCCGTGTTGCTTCGCCAGACAGCCATGCTTTAGAAATCCAGATGGAGGGCCTGCGCCGTTTTGCGGAAAACTGGAAGCTGAATGTTGTCGGCCAGTCGCAGGATGAACAAAGTGGCCTGACCTATGACCGGCCTGGGATCATACAGTTTCTTGATTCCGTAAAGGCAAGAAAAGTAGATGCACTTTTGGTAAAAGACCTGTCCCGGCTGGGCAGGGATTACATCCAAGTTGGGAGATTCCTTGATGACCTGAACCATTCAGGCATAGAAGTGTTTGAAACCGCAACACTGATGACAAGTAGGCTTTAAGGGTGAAAGGTAGCAAAAAGTGTAAATAACTCCTTAATTTTTTTAGTTTCATCTTGACATTAGGAGATGACGGTATCACCGGCACTACCATGAAGCGCCCCGGCTTTCAGAAAATGATTGCCGCAATCGAGGCCGGGTACATCTCGGCGGTGTTCGTGAAAGACCTCTCCCGGCTGGGACGGAACTACATTGAGGTGGGCAAGCTCACCGAGGAGTTTTTCCCGCTCCATAATGTGCGGCTGGTGGCCGTTTCCGATGGTGTGGACAGCGACGAAGGCGAGGACGATTTCACCCCGTTCAAGAACATTATGAATGAGTACTACGCTAAGGACATCTCCAAGAAGCGCCGGATCGTCAACAAAATGAAAGGCAACGCTGGGATTCCGCTTTCGCCGCCGCCCTATGGCTACATGAAAAAACCGGATAATCCTCGGTTTTGGGTCATTGACCCGGAGGCAGCCGAGGTGGTGCGCTGCATCTACCGTCTGGCCTTGGAGGGTAACGGCCCCTTGCAGATTGCCACGGCGCTGGGGACGATGGGGGCGCTGAACCCCTCGGCCTATCGAACCAGCAAGGGGATCAGCAAGGGCGGCTCCAAAAGCACGCTGGAGCCTACCAAGTGGAACCACACCACCGTCAAGAAAATCCTCACCTTGCAGGAATACTGTGGCGATGTGATCAACTTCAAAACCTACTCCAAGTCCTACAAGATGAAGCGTCGGATTGAAAACCCGGAAGAAAACCGGGCCATCTTCCTCAATGTCCATGAGCCCATCATTGACCGTGTGACTTGGGAAAAGGTGCAAAACCTGCAAACCACCCGGCGCAGGCGGCCTACCGTAACAAAGGAGTCCAGCGCCTTTTGCGGCTATCTGAAATGCCCGGAATGCGGCGGCAATTTGAACTTCCATTTTAACCAGGGTAACCACGATATTAAGTTTTTCAGTTGCCGCAACCACAATTCTGGGCTCCGCAAATGCTCGTCTACCCACTATATCCGTTTGGACTTCTTGGAGCAGGTCGTGCTCTACGAGGTACACCGGCTGGCCTGCTTCGCTAACGAATACGAAAACGACTTCATCAAGGCGATGGTGGGCCGCTCCGCCAAGGTAGCGGAAAATGACCGGGTACGCAAGAAACGGGAGCTGGACGGGCTGCTGGCCCGGGATAGGGAGCTGGATATGCTCTTTGAACGGCTCTATGAGGACAATGTGTCCGGCAAGATCGACGATGCCCGGTTTGCCAAAATGTCCAAGCGGTATGAGCAGGAGCAGGGTGAGAACGCCGGGCGGATCAAGGCGCTGCGACTGGAGCTGAAAAAGCTGGAAGATAAGCGGATGGATGTGGACACCTTCTTGGAAACGGTACGCCGCTACACCGACGCCACCGCCATCACCAAACGCATGGTTGCCGAACTCATTGAATATATCGAGGTCTATCCTGCGGTCAAGGAGGACGGTGTTACCAATCAGCGGGTGACGATCCACTACAACTGCATCGGGGCTTTTGAGGTGCCGGATCGCCGGAAGATCCCCGAGCGGGACATTCTTTTGGAAACGAGAAAAGGCGTAGCATTAAGCTACGCCCCGGCGGTGTAAAGGTGGTGTGGGATATGAGAGCATTTCTCTATTGCCGTGTCGCCCATGAAGATTCTTTCGCATTGGAACACCAGCGGTTTCTGCTCCAGCTCTACGCAAAGCAGGCGGGATATACTATCATCGGCGCTGCGGATGAATACGGCAGCGGGCTCACATTAGACCGCCCGGCGCTCCAGAAAGTGACCGAGGCCGTGGTCGCTGGCAGGGTGGATGTGGTGTTAGTCCATAGTCTGACCCGGATAGGCCGGGAATGGGGGATGACCCAAAGCTATATCGACCAGCTCACCCGGCACAAGGTCAAGCTCCTTTGTATCAAAGAACGCTGCTTGTTCAGCGAAAAAGGCGTGATCCATTTTTGAGCATAAAAATGGACGTTATGCTGAAATGTGGAAACATTATACAGAGGCGATTGATTTGAAAGTTCAAACAAAGGTGGTGCAGTAAAATGAAAAAATTAAAAGAAATATTATTTTTATCAGATAAAGGCTATACTGATTTGAAAAAAGCAATAGGTGCTGGATGGCAAGATAAAAAATACAACGAGTTGGGCGTGGTTGTAAGAGACTGCAACAAGGCTCTCAATGACATATTGGTAATTATGCTTCAAGCAGAAAAATATGTGGCTTTACTCGCCAAGAGCCTTAGTGAATACGAAAGTGTTCAACTAGGATCTACAAATGGAATATCTGCAAGCACACCTCAGACCAGTAGTTTTGCTGTTACACCATCAAGTGCAGATACAACCACCTTTGAGTCAAATACCTTTGGTTCTAATCTTGCATTTGTTCAAGACAGACTATCAGCTGAACGATATTTTTCCCGTGGAAATCACTATGAAGAATATCGAGATTATTGGGAGAACGGGAACTATACCTTTTCTCGAAATGAAAATCCAGAACTCGTATACGTTAGAGCAAGGGATATTGAAGGAGTTTATCTCAGTGACCGAGAACTTGGGAACCCGGAAGGATTTTGGACACGGAATGGTCGAGAGGGATGGTCGAGAGAAAACATTCTAAGGCGAGCTTCGCACATCCAAGATGTTCGTCAAAATACTGAGTCAGGAATGTCTTTGGATGAGCTTTCACAAAACCCAGTGTTAGATGATACCATTCGTAGCTATTACAATAATCCTGTCCAGGTTGCGCAGGTAGGTTCTTATTATGTATTTCAGAGTGATGGGCGACATCGAACACTTGCAGCTCAATCGCTTGATACATATATCCCGGTTTTAGTAACAGGTAGCTACACTCGAAATGATTAACAAATGAGGAGGTGAGTGTTTGAGCAACGTAAATGCTGATGCAACTCAATTACTGACAATACTGAAAAATATGCGGACCTCCATTTCTTCTATCGAAACTACAAGAAGTTCTGTGAAGATGAAATATCAGCAATTGGGAATTGGATGGAATGACAAGAAGTACGATGAGCTGGGAACTATCGTAAAAGATTGCAACAAAGCCCTGAATGATATTTTACAGATTATGCTTCAGGCCGAAAAATACGTTGCTTCACTTGCCAAAAGTGTACAAGAATATGATAATGTTAATTTGGACACTCCTTCTGCACGAAATTCTTTCCTCCAGGGTCTGCAAACACCTAATGTTGGTAATTCGTCTTATCAGTATTGCCTTGGCGTGCTAACCCAAGGTAGCACACCAGACGGATATATCGCTGTTATATCACAACGCCATGAAAATGCAGAGCAGAATGTCAGAGAAGTGTTTGACCATTTCGCTGGTAAACTGATGATACAAGATTCTGAATATCCACCGGATCAGACAGCACATTACTCACCGGGAAATTATATAGGGCATTCACGAGGAGTCTACTACAATGCAGCTTCTGATATGACAAATCCAAGAGGTGCAGGAACAACTTATTTCCACGAGCTTGCTCACATGATCGACCATGCTTCGTGCAACTATCGGAGCAATCTATCCAATACTCCAGAATTTGCTGAGGCACTGGTTGAGGACGGACAAAGAATCCTGAGCTTATATAACAATCTTCCAGTGGAAAAGCAAACTGCTTTTCTGACCCGTATTAGGCAGGATTCAGCTCACTCCTTCTCGGACTTAATTGATGCGACAACAAATGGTCAATTGCACGGAAATTATGGTCACTCAAGGAACTATTGGACGAGACCGGGCAATCTACAAGCAGAAGCCTTTGCCCACTTTTTTGAAGCGTCTATGGGAGACCAAGGCAAATTAGAGCTATTAGCAAATTTCTTTCCTACAGCGTTTGGTATTTTTTCTTCAATGATTGATTCTATTAGACCAGATAATCATGTTAGGGTCTTGAGCAGAGAAAGGTAGGTGCATACAATGGACAAAAACAAGAGCGTTGCAGATTTTATGAATAGCTTCCTTAATACACCTGAACCGAAAATTGATAATGAGTATTATGAAATCGAAGAACAGTATTTTCGGCAATTCGGTCATGGTGTCCCAAGGGAAATGTTGCCTGATAGCATTTCAACGGAACAAATTAAACAAGCCATGAAAAAATGCATTCTTTCCAAAAAGGATAATCTCTTTGAACTATTAGGCATCATTATCAACGATAATTATTTATATTAAGAAAAGGAACGACGACATGGATGAAGACAACATTATAACTTTGAATGATGAGAATGGGAACGAAGTTGAATTTGAATTTCTTGACTTAATACCGTATCGCCAGAACGAATATGTTGTCCTGCTTCCTATTGGAGATTCGGATGGGCAAGTTGTTATTTTGCAGCTGAAAGAAATTGACGATGAAACAGAAGAATATGTTGGTGTTGAAAACGAATTTGTGTTAGAGACTGTCTTTGCTCTGTTCAAAGAGCGAAACAAAGATTTCTTTACATTTGAGTAATTAAACAATGCAAGCTCAAACCAACAACACGATAAAAGGGGGGTGCATTATGGATATTTGGCATCGTGTAGGCAGAATTGTTCGCTTCTCAAACTTAGGAACTCTTCTGTTCTTTACTCTTAATATTCTGCTGATTGTTGCTGTGTTCGGTTCGTCAGGAAGCATTGTTGAACTGATTTGTATTTACTTTTTCACAGTAGCTATCAGCTTATCCCCATTAGGCGAAATGTGCCTGGCTGCCTTCGCAGGAGCAAGCGATATAAAAAGAGTAGATATAAAACTTCGAGTTGTCCCGCTGGTTCAATATGTTTTAGATAAAGCAAAAGAGAACACATCATACTGTCCTAAAAAAGTGAAAGTGAAGATTATCCATGATCCTGCTCCAAATGCATTTGCTCTAGGTAGGCAAACACTATGCATAACTGACGGATTGCTTTTACTCTCCGATGATATGATACTTGGAATTCTCGCCCATGAGATCGGACATCTCTCATACGGACATACTGTTATCCAATTATTGATTGGCGGGGGCAATATATTTATATCCGGGTGCCTCCTGTTAATCAAAATATCCTACTGGATTTTTTCTGCAATCATGGGGCTGTTCGCAATATGCTCTCGTAGTGGTGTAATGGGTATAATTACCGCAGTTTTCGCAGGAATATCAACAGCACTTTCTTGGTTATGGGTAAAGTTCTGTATGCTTTTTCTGATGTGGTCTATGAGACAAAATGAGTATCTGGCTGATGAATTTGCTTATAAAATTGGTTTTGGTCTTGAATTAGCGACGGTATTAGACCAACATATCTCAGATGTTCCGCATGATGGTTTTCTCAGTGCAATATACTCAACTCATCCATGCAACGATGATAGGGTTGCAGCATTGCAAAATTTAGGTGTACCCTATTCTCGATACTAAATTCATAATCTCACAAATTGGCAAGCAGTGTAAACCTGTACAGGTTCACTCATTTTCTCGATTTTCCCTTCGGTGCAATCTTCGCAAATTTGCTTGTTGGGGAAGCATCCCCAATCCCCTTTGAACATCATCTGCCGATGATGGCTACACGATTTTCAATCGTTTCTCAAAGAACAGTAGAATAAAAATTTGCCCATGGTTGAAAGCACCGAAATCGAAAAGCAAAAAAGCAGCCACGATCCGCACCCTTTGGGGAGTGCAGACCGTGGCTTTTTGCTTTAACGGAAGTTCTTCTTTTCCTCTTTCTCTTTCTCTTTTTCCTGCTCTTTCTGCCTGTCGATATTCAAAATCGTTTCAACCGTCCGTTTGGCAATCAGCAGTTCTTCTTTCTCTTTTCTGATCTGACGGTACTCAGCGTAGTCCTGCTTTTTCTGGACTGCCAGCTGATGAAACTCCTCATACAATGATTGCATGGACGGGAGCTTTGTAATCTGCAATTCATCAAAGGCTTGCTTCGCCGCTTTATGAATTGTGATTTCCTGACGGTGTTCTTCAAAGAATTTTTTGCTATATCCAGACTTGCGGTACTCGATATAAATTTGCCTTGTGTTGCGATAATTTTTGATGTGCTGCTGCAACGCCTGAACCTCAACCATACGTTTCTCTGCGACCTTGATAGAATCAGAAAGCGCATCGAACCGGGCAGACAGATTTTCAATATGAGCAGTCAGATCGTCGTAGTTGCCCAAGCCTTTTTCTTTCAGTAGGATTACCGTTCGGGCAGCTTCTTTTCGGTTGAACTTCTTCGCCCACTTTTCATAACCGACCGTCTTGCCCTCGGCCATCTTTGCCTGAATATCAATCAGCATCTGGAACTGCTTCGGGGCAGGAGCCTTGGCAGAGCCGCCTTTTGATTTGTGCAGGTTCTTGCCGGAGATAACCGCTTGAATTTCCTCTTTGCTATATCCTTCGCCCAGGGAACGCAGCCGAATGAAACGCTTCTGATTCTCGCCCTTGAACGCAGGCTGCTTTCCATCCTTGAACTCAAATCCCATGTCAGCCAGAGCCTGAACAAAGCCATCAAAGCTCTTTGGTTTCTGCTTCAGCACCGCATCAATCGCATCACATAATTCGTCACGCTGGGTACGCTTCTTGGGATAAACAGTTCTTTTCTGGCGCTCCCGATACGGCTTCGGTGTAATAATGGACAGCCCGTGTTCCAGGCAAACCATATCACTGAGTCTTTGCACCGCCAGACCGGAAAGAAAGAAGTTTTTGAATTTCCGTGTGGCATCCAGCGAGGTCGAATTATAAATGATATGATTGTGAATGTGGGATTTGTCGATGTGGGTCGCAACGATGAAAGCGTGTTTTCCCTTTGTCCATCGCATCGCTGTTTCATAGCCGACTTGGTTCGCTTCTTCCGGGGTGATTTCTCCCGGCTTAAAGGACTGGCGTATCTGGTATGCGATGATATTGTTCTTCTGCTGTCTGCCGGTAATATGCTGATACTGCCGTTTGGAAAGCAGAAATTCCTCATCTGCTGTCTTTGGATCACACTCATAGGAACTGATAAATTCGCCATCATTGGTTTTTGCGGCATTTTGTGAGTAGTCGGTTCTGTCTGCCAAACATTGAGCGACCGTCTTTCCCTTATTCACATGGAGTGCAATCAATCTTGTCGCTGCCATTCCCATCACTTCCTTCCCAAAAAGAAAAAGCCACCGGTCGGTGACTTTTCTCTGATATTATCTTATGACCTGATAAATGCTCCCAGACTTTCTCCAATATTCTCGACTTTCATAACAGCCCAGACGAGCAAGAACACCGCTGCTATTGTCGCAATTCCAAGAACCACAAGAATAAGCAGGGACTGCCACAAAGCCTTTACAATGCAGTAAATCGCAGATCCGCCAATGACCAAGAGCAATAAACCAATTACATAGGACACAACATTTGTAAGCAGATTTCCAAGAATGCAAATCACTTTTACAACGAACAGCACCGGCAGTGCCAATATCTTCAATACCAGCTTCATAGGCTCAACCCCTTTCTTTTAATTATATTGTACAAGGGTATCTGCCATAACGCAATGATGTCAACCCTTATGTAAAAGCCGCAGCCGAAACTGCGACTTCCCAACAAGTTGTCGGATTACTGGATTGAGGACAGGCGAACAAGAACTTCTCTCATGTCCGTCCAGATCTCCTCCAGCCGTTTTTGCAAATCCTCAATGTCAGCACGATAGATGCTGCCTGTTTCGTTCGCTCGCTTTGCGTACTGGTTCAGGTTGTTGGAGCAGATTCGCAGGAGCGAAACCAGGGCTTTCACATCCTGCAAATCCAGTCTGATACAGTAACCATCCAGAGCCATTTTCCGCAGATAGGCTCCCATGCTGCGGATGCCAAGCTCGTCCATCTTCTCATGGATTCGCTCGACCTCCTCCTTGGATGCAAGGAAATGAACATCCTGATCTCGCTTTGCCATTACAACACCTCCTCACGGGTTTCAGAGTATTTTGCAGGCGGGATATGCTCCGCTTTGGATTTCAGATCAGCCAACACAGAAGGACGCTCTGACTCGCTTCTTTCGTCACGATTTTCCACAGAGTCCTCCATATTCAGGGCTGCATCCAGTTCTGCCAGTCGCTGACTTTTGGCTGTCAGCTCTGCTTCCTGCGGGAACGGTTTTCCAACCTCCGCCTTGGCTGCTTCCTGCTGATTGTAGAGATTATTCAACTGCTCATTGGCTCGTTCTAAGCGCTCAAGGATGCCTGCAAGGGCATTGTCCAGTCGGGTGATATTTCCTCGTGCGTCCGTTCCAAGGGCTACTCTGTGGCTCACAGCGCCCTTCAGGGTCACATCGAACTCGTTCCGGAAACTGTCAAACGAAAGCTCCATCTGAAAGCCACGGTAACTGCCAAGAGGAACCGGATCGGCACTTTTCGTGTCCTTACAAGCCGCAAGGAGGATTTCACCGGCATCTGCCTTTTCGGTGTAGGCTTTGCCCATGATTTCCATGCCGCAAAAGCCATCGGCAATCTGCGGGTGTGCTTCCACGGTTTTAATATCAGCTTCAAAGCCATGAATATAGCCTGTCTGCTTTTCAATCTCAGCCGGGAAGTATTTCAGAAGCTTATCTTCCATACGGTACTGCTGGCTCTGGTGGTCAGCTTTCAGCACCTTCAGCCTTGCCACATCAATGTCCAAGTCCATCTTTTCCTTGATAAGCGGATTGCCGGCACACAGCGCCTTGATCTCCGCATAGGACAGCGCCTGCTCATCCACATCGTCACAGGAGCGAACCGGTGATTTGGAGGTCATAATCTGAGAAATAAACTTCTGCTTGTTTTCCAAGGTCTGATACAGGTAGGCATCGAAGGTTCCCTCGGTCACATACTGATACACCTGAACCTCTTTGTTCCGGTTGCCCTGACGGATGATACGACCGTTTCTCTGGGTCATATCAGACGGACGCCAACCCACATCCAAGTGGTGAACTGCCACCAATTTGTCCTGGACGTTGGTTCCTGCACCCATCTTTTGCGTACTGCCAAGAAGCACTCGCACCTGCCCGGTACGAACCTTGGCAAAGAGGTCTTTTTTCTTTGCCTCGGTATCTGCATCATGGATAAAGGCAACTTCTTCCGCAGGCACACCGTTTGCAATCAGCTTGGTTTTGACATCATCATAGACATTGAAGGTTCCATCATTTTTCGGTGTGCTAAGGTCGCAGAACACCAACTGGGTCAATTTGTCAGCCTGACCGTCCTGCCAGATACGCAGGATATTTCCCACGCAGGCATTGAGCTTGCTGTCAGGGTCATCGGGTAACAGGGTGTTCATTAGCCGCTGATCCAGTCCCAATTTTCGTCCGTCGCTGGTAATCTTGAGCATATTATCGACGGACGGGTCTACAATACCGGCATGAACATCTGCTGCTCTCTCTGAAAGGGAAGCCACCATATCCTTCTGGTACTCAGAGGGCTGAACCACAACCGTTTCAAACTTTGCTTCGGGAACAGGGAGATGCAACTGGTCAGAGGTCTTGATGTCGGCAACCTCCTTGAACATATTCATCAGTTCAGGCAGGTTGAAGAACTTCGCAAATCGGGTTCTGGCACGATAGCCGGTTCCCTCCGGTGCAAGCTCAATCGCAGTTGTTGTTTCTCCGAAGGTCGATGCCCAGGAATCAAAATGGGTCAGGTTCTTTTGCTGGAGCGTACTGTACTGGAGATAGCGCATGACCGTATAAAGCTCGGTCATCGAGTTACTTACTGGAGTACCGGTTGCAAAGATCACACCACGCCCGCCGGTCAGCTCATCCATATAGCGGCACTTCATAAACATATCCGAAGATTTCTGGGCTTCGGAGGTGGACAGACCTGCCACATTTCGCATTTTTGTGTAGAGGAACAAATTCTTGAACGCATGGCTTTCGTCCACAAACAGCCGGTCTACACCCAACTGCTCAAAGGTAATGACATCATCTTTCTTGTCAGCGGCAAGGAGCTTGTCCAGTCTGGCTTCCAATGATTTTCGTGTTTTCTCCATCTGCTTGATCGTGAAGTTTTCGCCACGCTGCCATTTCAGCTCCGCAATCGCACCCTCGATCTCATCAATCTGCTCCCGCAGCTGCCGTTCCTGTCGTTCGGCAGAAAGCGGGATTTTTTCAAACTGGCTGTGACCGATGATGACTGCATCATAGTCACCCGTTGCGATACGAGCGCAGAACTTCTTACGGTTTGCTGTTTCAAAATCCTTCTTGGTGGCAACAAGGAGCTTGGCACTCGGATAGAGGTGCAGGAACTCGTTTGCCCACTGTAAGGTCAAGTGATTCGGCACAACGAACAGGGATTTCTGGCTCAATCCAAGCCGTTTACTCTCCATAGCCGATGCAGCCATCTCGAAGGTCTTGCCCGCACCAACTTCGTGTGCAAGCAGCGTATTTCCACCATATAGCACATGAGCGATAGCATTTCTCTGGTGTTCACGGAGGGTAATATCCGGGTTCATGCCGCCGAAACGGATATGAGAGCCATCATACTCACGAGGTCTGGTGGAGTTAAAAAGTTCGTTGTACTTGGTGGAAAGGGTTTCTCGTCTGTGCGGATCTCTCCAAATCCAATCTCGGAACGCATCCTTGATTGCCTGCTGTTTCTGCTGTGCCAGGGTAGTTTCTTTTTTATTGAGGACACGCTTCTGCTTACCATCTGCATCTTCAATCGTATCATAGATACGAATATCCTTCAGATTCAGCGTTTCCTCCAGAATCCGATATGCGTTGGCTCGCTCTGTACCGTAGGTGACATACGCCGCCACATCGTTGTAGTTGGGAGAACTCTTACCGTTGATGCGCCACTCTGCGGTCAGCTCGGAGAACTTGACCTCAATGGAACGGCGCAAGTAATACGGCGTTTCAAAGGTTTCCTCCATGAACTGCTGAATATAATCGGCATCAATCCATGTTGCACCCAAACGCACATCAATCTCGGACGCATCCAAGTCCTTCGGCTGTGCTTTCTGCAAGGCTTCCACATTGATGTGGAAGGAAGAATCCCTGTCTGCCGCCATCTGTGCGACACGCAGCTTGCTTCTTACATCACCGGAAAGGTAATCATCGGCAGTCTGCCATCCAACTTCCACAGCATCGGGAGCCATCGGGTCTTTGAAGATCACCCCTCGAAGCTCTGCCTGAATCGCATCGTATTCTCCAGGTGTTCCAAGCAGCTGTGCCATAAACGGCAAATCCACCTTGCCACGCTCACCGATAGAGATTGCCAGAGCTTCGGACGGCGTATCCACGCTCGTCACTCTGCGTTCCGGCTTGATGGTTCGCTTGGTGAACATATCCGCCTTGCTTTTCAGATTGCCGTCCTCATCCACATTTTCCAGAGAACACAGGAGATAGTAGGAGGAATCGTCAGCAAATGCCTGACCATTGGCTCGATTATTGATAAGCCCGTTCTTTGCGGCAAACGCATCGTAGGCATCATTCAGTTCTGCCTGTTTCTGAGTAATCATTTCATCCGGGTAATCCTCAAGCTGATATTCGATCAGCTCGTTGACGATACCACGAAGTTCCACCATGCCCATCACACGGTCTTTTGCTTTCTCATTCAGGTCTACACGGCGCATCAGGGAGTTTTCACGGAAGTACACATTGCCATCCACCACGGTATAAGAGAAATTCTTTACATCCGGGGTTGCAGGAATGGTTTCGATTTCCTTACCCTTGTCAGCTTCGGGAAGCTCCACAGCCTGATAGGTTCCTTGGATGTGGGAAACTGCTTCTTTCAGAAGTTCGGACAGTTCCATGCCCTCAATGGGACGCACTGTAATGTCCATGCCGTAGGCGGTACTTTCTTCCACCGTATCGCCCAGAACCATTTCAGGATGAGCGACAAAGTAGCTGTTCATGGTGTGTCCTTCTTCGGTGCGGTCAAGGTTTACCCATTCCGGTACAATGTCAATCGGATGGTCACGCTTTTGCAGGAACAGGATGTCGGACACGACTTCCGTGCCTGCGTTTTTCTTAAAGGCATCGTTTGGCAGACGGATTGCACCAAGCAGTTCCGCCCTCTGCGCCATATATCGCCTTGCGTCAGAGTTCTTGGAATCCATGGTGTAACGGCTTGTCACAAAAGCGACCACACCACCGGGACGAACCTGATCCAAAGCCTTGGCAAAGAAATAGTTGTGAATGGAGAATCCCAGCTTGTCATACGGCTTGTCGGACACTTTGTAGTTGCCGAAAGGGACATTACCCACAGCCAGATCGTAAAAGTCTCGGCGGTCTGTCGTTTCAAAACCGGCTACTTTGATTTCTGCGTTGGGATAGAGCTTCTGAGCAATTCTGCCGGTGATGGAATCCAGTTCCACACCATACAAACGGCTGCTCTGCATTTCAGGAGGGAGCATACCAAAGAAGTTGCCGATACCCATAGCAGGCTCCAGAATATTTCCTGTTTCAAAGCCCATCTGTCCGACCGCATCGTAGATGGAGCGAATGACCGTAGGGCTGGTGTAATGTGCGTTCAGGGTGGAAGCTCTTGCCGCAGCATATTCATCTTCGGAAAGCAGGTTTTTCAGTGTCTGATACTCCTTCGCCCAATTTCCCTTGTCCGGGTCAAAGGCATCTGCCAGACCGCCCCAACCGACATAATTCGACAAAATCTCCTGTTCTTCGGTAGTGGCGTTCCTGTTCTCGCTTTCCAGTTTGAACAGAGTTTCAATGGCTGCGATGTTTCTTGCGAATTTCTGCTTCGGTCCACCTTCACCGATGTTGTCATCCGTGATGTGGAAGTTCACCGCAGGAACAGGTGGGATTTCTCTGGTGGTGATGGACTGCTCAAGCTGAGCGATAATGTCCATGACTTCGGCATTCTGCCATCCGTCCACCTGGGCATAATCCTGAATGATGGTGTCCTTTCCATCTACGCACTGTACGAAGTCCAGACTACCCGGCAGATCTCTGGTATTCATTGCACCCAGGGCTTTTCTCTGCGTGTCAGGAAGTGCATAGTAGGCTCGCAGGGCATCATCAAAGGAACTGTATTCCTTGATGTCCAGCGCACCCCGCTTCTGAATGTCCTCGGCAACATAAAAATGATCGATGAAGTGTTCCGGTTCCTGCTGTTCGGGTTCCGCACTGGCTCTGACCTGTGCGTGTGCCTTTTCGTCAGGGTAGTCCCCATAGATACGGATGCACTTATGCTCCTGCTGATCGTAAACGGCAGCACCATCGTACTTGAATCCGTCATCCTCCATGGTTCCGTCCACATAGCCCTGGGCAGCTTTTTCCGCTTCTTCCAGAGTGTAGTAGTCCAGTTTATCATCGAAGCCGTTTTCAAAGTGATGGTAGGCGGCAACCAGATAGCGGGGAGCCATGCGCTCCTCGTAGCTGTTAATCATCTCAGGTGTCAGCCATTCTGGTTTGTCGGGAATCATTTCATACAGCTCACGCATCTTGGCAATCTGTGCATGGCGGTTGCCTGCCCACAGATGCTTTTCGCTGTGCTGTCCTGCACCAAGGAAGTATTCGCAGTCCATACGCAGACGGTCTAACAGCTGATACTCAGGGGTGTAGTCCCTCGGTTCGGTTTTGCCCAGAAAATCCTCTGTAACGGGCTTTTCTTCGGTTTGGGCATCAACCCTTACCGCATGGTTTCTTTCGTCCTGAGAGAGCATACGCTCGAAATTCTCACGATTCTCGGCACGGAAGATGGGATAAGCAAGCGTAGGGTCACGCAGCTGAACTTCTCTGTCCGTGATCTGCTCCACACGGAAAGCTGTATCGTCCAGATATACCGTGTCACCGACCTGATAATTCCATTTCGGTTCCTCGGAAGCAGATGCTTCCACAACTTCGGCAGGCTCTGCCACAGGCGCTTCTGGCTGAACCGACTCCATCGCAGCTACGGACTGACGAACTTCCTCCAAATAGTCATTGGCAAGCCATTCGTCCGTGAAGTATTCCGTAACGCCTTCCGGGTCTACATAGTAGTCATCGGTCTGATTATCCCAGATCGCATACTCGCCATCCTCGGTATCAATCACTGCGAAACGGTCATAAACATCTTCCAACGGATCAGTTTTAGCTTCTTCGATAGCCTGTCGTTCCGCTTCTTCCTCCGGGCTGAGGTAGCGTCCCTTTCGTATCAGACCGTCGATTCTCTGCACCACCTGCGCCCAGGACATCTGCAATTTATCGCAACCGCTCTTGGTGTAAGCAACACCCTTGGCATCGTGATCCTGACCGCTGTGCGTTGCACCAGAGCAGGCATGGGAATGACCACCGGTTCCGTATTCATGCTTCAGGAAGTCCATCTTTTCCTTGGCAGAATGATTCTCCTGCCAGTAGTTATAAATACGGGCTTTACCACCGGAAAAGCCGCTTCCACGGGTCAAGTCTGCATTGACTTCATCATCCGTAATGAACTGGCGGACAAGGGGCATCTGCATCATATCGGTCTGATACTCACGCAAAGGCATATTCAACTCATACAGCTGTTTCTGAATGAGATTCAGCTTGTGATAGTGAAAACGAAGCAGATCGGGATTTTCCGCAAGGGTTTTTCTAAATTCCGAATACTGCTGTACCAAGGTTGCGTGGAAACGAGGGTCATCCAACTTTTCAGCCAAGTCTGCGGTTTCGTCAGGGAAACCACGAAACGGTTCCTGATGAAGAATTGCCAGATAGTTGCTGGAACGGGCTTCTTCACTCAAATCGTGATAAAGATGCCACAGGGATTCTGCCAACTTCTGACGCTCATATCCGGATGCTTCTACCAGTTCCACATTAGTTGCGAACCGACCATTTTCAAGCAGTTCTCCAATGCGCTCGGCAACCGTTTCCCAAGAAACGATCTGCGCTCTGGGGCTGTCAATGGCAGAGGAACCTTTGGCAAGGTGGATACCGTCCTCGGCATACCACGCACAGATATTCCCGCTATCTTCTTTCAGACCATAGCCGCCGTGATAGACCTGCTTTAAGGTCTGAACGATTTCTTCCAACGGCTTCTGCTTCATATATTCCAGCGCTACGACTTTTCGGGCTTCATCGGTATTGCTACCAAGCAGAAGGAAGTGGTCGATTTCTTCCTGGGCAAAAGAAAAAGCAGAGGGCGTAAAGCTCTCTGCTCGGTCGATAAAACTGATTTGTTCATTTTCGGAGAGGAAAAGGTTCAGACTCAGCTGTTGATAAGCTCCGTCATCACGACTTCCTCCGCCTGTGCTTTCAGGCTGTTCATGTGCTGCACCCACGCCATCTGCTGCGTTTCCTTGTCCGGTGCGGGGCTGTCCTTCAGGTACTGCTCCATCAGAAACTCCACTCTGGCTTTCGCTGTTTCCTCGATCTCCCACAGGTGCGGGAACAGGCTCTCCGTCAGAATCATGTCGTTCAGGAGCATCGGATTGTTCTGTTCCAAAAATGCTCGACGCATCCTGCCGTACTTGCCCAGAGGTTTCTCTCCCTCGTTCTCCAACTGAAGGTTCGGAATCTGATAATCTCCGGCCTGTCTGTAAGTCATCTCGCTCATAATCTGTACTCCTTTCGGTAGCTTTAATCTGCTCATGTTCTCCAATCGCTTTTTCGATTTCCTGAAACATCCTTGTGCTGATGGCATTCACCGCAGTACCAAGGGCATTTACCGTCTGTCTGGTGTTAAAATCAAACACCTTCTGGAAATCCTCATGCTCGAAGTAGTTGTCGGGACTTTCCACGAACCGGCAATACATCGTATAGGATACGCTGTTTGCCACCGCATTTTTGAAAGCTACTTCGATGTTGAGTTCATCATACTCCTCAAGGAAGCTGTTGGCAACGATGTCGAGGAACTGCTTTTTGTAATCGTCCCAATACTCAGCCGCCAGTGCGGATGCAATATCTTCAAGCTGTGCTTCCAGTACCCCGTCAGCGGCAACACCGAAGGTACGCTCCATCGCTTCCATGACATAGGAGCGGTTTTCAGGCGTCACCTCCCACGGTTTCAGTTCCGGGGAAGAACGGCGAACGCCGGTATCCGCCACATCAAACACATAGCGCAGATACGGTTTATCCCTGTTCATCACAAACAGAGCAATGCCGGTAGAGCCACGCTTTACATATCTGCGGTAATTTTCAGCGTTCCAGTCCTCATAGGGCTTGCAAAAGGTCGCATTGGGGCGCTGAGCATAAATCATCACCTGTTCCGGATAGGTGAACTCATAGTTGCGGGACATCGTTCTCAAAAACGAAGTCCAGTTATCTGTGTTCGAGGTGATTTTCCCAATCGTTTCTTTTGCTAATCCGGAATAAAATCGCTCTTTTGCGTTCATTGTATCCCTCCAATCCTATCAATCCGGATAAAGGTTCAGCTTCTCAAAGGCGGCATCGTCCATGGCTGAAACTTTACGGAGAACCGAGTCTGCCAAAGCAAAAAGCTCTGACTCGTCCTCCGAAAGCTGTTCCTTCATCAGTGTCAGTGCTTCACACAGCCCTGACCTTGTGCCAGGGCTGTAAAGCATCATCATGTTCCGCTCATCCTGTGTGAAATCCATCATTCAATCTCCCTTTCCGGGTGGCTCTTGGGCGGCTTATGGGAAACATCCGGCACGGGCTTTTCCTTTAACTGCTCCAACACCGAAGGACGTTCCTCTAATCCGGACGCTTTTCCGTTATTGATGATACCGTCAATCATCCCATAATCATCTTCCATTGCCATCTCTGCGTTTTTCAGGTAGTTTTCGGACTTCATAAAGTTTTCCAGCTTCTGAAACCCAACAGAATCTACATAGTGAAAGGATACCTCACCGACTACCTTTAAGGCTACGATGTCGCTGACCGACATACTGTGACCACGGAAATCATCCGGGTGGTCAATATTGAACTTTACATACAAATCTTCCAGCTGCCGATTCACATCCTCGGACATAGAAATGGAGCCATGATAGACCACCTCGTAACGGTCAATCTCAGGCTCCATTTCTTTCTTCTGAAGGTAGCTGTAATTTGCAAACATGAGCGGGATATTATCGTCTACATCTTCCCGCAGCTGAAGAATCGCATAGGAATCCGTGGGGCTTTCCAGAAAAGCAACCATTCTGTCATCCGGGGTGGTATTTCCGTGAACATCATCCCATTTTTCGTTTTTCATATCCGTGTCCTCCTTATCGTTCAGGCTCTTTGCGTTTGGGAGAGGGACTGGCAGGCGCAGCTTTTTCTGCGGCCTGTGCCAGTTTTTCCATGACCGACTCACGCTTCGGAGAGTCGAGCTTATCCAGCTGACTTTTCAGCACTTTGGCAACCTCAACCGCAGTTTCCTCACGGGCTTCTTCAATGGCTGTATTCAGGAACTCACGATACGGAGCCGTATTACCAGCGGCAAGATCTGCCTTGATTTCTTGGATATGCGCCTGCACATCATCGACCTGATCCATATATTCATAGGGGTCGAAGTTCTCTGCAAAACGGTCGAGCTTAAAAGCAAGCTCAGCGATAGGGTCATTGACCACCACCGCCTGTCTGCCGACTTCAAAAGCCTGCTCCATGACATCCTCATAGAACATTGCCCGCAGTTCCCGGCGCTCCAGCCCGAAGGATTCCAGAATATCCCGGCGGACTTCGAGCATGGACAGTTCAGGGTTATCAACCTGACCGCCATCAATCTCGTTGTAGTTTTCATCCAACAGGGTGTAGTCGTAACCATCTTCGCAGGTCTGCACCGCAAGGATTCTATCCTTTCCGACCTTCCATGCGGCTTCATCGCCCATAATCTCAGGCTCCGGCATATAGCTTGCGCCGTTGCGCTCCATAATTTCTGCAAACTGGCAGATATGAAACACATTGTATCCGATCTGCGTATGATACTCGTCAATGAAGGTGCAGGGCTTCACAACCATTTCATCCGGGTAGTGAATCTGCACACAGCTGCCATCGGGGATATGAAACAAATCCTTATAATGGCTGTCGATAAATCGGATTTCCTTACCATCCGGGTTGTACTCATTTGTCATTTGCGCTTTCCTCCATTTTCAAATTCCATACTGAACTTCGTTTTGCCATCATCTGATACCTCCATAAAGACGGTGGCATCAAAGGTGTTGCCCGTTCTTTCGGACTTGCAATTCTTGAGCTTTACCTTGCCGGAACCAAGCAATTTCTGCGCCGTGGCAGAAGTCATGCTCTTGCCGATGCTCGCAAAGTAGCGATTGTTTTTCCAGAGGGCAAATTTGCAAGCTCTGTTGGAACAGAAAAATGCCTTGGCTTTGTCCTCTACAGCACTGCCGCAGAGCGGGCATTTGCCGATAGAATTGGCTTCTTTCGACATCATAACCTCGGAATCACGGATTACTTCATAGTTCTGAATCAGACCGGCAATCACATCTTTGATCTCGTCCATAAAGTCCTCGCTGGCATATTCGCCTTTCTCAATGAGCAACAATTTTTCTTCCCAATCCGCCGTCATGGATGGGGACTGAATCTGTTCCGGCATGACTGTTACCAGAGCCGTACCCTTGTGGGTCGGAATCAGGTGTTTGGTTTTCTTATCACCCTTACGCTCCAGAAAACCGATGCGAACCAGCTTCTCAATGATACCGGCACGGGTCGCAGGCGTTCCCAAACCTTTGCGCTCCACCTCATCAGGCATTTCGTCCGCACCGGCAGTTTCCATAGCAGAAAGCAGAGTATCCTCGGTAAAGTGTTTAGGGGGAGATGTTTTCCCTTCCTTGATTTCCGTGCCGCTGACGGTCATTTCGTCACCAACGGAAACAGAAGGGAGTGTCTGCACGTTTTCGTCGGATTTTGTCGAATCATTTTTCTGAACCAGAGCTTTCCATCCATCCTGCACAACAGTTTTGCCTTTGGTGGAAAACACGGTACCGCCACAGTCCAGCTCAATAACTGTCTCTGCGTATCGGTGCGGATCGCCAACAGCTACGCACAACCGATTCGAGATCAGTTGCAAAATTGCAAGTTCACCCTTGGGAAGTTCGCTCAGATTGCATTTCTGCAATTCTCTGGTCGGAATGATGGCATGGTGATCTGTGACCTTTTTGTTATTCACAACCTGCTCTGCATGAACTGGTATGTTATCCACATCCTCCACGGGGAATGTGTGGAAAGCCAGCTTTACGAGGTCGGTCAGGCTATGTGCCATATCTTCCGTCAGAAACCTGCTGTCGGTACGGGGATAAGTGACCAGTTTCTTTTCATAGAGGTTCTGCGTGTAGTCCAAGGTCTGCTGTGCCGTGTAGCCAAGCACACGGTTGGCTTCTCTCTGTAAACTGGTCAGGTCATAGAGCGCAGGCGGCTTTTCTGTTTTCTCCTTACATTCAGCTTTCTGAACGATTGCCACCGAACAGCTTTGTTTGACAGCTTCGGCTGCTGCCTTGGTTTTGAAGCGTTCGCTTGCAGCCGTAAAACCATCCAATCCAATCTGAACTGTGTAGAACAGTTCAGGCTTGAATGCGGAAATGGCAGCTTCTCGCATAACAGCCATAGCAAGGGTAGGGGTCATAACACGACCAACATTCAGGGTCTGCCCGTAAAGGGTCGAAAAAAGTCGAGTAGCGTTAATACCAACAATCCAGTCGGCTCGTTCTCGACACAGTGCTGCTTCATACAAAGCATCATATTCCGTTCCAGACCTGAGATTTTCAAAGCCCTCCTTGATTGCTACATCTTCCATCGAGGAAATCCAAAGCCGCTCAAACGGCTTTCTGCACCCGGCTTTGTGGTACACCAACCGAAAGATCAGCTCGCCCTCACGACCGGCATCTGTTGCACACACAAGACTCGCAACATCTTCTCTGGCCATGAGCTTTTTCAGAATCCCAAACTGTTTTTTCGTACCGGCAGAAACCTCATACTGCCAGTCCATCGGGAAGATAGGAAGGTCTGCATAAGCCCATTTGCTGTACTTCGCATCATAGACTTCCGGCTGTGCCAGCTCCACCAAATGCCCTACACACCAGCTGACCACATATCCGTTTCCCTCTAAGTAGCCATCCTCACGCTTGGCAGCACCTAACACTTTGGCAATACTCTGTGCAACCGAAGGCTTTTCAGCCAAAACTAATTTCATTTGCATCTGCTCCTTTCACAAAAAAATAAGCAGCCACACACCGTAGTGCATGACTGCTATGTAAAAAGTTCGGAAAGGATTTTTGCAACCTGATACAATTTTCTGTTCTACAATCTCCGTCATAATAAAAAT
>ENA-ORSR01000925-ORSR01000925.1-human-gut-metagenome-genome-assembly--contig:-NODE-925-length-22869-cov-7.713071_pt1 | contig 22869 bp, 25 predicted proteins | sample MGYA00241901_ERZ509166 | MGnify/ENA primary metagenome ERZ509166 (study PRJEB26280, sample SAMEA2338860) | human gut metagenome | biome: human gut; feature: human-associated habitat; material: faeces... | reverse complement strand
CAGAACGAATCCCTTGCTTCCATCGAAAAACGTCCTAGACCTTATCATAAGAAAGTACGACAGACTACTGTGAGAGTGCCGTAAGGCAGAAAGGACACAAACATGAAGTACGATGCAAGAGCCTGCCATTTCAACATGGACACCGGCTGCGTGGAACTGCTGCTCCGGGATGAGAGAAAAATCTCCATTGACTGCACCGGAGTTGAGGATGCGCTGGATGTAACCATGGAGCAGAGGTCAGAACTGGATTATCTTATCTATAATGACCCACTGGGCTATGCGGACTTGATTCTGAATGGCGACCCGGAGGAATATTTGAAAAACGCAACCGGAAGCCATGGGCTAGAAGATTAAGGGCAAAACAAAAACAGGGTGCGCCCACCCGGACGCACCCTGCCAAAGACCACAGATGATAGTCCGTCTTGAATTTTTCAATTCCAATATCCGTCAGCGGATGGTGAATCATTTGTTCCAGAACCTTATACGGCACAGTTGCAATATCGGCACCGGCCAGTGCGCAATCGGTCACATGAATGGGATTGCGCACACTGGCGGCGATGATCTCGGTCTGGATGTTCGGATCGTTTGCAAACATTTGCCGGATGGTATGGATCAGATCAACGCCCGGTTGACCGATATCGTCCAATCTGCCAAGGAAGGGGCTGACATAAGAAGCACCAGCGCATACCGCCAGCAGTGCCTGATTTGCGGAGAAAATCAGGGTGCAGTTGGTGGGAATGCCTTCTGCGGACAGCACTTTGATAGCTTTCAGTCCTTCTGCGGTCATGGGAATCTTCACGACCATATGCTTGGGATGAACACGGTGCCGGAGGTGCCGAGAGAGATGTTGCATTTGCCTTCGCCCACGGCTCCGCAGCCGATGGCGGCAGCGGCATTATCGCCCGCACCGGCGCAGACCACAACGCTCTGCGGCAGTCCCAGCGTCCGGGCGGCTTCAGCGGTCAGGGTGCCCACAGGCTGCCAGCTCTCATAAAGCCGGGGCAGCTGGCTTTCCAGCACACCGCAAAGGTTCAGCATCTCCTTGCTCCAGCACTTGTGCTGCACATCGAGCAGCAGCATACCGGAAGCGTCCGAGTAGTCGGTGCAGTGGGTACCAGTGAGTTTATAGTTGATGTAATCTTTCGGCAGCATGATCTTTGCAATGCGGGCAAAGAGGGCCGGTTCATTCTGCCGCATCCAGAGCAGTTTTGGAGCGGTGAACCCCGCAAACGCAATGTTGGCGGTATACTTGCTCAAGACTTCCTTGCCGACAACATGGTTCAGATGGTCTACCTGCGGCTGGGTGCGGCCATCGTTCCAGAGGATGCAGGGACGGATGACGGTATCGTCTTTGTCCAGAACCACCAGTCCGTGCATCTGCCCGCCTGCGCCGATGCCTTTGACCTGAGCAGCATCAAAGCCTTTCAGAAGCTCCGGGATGCCATCGCAGACGGCGTTCCACCAGTCGGTAGGGTTCTGCTCGCTCCAGCCCGGATGGGGGAAGGAGATAGGATATTCCCGGCTGACGATATTCAGAATTTGCCCGGCTTTGTCCATGAGCAGCAGTTTGACTGCACTGGTGCCGAGGTCGATGCCAATGTACACAAAATCACCCTTTACAGTTCAAGCAGAACCTTTTCTGCTATCAAGTTTCTTTTAATGGATTGCAGAGCGCGTGGAAACATTTGGAACTACGTTTTGCACAGTGTCATTATAGAGCGATATATGCAAAATCGGAAAGGCGCAGAATCTATAAACAGGGATAATAATTCATGCTGAGAGAAAGACTTTTGAAATAATTATCCCCGATTATAAATTTTTATGCCCGTATGTTTCTTGTTTGCTTATATAATGTAGACAGCAAAAAAGAAAAGGAGCTACGGATGATGCAGAAGAGGATAACGCCGTACATGATACGATTACCGTGCCATGCAACCTGAAAGCACAAGTGATTCTGCCGGATGGCCGGAACCTGACACTCCAACCGGGAACATATATGTTATAAGGAGATGGTACTATGAAATATGGAATCAATCTGACTTGGAACGACTTGAAACAGGATGAAGGTGCGCTGGCACTGGTGCGGGAGTATGTCCCTGCCATGGAAATTCGAGCCGCTCTGCAAAATCGTCAGCAGGACATACACGATCATATTCCAACTGCCCATCACGCCGATCTGTTTCGGATCGGTGAAGATAAGGAACAGGATCAGGAGCGCAGTAAAGGCCATGCTGACATACGTCCAGGTTACGATGCCCTTTTTGCTGCCATGCTTGCCGACGTATTTTGCGCCGAATGCTGCAAAGAACAGCGAAGGAACCATGCTGATGATGCCCAGAATGGTCGCAATGCCCATGTTGCCAATCACGATGCCGCTGAACAGGGTGTTGATAATAGCCTGACTGCCGACCTGCTGTGCAATTTTATCGGATGCAGCTGCAGCAATATAACTCTGCAAAGGCTTATTTCCTTTCAGAACATTGAGCATTCCCTTCAGATTCAGCGTCTCGTGCTGGGAAGTGCCTTCAAAGGTTTCCGGTTTATCGTAAGCGGAGATGCCAATAGTCGTCAGCAGATTGCCGATGGCACCAACAACCAAGACGATACGGACGGCGGTGGAAAGAAAAGTCTGATTGTAAGTGCCACCGCAGATGGGCAGAAGCACAACATTCAGAACGATGGAAAAAACAGTGGGAACAAGGTAATTGAATGCGACAGACCACACACCAACGGTCGGACGCTGCTTGGGGTCATTCGTCAGAATAGGGTTGATGGTTTGCACAGTCATGTTGTTGATGGTGTAGCCGACCACATACAGCAGATACAGGATGGTAAAGACCGGAAGGCCGAACCCCTTGCTGGACATGCCATCAAACATGAGCCAAAGGGCGAGAGCCTCAATGAAGTAGCCGACCCACAGCAGAATACGGATTTTGCCGAAGCGCGTATTAACGCGGTCATAGATGAAAGCGACCATCGGGTCGGTGATGGCATCAATGATCCGAGAGCCGGTCAGAATGACGCCGACAACGGCAGTTGTGATGCCGTAACCAATGCTGGCGGAATAACTCGCCATGCCGATGAGCGAGTAAACGGTCAGACCCAGCAGTGCGTTGCAGGAACAGCAGATGATCTGCCAGAGCTTTGCACGGCGGTACTGCACACCATCGATCTCTGAGGCAGTGGGTTTCTTTTGAAACATAATGATTTTCCTCCTTTTTGTGTGAACAAGGTTCCGCTTTTCCTGACACCAGAATAACAGAATGCAACAGGCACTGACGGATGAAAAAACTGGAATTGAGGGAAAAAATTCGTGCAATAATTTGCGGCGCATGAATTTGTACCCGCTATCACTATTTTTTACCCCATCGAAACAAAACCGGTCTGCTACAATAGCCTCAACAAGCAACACGCAGGAAGAGAGAACCATCATGCGGAAATTTGAAAAGGCTTTTTCATCGGTGCTGCGACAGTGGCCTATCAGGTAGAGGGTAACAATACGAACAGCGACTACTGAGCGCAGGAGAGGCGTTCGGCGTGGTGGGCATGACCCGTGCAGCGGCACTGAACGCACTGCTGAGTGCGCTGAATCATCTGTAATATCTCAGATCATTACCCTGAAAAAGGTGGTCGCTTTGAAAAAACGGCTGCCTTTTTCATTTCGGGAAACGGCAAATTGTGCTATACTAAAAATATTAGAAAAAGAGGTGCTGTGCATGGAAATTTTTCAGAATATGGAGTTATTCTCTGAACTGATTCGGTGCGGAGGAAATATCTATACATGGTGCTACGATGCAGATGGCACACTCTTACGCAGCAATTGTCCGGATGATGTGTTTCTTTCCGGAGTGTTTGACCTTCTGGGCTGCAAACAGCAGATGCTGGAGCATGGCAGAAATCACGATATTCCCGTCACACTGGGTACAGCAATCGGGCTTTTATGGGGTGCGGCTTTTGAAAAAGAGAATGACCATTTGAAACGGGCATGGGTCATTGGCCCGGTGTTTTATCAAAACGTGACCATACGGATAAAGTTGTCCTGACTGGTATGTATCGCTATGATTACAGCGACATGGACAATGTAAAAAATCTGGCAAACCGTCTGAATGCTGCTGGAAAGCGTCTGGCTGAAGGCGGTGTACATCTGCTGTATCACAATCATAACTGTGAATTTCTGCGCCTCAGCGATGGAGAGAGTGCCTATCATCTGATTCAGGATGAGACAGATACTGGATATCGGCATTGCGGATCATGTGGATGGCCGCGTCCGGGCTGTCGCCCCAGAAGCCCTGGCCACCGCCGATTGCAACTTTCTTCATTCGATAGCCTCCTTATAAATGAAAAGGTGATATCAGTGCCAAACATTGGTACAACGTTTGACTCAATCGTCGTACTGAGTGTAGTACAACGATTTACTAATGTCAAGAAAAAAACGAAGTTTGGAGGAAAAGAAATGCAACTTTGTTGAAACAACTAAAAAGAAAAAAGAAAAATATACAGAGTGCACAAAAACGGCTGGTTTGAGATTGGAGAGGCTTTTTTGGCTTGTCAAGATACAGGGAAACGGGTACAATAAACCTGATATCAGAAAAAGGTGGGGAAGAGCATGGTTACGATCAAGCAGATCGCGCAGGAGGTCGGGATCTCGTCCAGTACGGTCAGCATTGTTTTGGGCGGCAAGGCGGCAGAACGGAAGATCAGCACGGCCACGCAGGAAAAAATTTTTGCGGCGGCGGCACGGCTTGGCTACCAGCCCAATATGGCTGCCCGGAGTCTGCGGGGCGGCAGCGGTGCCAATGAGCTGGTGGTGGCCATGTTCTGGGCACAGGATTTCCGGGCCAGTATGATGCTCCGCTTCTGGGATGGTCTGCGGGCCGAGATCGAAAAAACGGCACGTCCGGTGCGGCTGGTCATCTATCCGTATGTCAACGACCACCTGAAGGAAAGCGAGGCGCTGACCAGCGGCGCAAACTGCCATGCGGCCATCATCTGCAATGCGTCCTATGCGGATCTGCAGTTTTTGGAGGACACGCAGCTGCCGATCCCGGTGGTGCTGTACAACCGTGTCTGCAATGGGTATTGCAGCGTCAATGTGGATGATCTGAAGATGGGTGCTCTGGCGGCGCGGGCTTTTGCCGATCAGGGATGCAGGACGGCGGCAGTTCTGACGAGCAGCCCGGTCTTTGAGGGGATGGAAAACCGGATGCATGGGTTCCGGCTGGAAGGGGAGCACCACGGGTTGACGATCCTGGCCAACCGGTATTGTGAAAACAGCATACGAGGCGGTTACGAGGCGGTTTCGCATCGGCTGCGGCATGAGTGGAAGCAGCAGCTGCCGGACGCAGTGTTCTGCGGTTCCTCGGCCATTGCGCACGGTGCCCTGCGGGCTTTTTGTGAGGCCGGATATATCGGCGAAAAGCTGCCCCGGCTGATCGCTGTAGGCAACGGCCCGGAGGAATCCGATGCGTTTTCGATCCCGAGCCTGAGCGTAGTCTATCTGCCTATGGAAGATATGGCGCGGGAGTGTATCCAGCTGGTGCTGGGGCAGCTGGACGGCCGGATCGCCACGCCGGAAAGCCGGCTGCTGCCGATTGAGTATGTTCCCAGGGAGAGCTGCGGGCCGCTGACAGAATACGCTGCACAATAAAAAAGCCCCGCACCGGCACGCAAAACGTGCGCAGTGCGGGGAAGAAAGGGCAGTCAGCCCTCGGCGCTGATACAGTACATGGAAAAGGTGCTGGAAAATAACAGGGTGTCGGTCTCGTCTGTGATCTCCACAGCCACCACACAGATGTGTCGGCGGCGGCTGACCGTCCGGCCGCGGGCTGTCAGGTGACCGGCTTTGACATTGTGGATGAAATTGACCGAAGCATTCTGGGTGACATACTGCCGCCCGTCAGAACGGGCAGTCAGCCCGGCACAGCAGTCGGCCATGGTGAAAAATGCGCCGCCGTGCACATAACCGTAGATGTTGGTGGTGTCCCGCCGGATGTCCAGCGACATGACAGCGCTGTCCGACGTTACCGATACGATTTCGATGTGATTGTACTGCATGAATGGATTTTCAAGCATTTGTGCAATGTTCTGTTCCTGCATAAGGAGCCGCTTCTTCTTGATTGTAGTACAACGTTGTACGGAATGACTTGGACGGTTTTTATTATAATCGTATTTTCCGCAGGATGCAAGCAGCAGGAGGTGTGAAAATAAATGGAACGGCCGACTGGTGGTGCGCAAACAGATCAAAGCGCTGACGGTATTGTATCTGGTTCCCTGCCAGCATTTTGGAGTGTACTTTGCGCCGTATCAGATCTTGCTGGTGATGGGCGCTGTTTTTGTTCTGCTGGCAATCCCGTTTCTCCTGTTCTATGATCGAACAGTGCTGCCCCTATGCAACAGATGCCTGCCGCGGCAGGAATGCACCTGTATGCCAACGGTTACCGCCCTGTGATGGATACTCTGCTGCCGCTGCTGTTCTATTGTGTGCTGCCCTGTGTTGTGTTAAAATCATTTTGTATTGAGTATTCGGCAAAGGGAGCTGTGGAACTGGCTGTCAGCATTGCGGCAGGTGCCGGGGTGCTGCTGCTCTCCATGGCGGTGTCGTGGCTCTTTTTTCGCAAAGCCCCATGGCGGCAGATCGGCACGGTGCTCATCATTGTCAATGCTGCCCCCATCGGCAGCAACATCGCGGTATATGCCCAGCGTCTGGGGCCGGATTCTTCCTACGCTGTGCAGATGGTCTGCCTGAGCACTCTGCTGTCGCTGATCACGCTGCCGGTGATGCTCAGCCTGGCTGCCGCGTTGGGCTTTGCCTGAGTCTGAAAACAACCAACAGAAAGCAGGAGACAAGATGAAACAGTATCTTTTGATCGACATCGGCGGCACATTCATCAAGTACAGCCTGGCCGATGAACAGGCCCGGAAAATCTCCGGCGGAAAGGTTCCGACACCGCTGACGAATATGGATGATCTTCTGGCGGTCATCGAGGGCTTTGCCGCTCCCCTTCAGGGGCAGTTTGTGGGCTGCGCCATCTCTATGCCGGGCCGCATCGAAACCAGAACCGGCATCGCCCATACCGGTGGAATGCTCAGTGCCTTTATGTGGGAGCAGCCCTTTGCTGCGCAGGTAGAGGCACGGCTGGGCGTGCCGGTGACCATCGCCAACGATGGCAAGTGTGCCGCAGCAGCGGAGGGCTGGACCGGTGCGCTGGCCGGTGTGGAAAATGGTCTTGTGCTGGTGCTGGGCACCGGCATCGGCGGCGGCATCATCCTGAACGGGAAGGTGCTGATGGGCGCTCACGCCGCTGCAGGGGAAGTCAGCTGCCTTGTTTCCAATATGGCAGCCATGGAGGCAGAAACCTTTGAGCTGGACAAGGTGGAATCCTTCTCAGATGCACCCATGTGGGCAGGTGCCGCCTCGGCGACAGGTTTGATCCGGGAGTATACCCGGCAGAAGAAGCTGCCGCTGCAGGGTCCGCTGCCCACCGGCGAGGAGATCTTTGCGGCTTACAATGCCGGGGAACCGGAGGCACAGCGCACCTTGAAGATCTTTGCCCGCCGTGTGGCACTGGGAATCGTCAGCCTGCAAAGCGTGCTGGATGTGGAGCGCATTGCCATTGGCGGCGGCATCAGTGCGGCAGAGGCTCTGCTGCCTGCCATTCAGACCGAGCTGGACAGCCTGTTTGCGCGCTGCCCGGTGCTTCCCATGCTGGAGCCGGAGCTGGTGCGCTGCCGCTATGGCAACGATGCCAACATGATCGGTGCCCTGAAGCTGTTCTTTGAGCAGAACCCCGCCTGAGCCAGAACAAAATAGGATAGGAGTAGAAACTTATGAGCGTTTTCCGTGATGATTTCCTGTGGGGCGGTGCTTGTGCAGCCAACCAGTTTGAGGGCGCATGGGACGTGGATGGCAAAGGCCCCAGTGTCCCTGACCTGTGCACCAATGGCTCTCACACCAGCCCGAAATGGGTGACAACTGCTGTCCGCTCCGACCGGCTGTATCCCAGCCATGAGGCCATCGACTTCTACCACCACTACGAGGAGGACATCGCTCTCTTCGCCGAGATGGGCTTCAAGACCTTCCGCACCTCCATCAACTGGACCCGCATTTTCCCCACCGGCATGGAGACCGAGCCGAACGAGAAGGGCCTTGAATTCTATGACAAGGTCTTTGACTGCTGCAAGAAGCACGGCATCGAGCCGCTGGTCACCATCAGCCACTACGAGCTGCCCTATGCGCTGGTGGAAAAATACAACGGCTGGGCCAGCCGGGAACTCATCGAGTCCTATATGAACTACTGCAAGGCTATTTTTGAGCGGTACAAGGATAAGGTTAAGTACTGGCTGACCTTTAACGAGATCAACTGCGGCACCATGCCGATGGGCGCGATCCTGGAAACAGGCACCATCCGGGGCTTTGAAGGCCCTACCAACAAGGTGCCGGACAACAAGCAGGAGCGCTTTCAGGCGCTGCATCACCAGTTTGTCGCCAGTGCAGAGGCTGTCCGGTATGTCCACGACCACTACCCTCAGTTCAAGATGGGCTGCATGATCTGCTTTATCACCAGCTACGCACTGACCTGCGACCCGGCCGACGAAATCGCCAACCAGAAGGCCATGCAGATCAGCAACTGGTTCTGCTCTGATATGCATGTCCGCGGCGAGTATCCTTCCTACATGAAGCGTTATTTTGCCGAGAATAACATCACCATCCGGCAGGAGCCGGAGGATGCTGCCATCCTGAAGGCCGGTACTGTCGATTTCTACACCTTCAGCTACTATATGTCCAACTGCATCACCACCCACAAGGATGCCGATGATGTGGGCGGCAACATCATTGCTGGTAAGAAGAATTCTTACCTGAAAGCCTCTGACTGGGGCTGGCAGATCGATCCCGTTGGTCTGCGCTACACCCTCAACGAGATCTACGACCGCTACCGCATTCCCCTGATGGTGGTGGAAAACGGCCTGGGCGCTTACGACAAGAAGGATGCCGACGGAAAGATCCACGACAGCTACCGCATCGACTACCTGCGGGCCCACATCGAGCAGATGGCCGAGGCTGTAAAGGACGGTGTAGACCTGATGGGCTACACCCCCTGGGGCTGCATCGATCTGGTGAGTGCCTCCACCGGTGAGATGGCAAAGCGATATGGCTTCATCTACGTCAACAAGTTTGACGACGGCACGGGGGATCTGAGCCGCGAAAAGAAGGACAGCTTCTACTGGTATCAGAAGGTCATTGCCACCAACGGCGAAGATTTAGGATAACAAAACAGACCTCCGGGTGCCATGTTTGCAGTACCGGGGGTCTGTCTTTTTGAAAGGAGGTCATTTATGGAAAAGGCATTTTGCTGTGCGCCGGATTTTCCGGTGGTTCAGACAAATTACGGTCCGGTGCGGGGATATCGCTTCCGGGAGATCAGCAGCTTCAAGGGCATTCCGTATGGGCGGGCGGTGCGCTTCCATGCACCCCAGCCGCCCCAGCCTTGGGCAGAGCCGCTGGACGCTTCCAGCTACGGCTGCGTTTGCCCTCTGCTGAGCATCGACAAGCCCGGCGGCGAACTGCGTGTGCCCCACCGCTACTGGGTGCAGGATGAGGACTGCCTGAACCTGAATATCTGGACCCCGGCCTGCGATGCCCAAAAGCGGCCGGTGCTGGTCTGGCTCCATGGCGGCGGATTTTTTGCCGGTTCGTCCATTGAGCAGGTGGCTTACGAGGGCGGAAACATGGCGCGGGAAGGGGACTGCGTGGTGGTGTCACTGAACCACCGGCTGAACATCCTGGGCTACTTGGATCTCTCCGATTTTGGGGAGGAGTACGCAAACTCCGGCAATGCGGGTGGGGATGATATCATCCTGGCACTGCAGTGGGTGAGGGACAATATTGCAGCGTTTGGCGGCGATCCCGGCTGTGTGACGGTGTTCGGCCAGTCCGGCGGCGGTGCCAAAGTGACAACGCTGCTGCAGACCCCGGCAGCAGATGGGCTGTACCACAGGGCGATGATAATGAGTGGTGTGCTGGAAGATTTACTGAACGACAGTGTCGGCAGCGGCAGGGACTGTGTGCAGGCGCTGATGCAGGAGCTTGGCGTGCAGACAGCACAGCAGCTAGAAACTGTGCCCTACCACCAGCTGGCTCAGGCTTACCGGAACGTCAGTCCGGCTCTGAAAGCAAAAGGCGCGAACGTGGGCCAAAGTCCCCACCCGAACCGCTTCTATCTTGGAGATCCGCTCCACAACGGCAGTGGGTTTCGGCCCGAGACCGCAGACATTCCGGTGCTGATCGGTACGGTTTATTCGGAGTTCTACGGTTTCTTTGATGGTCTGAAAGGAGTCAGCCCGGAGGAAGCAATGGGTCTGTCTGCCGCAGAGACCCTGCGGAAGCAGTTCCGCACTGCCTACCCGCACCGCCCGGAGGAAGACCTGCTGCTGGCAGATACCAGCTTCCGCGCCCCCACGATCGAATATGTCCGGGAGCGTGCCAAGGCGGGCGGAAAGGTGTACAGTTATCTGTTTGATCAGGATTTCCCTCTGATGGGAAAAAGCACCCCGTGGCACTGTGCGGATATCCCATTTGTGTTCCACAACACAGGGCTTGTGCCAGTGTGTGCCTTTGAGGGAGCACAGCGGCTGGAAGCGGAGATTTTTGGCGCTGTGATGCAGTTTGCCCGTACCGGTGCGCCGGGCTGGGCTGCCAGTACGGAGGATGTGGAACAGACCATGCTTTTCGGCCCCCAAAGCCGTCTGGTGCAGAACCACGATCACGCACTGATCGAAGCATTGGCACCCTTCACAGATTTACGGATGAAAAAAGCGACCCGGGCAGGCGGACAGATCCAGCATTAAAAAGCGCCGTTCAATACGCGGGAATTCCGGGAAACATAAAGCAGAACAGGCATCCTGCGATACCGTTTGGCGGTATCGGGCAGGATGCCTGTTCTGCTATGATGAAGAAGAATGGGGGGAGAATGGCTCAGTTGAGGAACTTCTCGTTCAGGGTCACGCCAAAGTCGTGGGCAATGGCGCGCAGGTCATCATCGGTGATGGTCTGCCGGATGATGCCGCCGCCCATGGAGAGCACCTTGACGTAAATCTCGGCACTCTTTTCAATGGTGTGTGCCAGACCAAAGGTGATGTCGAAGTCCGGGCCGGAGGCAAACAGGCCGTGCTGTGCCCAGATAGCGGCCTGATAGGTTTTCATCAGCTCGCTGGTGGCCATGGCAATGTCTACCCCGCCGGGTACCATCCACGGGCAGACACCCACGCCCTCCGGGAACACCACCGGGCACTCGGTAGCGCTCTGCCACAGGGTGCGGGCGAAGTCCCGGTCGGTGAAGGTCTTCAGCTCCTCCTGCCCACCATCAGCTCGGTGAACTGGTTGGTGTCCTGCAGCTCCTTCAGCGCCGTGTTCTGGGTGCACAGGGCAGGGATCTTATCGCTGACCACCTCCGTGGGGTGGTAGTGGCCGTTATCCATCAGGGAAATGCATTTTTCCCGGTGGAAGGCGGCGTAGCTCAGGGCAAACTCGGCGCTGCCCACGGTGTAGGCCTCCACGCCGATGCCAAACACCTTGCTCTCGATGCAGGGCTTCACCAGCTTGAAGTCGTAAGGCTCGCTCAAAATCTCGTCGATGCTGGCCTTGTAGCGGTCCCGGGGGCCTTTGCGGTCCGCCGGTACGTCCTTGAAGCCGTCGCCCGTCCAGATGTTCATGGTGCAGGGCTGCCCCAGCTCCTCGGCCAGATACTGGCTGATGCGGATGCAGGCCTTGCCGTGTTCCACCCAGAATTTCCGGGTCTCCTCGTTGGGGCTGGCAAGGGTCAGCGGGTCACACTTGGGGTGGGAGAAAAAGGTGGGGTTAAAGTCTGCCCCCAGCCCTCTTGCCTTGCAGAAATCTACCCATTTTTTGAAGTGCTTCGGCTCCAGTTTATCCCGGTCTACCCAGGGGTTCTCTGCGTCAAAAATGGCGTAGGAGGCGTGGAGATTGATCTTTTTGGTGCCGGGGCAAAGGGACAGCACCTTGTCCATGTCTGCCATCAGTTCCTCCGGGGTGCGGGCACGGCCGGGGTAGTTGCCGGTGGTCTGGATGCCGCCGGTCAGGGGCTTGGTGGGGTCGGTGTCAAAGCCCCGGACGTCATCGCCCTGCCAGCAGTGCAGGGAGATGGGTACGGTTTTCAGCCGGGCCATGGCTGCCTCGGTGTCCACGCCAATGGCGGCGTAGCGGGCTTTTGCTTCTGCGTAACTCATACAGTTCCTCCTTATTGAATGTTCATCTGAATCTTCAAATTGCCGATGGCGGTGGCCTCGATGGGCAGTGCCACCACCTGTTTTTCGGTATAGTGGGCGGTCAGCTCGTTCAGGGTGGCGTTCTTTGCGCCGCCGCCTGCGATGTACAGCTTATCCCAGTGCCGCCCGGTGAGGGCCTCCAGCTCCCGGAAGGCTTCCCCGTAGCAATACGCCAGTGAGTGATAGATGCTGTTGATCAGGTCTGCATCCGTGGCCGGGGCTTCGCCGGTTTCGGCAAGGGCGGCACAGATCTCTGCACGCATATCCTGTGGGGCAGAGAACCGGGCTTCGTTCACATCAAAAATGCGGGTGTAGGTGCTGGTCTTGGCCAGCTCCACCATCTCGGCAAAGGAGATGCCCAGCTGCTTTTGCACACATTGGATGATCCACAGACCCATGATGTTTTTCAGGTAGCGGATGTACCCCACGCCGCCCTCGTTGGTAAAGTTGGCACGGCAGCTTTCCGGGCTGGTGATGGGCTTTGCCAGCTTGACCCCCAGCAGACTCCATGTGCCGGAGGACAAAAACGGCGCGTCGCCCTGCTCCATGGGAATGCCCTCCACGGCGCTGGCGGTGTCGTGGGTGGCTCACAGCACCACCTTGGTCTGTCCGCCCACCTCGGCGGCAATGTCCGCTTTCAGCGCACCCAGCACCGTGCCGGGTGCGGTCAGCTTGGGGAACATCGTTTCCGGCAGGCCCAGTGTCTGCAAAATCTCCGGGTCGTATTCTCCGGTCTGGGCATTCACAAGGCCGGTAGAGGTGGCATTGGTGTACTCCCGCGCCTTCACGCCGCAGAGCCGCCACAGCAGGTACTCCGGGATCATCAAAAAGTCCTCGGCCTGTGCCAGCCGCCCGGCTTTTTTGTCGGCATACAGCTGATAAATGCTGTTGAAGGGCTGGAACTGGATGCCGGTGCGCTGGTAAAGCTGCGCAAAGGGCAGAATGCTGTGCACTTCATCCTGCACCGCCTGCGTCCGGCTGTCCCGGTAGGCGTAGACAGGGGAGAGGGGCTGCCCATCTTTCAGCAGCACATAATCCACCGCCCATGTGTCGATAGAAAGGCTCTCGATGACCGGGTACTTTGCAAAGGCTTCCCGGATGCCCTGCTTCACGTTGGCAAACAGGCTGTCGATGTCCCATTCCAGATGACCGTCCACCCGCCGGACACTATTGGGAAAACGGTACACTTCCTCGGTGTGGAGAACACCGTTCTCCATCCATCCCACAATGTGCCGTCCGCTGGACGCACCAATGTCGATGGCAAGATAGTTTTTTTGCATAATGCGCCTCCTGTGTGGCTTTGACTGCTACCAGTATAGTCCCAGGATGCCGGCGTTTCCATCCGCAAAGGTGACGCATTCTTCGTGAAAAGTCTACTCTTGCACCGCAAAGGCTGGTGCGCTATACTGGGTATAGAAAGAGAGGAACCAGAAGATGCTGACCTACAACATGGATGTGACCCCGGAAAGCCTGTGGAAACGCACAACGCCCAGCGAAGCAGAACTGGCACAGCCCTATTACTGCACCGAAGCTGGGGTGTTTTACGCCCAGCAGCATTTTTCCACCGCCCGGACCGATAAAGAAAGCTATCTGCTGTTCTACACCCTCCGGGGGGCAGGGCTCATCGAGCAGGGGGAAAGCCATGTGGTGCTCCGTACCGGGCAGGCGCTGCTGCTGAACTGCCGCACCTCGCAAAGCTACTGCACCGCACCGGGACAAAGCTGCTGGTACCATTACTGGGTGCATCTGGATGGCGCAGGGGTCGCCGCCATGGAGCCGCTGCTTCTGCCGGGCAAAAAACTGACCCCGGTGCAGCTCACCGGGGTCAAGATGCAGGAATATTTTGAAACGCTTTTGGGGCAGATGGAGCGCAGCACCGTGGACAGCATGGTGACCATGGGGCTGGCACTCCACGAGATGCTGGCGCTGTGTGCCCGGAGCATCCTTGCACAGGCCGAGGCCACCAGCGCACGGCAGGTGATCCTACAGGCGGCAGAGACCCTGCGTAAAAATTACCAGAGGGAGCTTTGCCTTGCGGACCTACTGGCAGAGGCCCACATGAGCAAAAGCTACTTTCTGCGCCTGTTCCGGCGGTATATGGGCACGACACCGTATAACTATCTGGTCAACTTTCGCATCACCCAGGCAAAGGAACTGCTTGTCCTCACCGACCACAGCGTCAGCGAGATCGCACAGGAGGTAGGCTTTGGCGATGCCAGCAACTTTTCCACCCGCTTTGCAAAAGCCACCGGGCAAAGCCCCCTGCAATACCGCAAAAGTGCGCTGAAGCCGCTGGAGGGGGCACGGTGAATGGAGGAATTGTGTCAAAATGACACAATTCCTCCGTTCACCTTCAAAGAACCATGAGATGTGAATGTTTTGCCTTTATGGGAGTTCATGTTTTTTACTGAATCTCGTGGAAAGCGTATAAAAAGCTTGCAATCATCTGTAAAATGTGATATATACATTATACGAAACATTGCTTTGAAAGAACGCTCCGCCGTTCAATGATGTATAAATGGGAGGTGCCTGCCATGCCCGCTGTGATCTATGCCCGCTATTCTACTGACAGTCAGCGTGAAGAATCCATTGAAGGCCACATCCGGGAATGCACCACCTAGTAGTATCCTCCAAGATTTGATTTTTGGTGAGCGGCCACTCAAACCAATGCCGTCAAGCCGGTAGGGGATAGGGCGATTTTGTTTGTCGGAGAGTAAGTGTACGGTTTCTGCACGGATTTTGCACGGTTTCAAAACGTGCAGAGGGGGCTTTTCGCTGCAAAATCCGACAAAGGGTGCAGAAATTACCGGTGAAAAATTACGTTGCTCTGATTAAAAATAACGATGACTCGAAACTTCCATAAATTGAGACGAACCGGTGGCTTGCTCTCTTAATCAGTGGGCCCAGGGTTCGAGTCCCTGGAGGTGCACCACAACAACAAAATCCGAACTTTTTTCCGATAGGAGAAGGGTTCGGATTTTTTGTATTCTTTGGAAAACAGAACGAATCCCTTGCTTCCATCGAAAAACGTCCTAGACCTTATCATAAGAAAGCACGACAGACCACTGTAAGAGTGCCGTAAGGCAGAAAGGACACGAACATGAAGTGCGATGAAAGCGTTTGCAAATTCAACATGGATACCGGCTGTGTGGAACTGCTGCTCCGGGATGGGAGAATGAGACCAATTTTTATAGTGCAAGATGCTTTGCACGATAGTCCCGTGGGCTGATGCCATATACATTTTTGAACGCACGGGAAAAGTGAAGCTGATTGGGATAGCTGACCATGGTGCTGATGGTGCTGATGGGCAGGCGGCTTTCGGTCAGCAGCTGTGCCGCCCGTGCCATGCGGTAGTGCAGCAGAAACCCCTGAGGACTTTCGCCCATGGTATCCCGGAACACCTTGCTGAAATAGCTGCGGTTCAGTCCGCAGAAGGAGGAGATGTCCTCGATGGAAATATCTTCGCTGTAATGCTGCTCGATGAAGGACAGAGCCTCCTTCATATAGAAGTCCCGCAGGCGGCGGGGACTTTGTGCCTGATGGGAGGCAGAGGACTGTACAAGCTGATCCAGAAACAGAAAGCCGTAGCCGATCTGACGCATGGGGCTGTCCTGACTGTGATTTACCAGGAAGAGCATCTGCTCTTGCAGCAGCTGTCCGGCTTTGGTGCTCGCAGGCGAGTACACCGGGTTCTGTCCGCTGATGCCTGCAAGGTTCAGGGCTTCGTGGGCACGCAGACCGTCAAACTCGATCCATGTGTATTCCCACGGATCCTGTTCATCGGCACGGTAGGTAGTGACCTCACCCGGAGTGATCAGAAAACCATGCCCGCCCTCGATGGTGTATTCCTGTTCGTTTGCAAGCAGAAGCCCTTTGCCGGAGATGACATAGTGGAACAGATAGTGGTTGCGGGCATAGGGACCATAGGAGTGCAGAGGCTCTGTCTGCTCCCAGCCATATTGGTATAAGTTGAGATCGACGAATCGCTCATCCTGAAACACATGGAACCTGCATTTTGTTTCCGTTGATACGTTTCTTTTTGTACATTCTTGCATACAAGACACCTCCTGTCCGCTTTTTCTTATTATATACCAAAATGCGTTATGACTTCAACATAATTCGCAGTATTCCTTCAAATTGAGATATAACAAGTCGCATTTTTGCATTTACGAAACTACTGGCAGATAGTATAATAATGACGCAACAAGAGAAAAGAAACTGTGCAATATGATGATGCACAAAATTTTCTCACTGCTTTTGTAAGAGCTGACAAAAGCAAGAAAATCGACCCGGCCGGTGCGACACAGTACGAAGATCACCATACAGAATAATGACTTTGGAGGAGAACAAAAATGAAGATCTCTCGCAGACAATTCGTAAAGGCAATGGCAGCAATGAGCGCCGCATCCATGCTGGCAGCCTGCGGCGGCAGCAGTGACAGCGGTTCTTCCGGCGGCAAGAAGGCACTGACCTTCCAGATCTGGGATGTTGCACAGAAGGAAGGCATGGAGGCTATGTGTGCCGCCTACACCCAGCAGCACCCGGAGGTCAGCATTGAGGTGCAGGTCACCAGCTGGAACGAATACTGGACCAAGCTGGAGGCCGCAGCCACCAGCAACCAGATGCCGGATATTTTCTGGATGCACACCAACGAGCTGCTGAAATATGCCGACAACGGGATGCTGGCAGATTGCACCGACATTGTGGAGAAGGACAAGTTCTCGGAGGTTTCGCTGTCCAACGCCATGGGCTCCAATGGTACCCTGTATGCAGTCCCCAAGGACAAGGACACGGTTGGGCTGGTGTATAACAAGGAGATGTTCGATGCTGCCGGTGTTGCTTACCCGGACGAGAACTGGACTTGGGACGATCTGGTCAGCGCATCCGAGAAGATCTACGCTGCCACCGGCAAGTACGGCTATATGGCATACGCCGATGACCAGCTTGGCTACTGGAACTTTGTGTATCAGGCTGGCGGCTACATCCTGAACGAGGACAAGACCAAGGCGGGCTTTACCCAGCCTGCCACCGAAAAGGCAATGAAGTTCTACATCGGTCTCCAGCAGAACGACTGGTGCCCGGACCAGACCTACTTTGCCGAGACCGCTCCCGGCACTGCATTCTTCTCCGAGAAGGGCGCAATGTTCCTGGAAGGCGACTGGAACATCCTTGCCGAGCTGCAGAACTACCCCGAAATGGTGGGCAAGTGGGATGTGGCTGTTCTGCCCAAGTGCCCCGACCCGGAAAGCGGAGACGGCCGTGCGACCATCTCCAACGGTCTGTGCTACGCTACTGCTGCCAGCAATAAGAATCTGGATACCGTGAAGGACATCCTGAAGTTCTTCGGCAGCGAGGAGGGCCAGCGCATTCAGGGCGAGAGCGGTGCAGCCATCCCTGCATATCAGGGTCTGGAGGATACCTGGGCAGGCTGCTTTGCAGAGTACCCCATCAATATCCAGTGCTTCATCGACATGTTTGAGTACAGCGTCCAGAGCGTCAACAACGCCTCTCGCCCGGAGTGGAAGAGCAAGGTCAATGATGAGCTGCTGAAGATCTACGCAGGTACCGAGGATATCGAAACCGGCCTGCAGAAGATGCAGGACATCGTGGATCAGGCCAGTGCGGGCTGAAAATGCAGCTTGGGAGGAACCAAATGAAAAGCACATCAAAACTGGGTCGTGATGGGCGTTTCTGGGGGCTGGTCATGATAGCTCCCACCATCATCGGTCTGATGATCCTGAATATTATCCCGTTCTTCCAGACCATCTACATGAGCTTTTCCAAGACGAAAGCCTTTGGAGCCTATCAGTTCTGCGGTCTGGAAAACTACATTGAAATGTTCCGCAATGCGGAATTCTGGAAGGCAAACTGGAACTCCCTCTACTTCTGCATCCTCACTGTGCCGGTGGGCGTTTTTCTGGCACTGATCGTGGCGGTACTGCTGAACGCAAAGATCAAGGGCAAGACCGCCTTCCGCGCCATCTTCTTCCTGCCCATGGTGGTGGCTCCTGCTGCGGTAGCGATGGTCTGGAAGTGGATCTTCAATGCGGAGTACGGCATTCTGAATCAGGTCCTTGGCGCGAACATCCGCTGGCTGACCGATCCCAAAATCGTTCTGGTCACCTGTGCCATCGTTTCCATCTGGAGCTCCATCGGCTACGATGCCGTGCTGCTGCTGTCTGGCATCCAGAACATTTCCCAGTCCCTGTACGAAGCCGCCGAGCTGGACGGTGCATCCAAGATCCGTCAGTTCTTCAGCATCACGCTGCCCATGGTGTCGCCCACCCTGTTTGTGGTGCTCATCATGCGCCTGATGGCTTCCCTGAAGGTCTACGATCTGATCTACATGATGGTGGAGCAGACGAACCCTGCGCTGACCAGCGCACAGAGCCTGATGTATCTGTTCTACCGCGAGAGCTTTGTTGCCGGCAATAAGGGCTACGCATCGGCCATTGTGGTGTGGACCGTGCTGCTGATCGGTCTGGTCACGTTGGTGCAGTTCATCGGTCAGAAGAAGTGGGTCAATTACGAGGTGTAAACTATGAATGCCAGTCTGAAAACCAGAAAGAATGTTGTAACGTTCTTTACCTATCTGGTCTTGATCCTCGGCAGCATCAGCATGATCTTCCCCTTTGTATGGATGGTGCTCACCAGCTTCAAGACGCAGGCCGAGTCTATGGCGATCCCGCCGCAGATCCTGCCCTCCCATTGGAATCTGGACAGCTTTGTCAAGGCATTGCAGAGCCTGCCCTTTACCAACCTCTACATCAATACGGGTCTATTGATCCTGTTCCGTGTGATCTTTGCAGTGGTGTTCAGCTCCATGGCGGGCTATGCCTTTGCCAAGCTGGAATTCCCCTGCAAAAAGCTGCTGTTCAGTCTGGTGCTGATCCAGATGATGCTGCCGAGCCAGATCTTCATTATTCCGCAGTACCAGATGCTGGCAAAGATGGGGGCCACCAACTCCATCTTCGCGCTGGTGTTCCCCGGTCTGGTCAGCGCTTTCGGCACCTTCTTTTTGCGGCAGGCGTATCTGGGCATCCCCAACGAGATCGCAGAGGCGGCGTATCTGGACGGCTGCAACAAGTGGCAGACCTTCGTCAAGGTCATGCTGCCGCTGACCGGCCCCAGCATGGCGGCACTGGCCATCTTTACGGCGGTGTTCGCTTATGCTGACCTGATGTGGCCGCTGATCTGCAACACCGACCTGAACATGATGACCCTGTCTGCCGGCCTTTCCACCCTGAACGGTCAGTACACCACCAACTTCCCGGTGCTGATGGCAGGCAGCCTGCTGGCCATGATCCCCATGGTGATTTTGTACCTGATCTTCCAGAAGCAGTTTATTCAGGGCATTGCCATGACTGGCGGTAAATAAGCAATTCACATTTCTCCTTCATCATAGCCGACAGGCGGGTAGCCGTTCCGACACGACCGCCTGTCTGTCGGCATTTTATTGAAAATAATCTCGTTGAGGTATAGGACCCATGAGTATTCGATTTGATTCCGAGGCCCGCATTTTTGTATTGGAGACCGCCCATACCAGCTACCATATGAAGGTGGATGCGCTGGGGCATCTGCTGCATCTGTACTACGGCAAAACCATCGGCACCGGGGACCTGATGCAGCTGTATCCCCGCACAGACCGGGGATTCTCGCCGGATTACTACGCTTACCGCACCCACCGGGGCGTTTCTCCGGATCTGCTCCCGCAGGAGTATACCGGCTGCAACGTGGGCGATTTCCGCCTCTCCTGCCTGACGGTGGCCGACAGCCGCGGTGCCTTTGGCGCAGATTTTACCTATGTGAGCCACACGGTGGAGGCGGGCAAATATCAGCTGACCGGTCTGCCCTGTGCCCACACAGAGGAAAACGATGCCGAGACCCTGATCGTCCGAATGCAGGACGAGACCACCGGTCTGACGCTGGAGCTGCTGTACGGCGTGTTTGCACAGCAGGATGTCATCACCCGCGCGGCGCGGCTGACAAACCACGGGGATAACCCGCTGCGGCTGGACAAGGCGGCATCTGCCTGTCTGGATCTGCCCTTTGGCAGATGGGATCTGCTGCATTTCCACGGCAGACACGCCATGGAGCGGCAGCTGGAGCGGGAAGCTGTGGGCACCAATATCCAGACCATTTCTTCGGTGCGGGGCAGCTCCAGCCACCACAATAATCCCTTCCTGATCCTCTGCCAGCAGGATGCAACGGAGACCAGCGGTGCCTGCTACGGGGTGATGATGGTCTATTCCGGCAGCTACCAGATGGACGTGGAGCGCTCTCAGACCGGTCTTGTCCGGGTGGTGAGCGGTATTCAGGAGGAGCGCTTTGCGTGGAACCTGAAGCCGGGCGAAACCTTTGACACCCCGGAGGTGATCCTCTCCTTTGCGGCAGAGGGTCTGACCCCGCTTTCCCAGCAGTACCACCGCTTTTTGCGGCGCAACATCTGCCGCGGCCCGTGGAAGGACAAGCGCCGCCCGGTACTGATCAACAACTGGGAGGCCACCTATTTTGATTTCAACACCGAAAAGATCGTAAAGATCGCTGAAAAAGCGGCCTCTCTCGGCGTGGAGATGATGGTGTTGGACGATGGCTGGTTCGGCACCCGGAACGACGACAATCAGGGTCTGGGCGATTGGACCGTGAACTGCGAAAAGCTGCCCGGCGGACTGGACCCGCTGATCGGGCAGATCAATGCGCTGGGCATGAAATTCGGCCTGTGGATCGAGCCGGAAATGGTCAACGAGAACTCCGAGCTGTACCGCACCCACCCGGACTGGGCGCTGACCCTGCCCGGACGCAAGCCCGCCATGGGGCGCAACCAGCTGGTGCTGGATCTCTCCCGCCCGGAGGTGGTGGACTATCTGGCAGAGGCCATCGGCAAGCTGCTGCGGGAGCATCACATCGAGTATATCAAGTGGGATATGAACCGCAGCATGAGCGATGTGTACAGCCGCGCCTTCCCTGCCGAGCAGCAGGGCGAGATCATGCACCGCTATATGCTGGGCGTTTATGCGCTGGCAGAGCGGCTGACGCAGGGCTTTCCGGAGGTTCTGTTCGAGGGCTGTGCAGGCGGCGGCGGACGCTTTGATGCCGGAATGCTGTGCTACTATCCCCAGATCTGGTGCAGCGATGATACCGATGCCATTGAGCGGCTGACCATCCAGCATGGCACCTCCTTCGGCTACCCGGTCTGCACCATGGGTGCTCATGTTTCTGCCTGCCCCAACCACCAGACCGGCCGCACTACGCCCATTGACACCCGCGCTGTGGTGGCGATGAGCGGCACCTTTGGCTACGAGCTGGATCTGGGCAAGTTGAAGCGCACCGAGTGCACCGCAGTGAAAAACCAGATCAAGCGGTTCAAGCGGCTGAACGACCTGATCCGCACCGGCGATTATTACCGGCTGACCGACCCGGCAGAAAACGGATATTTCACGGCATGGCAGTTTGCCGCAGAGGACGGCAGCGAGGCACTGCTGAATCTGGTGGTGACCCATCCGCAGGCAAATCCCTTGCCCATCCACCTCTGCTTCCGTGGGTTGGAAGAAGATGCTGTGTATGAGCTGGACGGCATCGACTATTTTGGCTCTCAGTATGCCCACGACGGCGGCAATGCCAGAGAGGACGGCATTCACAAGGGAATGCGGTTCAGCGGCAGCACCCTGCTGTATGCGGGGCTTGTCCTGCCGCAGCTGTTTGGCGATTACCCCAGCGTGCAGCTTCATCTTACGCGAAAAGGATAAAAGAATATGAAGGATCAAACTGCATTTTCCACCCGCTTTGCCCGCCATAAGGACGAGCTGGAATGGCTGTTCATGGAGCTGTACCACAACCGGGAAGGGCTGGAGGTTCTGGAACAGGAGATGGCAGAAGCCTACAACGCCCGCAGCGCCGAGCTGAAAGCACTGGACAAGGCACGCTCTGCCGACCCGGAGTGGTACAAGCGGGGCAATATGTTCGGCATGACCATGTACACCGACCTCTTTGCCGGGAACCTGAAAGAGCTGGCAAAGAAGCTGCCCTACCTCAAGGAGCAGAAGCTGACCTATCTGCACCTGATGCCCCTGCTGCAGATGCCCCACCCCCACAACGACGGCGGCTATGCGGTGGAGGACTTTGACACCGTAGACCCTGCCCTTGGCACCAATACGGATCTGGAAAACCTGACCCGGGAGCTGCGGAAAGCGGGCATCAGCCTGTGTCTGGATTTCGTGATGAACCACACCGCCAGCACCCACCGCTGGGCCATGGCGGCAAAGGCCGGTGATCCGTGGTTTCAGGCCTATTACCACCTCTACGAGGACCGCACCATCCCCGACCAGTACGAGCAGACCGTGCCGCAAGTGTTCCCCAACACCGCACCCGGCAACTTTACATGGTGCGAGGAGATGCACAAGTGGGTGCTGACCACCTTCCACGACTATCAGTGGGACCTGAACTACGCAAACCCGGCGGTGTTCGTGGACATGACCAAGAGCATCCTGCACCTTGCAAACCTTGGCGTAGAGGTGTTCCGCATTGATGCGGTGCCCTACATCTGGAAGCAGCTGGGCACCACCTGCCGCAATCTGCCGCAGGTGCACA
>ENA-ORSR01000918-ORSR01000918.1-human-gut-metagenome-genome-assembly--contig:-NODE-918-length-22996-cov-4.897738_pt1 | contig 22996 bp, 19 predicted proteins | sample MGYA00241901_ERZ509166 | MGnify/ENA primary metagenome ERZ509166 (study PRJEB26280, sample SAMEA2338860) | human gut metagenome | biome: human gut; feature: human-associated habitat; material: faeces... | reverse complement strand
TCTACCTCTGCCTGATAGGAATACATCTGCTTAATGTCTTAACTAAATGACATTGGGTAATATATGGATACAAATACAATTATAGGATTGAGAATTAAAGCATTGAGAACTGAAAAAAAATATACATTAAAATATCTAAGCGAAAACTCCGGTCTTTCTATTGGATTTCTTTCCCAGCTCGAACGCGGAATGACAAGCGTTGCCATTGATTCGCTGGACAAAATTTCAAAAGTATTAGATGTGGAATTATCTAGTTTTTTTAATATGTCTGATACCGCAAATGATCTTCATATTGTGAGACGCTATGAACAGAAATCTACTATTGTTAATCCGGAGATTGTAGAGTACTCACTCACCAACAACATTACGGATTTTGATCTTCTTCCTCGCCTGGTAGAGCTGATGCCGGCACTTCAAAAAGAGGATGAACTAGAACTTTATACACATGGTGGCGAGGAATTCATCTACATTTTGGAGGGCATTCTTACTTTACAGATTGGCAGTGATATCTACAACCTGTATCCGGGTGACTCCGCACATATCCATTCGAACATTTCCCACAACTGGAAAAATGATTCGAATGCAGTTACAAGGTTTCTGACAGTACATACTCCAAATCCTTTTCAGCATCCTTAATCTGTTTCTATTTTTATATCTCTTTAATAAAATTATTTTTTCTTTTAGAATCTAATCATATTTTGGACACATTTTTCTTTTATACTTAGAGTCAGATAGTTGATAAAACAACTATCTCCCCCCCTCATAAAGTAATCATCTTCAGATTTGAAGATGTACACTTTACTCTCATTCCTTTAGATAACTATAAAAACAACGAACCCCGTTAGCCGAAAGGTTAACGGGGTTTCGCTGTGTACGCTTATAGAAAAGAAACTGTGTTTTCTCCAACCTTAAGAAGTGCTTAATAAAATTTCTTTTTCTTTTAGAATCCAATCATATTTTAGACACATTTTTCTTTTATACTAAAGTCAGATAGTTGATAGAACAACTATCTCCCCCCTCATAAAGTAATCATCTTCAGATTTTTGAAGATGTACACTTTACTCTCATTCCTTTAGATAACTATAAAACAACGAACCCCGTTAACCGAAAGGTTAACGGGGTTTCGCTGTTTACGGACTTCCCCAGAATTTGGATTTATCACCTCAAACTATGTTTTCAGCATAACATACTTTTTCTCCCTCGCGGGATAAAAACTAACGCCAGAACTGCAACAAACATCGTTAAAATTTCCGCTCCTGGAACTGCAAGCCAGATTCCATTCATTCCCCAAAATTGTGGCAGCACTATCAAAAACAGCAACAACAACGCGAACGAGCGAAGGAATGTAATTCCTCCTGCAAAATATCCTTTCCCATAAGCCATCATACGTACTGCTGAGAAAATGTTAATTCCGGAAAACAAAAATCCCAAACCATATATCCGCATTCCGGAAACCGCCAGTGTATATACACTGCTATGTTTATCGGCAAAAAAAGATACACACATTGGTGCCAGAAAAAAAGTCAATGCATAAATTACAATCGGGGCAATACTGAAAAAACGATATGCATACCTCTCAAGAGCACGGCATACATCAAGTTTTTTATCTCCATATGCATATCCAAGCGGAGGTGCCATCCCCATAGAAAAACCGGAATAAATCCCAATAAACAAAAATTGCAGATACATAATAATGGAGACAGCAGCATGCTGACAGAAAATGTTCTGTTTGCTTCTTCTTTTCTTTCTCCACCGATATGAAGCGCTGCAAGTGCACTCCCACCTGTTGCAAACGCCAGTGCAATTCCCGTCAATATATTTACAATCGGATACACAATATTGATAGCCGCCAATGCATTTGTCCCCACATAGGACGACACAAAAATTCCATCCACAATGGTATATACAGTATTAAACAATGCCGTCAAATACGTTGGGATAATAAACTTTAATAATTTCCCAAACCGCACTTCCTTCGCCGAATCAAAAATCAATAATTTTTCCATATGTTCTCCCTCCTCAGTGCTATTTTAAACCTTAAAGTAACTTGAAGGTCAACACAAAATATCTTATAATGAAAGAAAAATTATCAGGAGCAATCATCATGAAAAAACATTTTCACATTGGAGAGATTTCAGAATTTTTCAATCTGCCTGCTTCCACCTTACGTCACTGGGAAAGCACAGGGATTTTGACACCAAAAAAGAATCGCGAAAATAACTACCGCGAGTATACGATAGAAGACTTTATGAATCTCTCCGATATTATTTTTTACAAAAGTCTGGGACTCCCGCTCAAACAGATACAAACGATGGAACAGTCCACCCCTGAAGAGCATTCCTTTTTATTACATGAAAAAATTGATGAATTAGTTCAGCAACAGCAAGAGCTTCAGCACCGAATGCAAAAACTTCGCAATCATCTAAATGCCATAGATACTTTAAATGAGCTGAAATCCCATCCATTCACAGAAGTCGATATCGATACCGACTGTATTGTCTCTTTTGATTTAGGTGAAATCAAAAAACTCCGACAATATATTGAGAATCCGTATCTGTATTCTCGTGTACAGCATTCAGAACATATTCAGTCAGAGCTTCGAGGATTGACGATTCCGTCTGAACAGCGCTCTTTGTTTCCCGATACTCAGGTACTTTGGGAGAAGAGCAGACACCGTTACATGGCTTGTTTGATGAAAGAAGAAGTCACGGAAGGATTTCCTAATAATTTGTCTCAACTGCTGTCGCAGATTCAAAAGACATACCGCACCGGTTTTATAATCAGCCGATTTTTATTGCGTGCCAAAGAAAATGGAAAGCTCTATGACTTTTACAAAACATTTGTTGAAATTGAGGAGGATTCTTATTTATGTTAACATCACTTGCATTTATTTTTCTCGTAGGTCTTGCTGCCGCAGCTATTTGTCAGCAATTAAAGCTACCCCGTATTATTGGAATGCTCATCACCGGAATCATTCTAGGTCCATATGTTCTTGACTTGCTTGATCCTTCTATTTTGTCCATTTCATCCGAGTTACGGCAAATGGCTCTGATCATCATTCTGTTAAAGGCCGGATTGTCATTAGATCTGTCTGACTTAAAAAAAGTCGGGCGTCCCGCTGTTTTGATGTCATTTGTACCTGCAAGTTTTGAAATACTCGCTTTTTTCCTTTTTGCCCCTCATATTTTGGGGATTAAACCGATTGAGGCAGCTGTCATGGGAGCCGTTCTCGCTGCAGTATCTCCTGCTATTGTCGTGCCACGAATGGTCCGCCTGATGGACCAGAATTACGGTACAGATAAAAGTATTCCGCAGCTTATCCTTGCCGGTGCCTCCTGCGATGATATTTTTGTCATCGTGCTGTTTTCCACATTTTCCAATATAACCCAAGGTGGAAATGCACATCTGATGGATTTTGTCAACATTCCGGTTTCCATCTTGTTCGGCATCGTACTCGGTGGCATTACCGGGTATCTGCTCAGTTTATTTTTCGAGACAGCACATGCACACAAGCATTGTGTCCGAAACAGTATGAAAGTGATTATTGTATTAGGAATTTCTTTTTTGTTAATGGCAATTGAAACGTGGATGAAAGACATTGTATCTATATCCGGTCTTTTAGCTGTTGTAAGCATGGCATGCCTGTTAAAAATTAAAAGCACCACTTTTGTTTCCAAAAGACTTTCTGATAAATTTGGGAAATTGTGGCTCGCCGCAGAAGTCATTCTGTTTGTTTTAGTCGGAGCTGCTGTAGATATCCGCTATACACTGAACGCAGGAGGCGCTGCCATTCTCATGATACTGGTTGCACTTCTATTTCGTTCTGTCGGAGTTGCGATATGCCTTATCCGGACAAGGCTCACAAAAAAAGAACGGTTATTCTGTATCCTTTCCTATCTTCCAAAGGCTACCGTTCAGGCTGCTATTGGCTCTGTTCCGCTTGCTATGGGACTCCCTTGCGGACAGATTGTCCTTTCCGTTGCAGTTTTAGGAATTTTAATCACTGCCCCGCTTGGTGCCATATTGATCGATGGCACTTACAAAAAACTACTTTGCCAATCAAAAAATAAGAAATAACTGAACGTTTTCATTGATTCTTCAAAAACTGTTCACATTTTTCTTACTTTTCTATCACACTTTTTACACAAAAAGCCAGTATACTAATAACCATAAAAGATATTAATCTTTTTATATCATTTTCTTTTTCATAATTGCCGGTCATAAGACCGGCTTTTCCTCTGTTTATCCCCTTTTTATATACAACATAAATCTTCTTAAGATTAACTTAATAAAATTTCCTTTTCTTTTAGAATCTAATCATATTTTGGACACATTTTTCTTTTATACTAAAGTCAGATAGTTGATAGAACAACTATCTCCCCCCTCATAAAGTAATTCATCTTCGGGGTAACTCGAAGATGTACACTTTACTCTCATTCCTTTAAATAACCAAAAAAGAAAGCTGTCACAGCTTTCTTTTTTTGTCTATCTTTTTCGTTTTTCCATCCAAGTCAGCAAATCGTCAAAAACCAGACTACGATCCACTTCATTTAAAATCTCATGGCGGTCATTTTCATATAACTTCATAGAAACATCTTCTATTCCACATGATTTGTAATTTTTATAAATGTTTTCCACACTCTTTCCAAAGTTACCAACAGGATCGTCTTTTCCAGCAACCAAAAATATAGGAAGTGTCTTTGGTATCTTTCCATTTTTTTCCTGATGGTTTACTGCCAGTATTCCACAGAACATCTGATAATAAGCGTTTACGGTAAACACAAAGCTGCATAACGGATCTTTTGCATACTTTTGAGAATTAACGGGATTCCTTGACAGCCAGTCCGAACCATTTGTCTCTTGTGAGAACTTCTTATTGAAACCGCCAAACGCCATATTGTTCACCAATTTACTGCGGTATTCCCAGCCTTTTCCAAAAGCAATAATACGACATAGCACTTTGCCGGCTGTAAGAAGCAGATTGGACTTGCTTCCAGTTCCCATCACAATGGCTCCCGAAATGCCATCCCCATATAATCCAAGATACTGTCGAAGCAGAAAAGATCCCATACTATGTCCCAACATAAAATATGGTACATCTTTATATTTTTTCTTCGTTATCTTTCTCAAACGGTGAATATCCCCTATGACGTAAGTATTTCCTTTGGATTCATGAAAAAATCCAAGCTTATCTTTTGACGTGACAGATTTGCCATGACCTAGATGGTCATGGCCCACAACATAATATCCTTTTTCTGCTAGAAATCGTGCAAATTCATCGTAGCGGTCAATATGCTCCACCATACCATGGCACATCTGCAATACCGCCGCCACTTTCCCATCCGGTATCCACTCAATTGCATGAATCTGCGTGGTGCCGTCTTTGGATGGATAATAAAATTCGTTTTTCACTACTCTTTTGTTCATTTACATCATCTGCTATCTATCATGAATTCTTATATAATCTCTGTGCGGACACAATGGTTTATAAGCCGGACGGATGATCTTATCCACATTCTTCAGCTCTTCTAACCGGTGTGCACTCCAACCTACGATACGTGCTGCCGCAAAAATCGGTGTATAAAGCGCTTTTGGAAGCCCAAGCATTCCATATACCAAACCACTGTAAAAATCGACATTTGCGTTAACACCTTTGTAAATTCTACGTTTTTCCCCAATCACTTCTGGCGCCATATGCTCTACCATCTCATACAAAGCATATTCTTTTTCGCAGCCTTTCTCCGTTGCAAGCTGCTTTACAAATTTTTTAAAGATATCTGCTCTTGGGTCAGAAACAGAATATACTGCATGTCCCATTCCATAGATCAGCCCTTTTTTATCAAATGCTTTTTTATCAAGCAGCTCTTCCAAATATTTACGAACTGCATCCCTGTCTTCCCAGTCTGACAAATGTTCTTTCATATCTTCAAACATCTGTGTCACCTTAATATTGGCGCCACCATGCTTTGGTCCTTTCAAAGATGCCATCGCTGCCGCCATAGTCGAATAGGTATCTGTTCCGGATGAAGTTACAACGTGTGTCGTAAAGGTCGAGTTATTTCCACCGCCGTGATCCATATGTAATACTAATGCCATATCCAGAATCTTTGCCTCTAATGGTGTATATTTCCGATCTTCACGAAGCATCATTAAAATATTTTCCGCCATAGACAGTTCTTTTAATGGTGCATAGATATATAAATCTTCACCTCTGCGATAATTGTAAGCATGATAGCCATATACCATTAACATCGGGAACTGGCTGATCAAATTCAGACACTGGCGCAGAACATTCGGAATCGATGTGTCATCCGCTTTTTCATCGTAAGAATACAGATTCAGTATAGAGCGTGACAAACTATTCATCATATCTCTGCTTGGTGCTTTCATAATAATATCACGCACAAAATTCGGTGGAAGTGTTCTTCTCTCTGACAATGCTTCTGTAAATCTCTTCAGCTGCCCTTCTGTCGGAAGTTCCCCGAACAACAGCAGATATGTCGTCTCTTCAAATCCGTAATGTCCCTCTGCCAAAAATCCATTCACCAGATCCTTGATATTGTAACCCCGGTAATACAAATTTCCCTCACACGGTACTTCCTCACCGTCTACAATCTGAGATGCACAGACATCAGAAATGTTAGTCAGCCCGGCGAGAACACCCTTTCCGTTGACATCACGCAGGCCTCTTTTTACCTGATATTCTGTATATAACTCTTTTTCAATTGCATTGCTTTCTTCACACAATTTTGCAAGCTGCAAAATCTCTGGTGTAATGTCAAACAATAACTCGTCTATTGAATTTGCCATAGCCATTCCCCTTTCCGTCTTTAAAGTATTGTAGTTTATTATACTAAATTGTAAATAAAAAAACAACAAATATATCATGAACGATTTCTTAAAAAAGAGACAAATTTTTGTAAAATTTGTCTCTTTTCTCAAAATATTCTAATTGCTCGTCGGAAAATATGGTCTCAATGCTCCCGCCACATTACTGATCGGCATCGTCTGAAGCCAAACGCGTCCAGGTCCCGTAATCACTGTATTAAACAGTCCCTCTCCTCCAAATACGACATTTTTTAATCCTCTGATTGTCTGAATGTCCATCTGGCAGCTTGGTGTCATCGCCGCAAGATGTCCTGAATCAATTACGATCTGCTGTCCCGGCTGCAGTTCATATTCCACTACATGACCATCAAACTCAGCAAAAACCGTTCCTATTCCAGACACCCTCTGCAAGATAAATCCTTCTCCACCGAACAATCCCGATGCCACTTTTTTGTGGAAATGAATCGACAGTTCCACACCTGCTTCTCCCGCAAGAAACGCACTTTTCTGGAAAATCATCTCATTTCCAGGTGATACCTGAAACGCCTTGATAGAACCCGGAAAGCTTGAAGCAAATGCGATCATTCCATTTCCGCCCTGTGCTGTGTAAGTATTTTGAAATAAAGCTTCTCCTGAAAATACTCTTCCAAATACTTTTCCGATACCTCCGTTTGATGTCGTCTGCATCTCCATATTCGGTGACATCCACGACATTGATCCACGCTCTGTGATCATTTTTTCACCGGATTCCAAATAACAGATGACAACCGGTAATGTCTCCCCTTTGATTTCATAGCGCATATGAATCCCTCCTTTGTGAAGTTTATAACTGCTGATTAATTCTATCACTAAGCACTGCAAATTCCTGCAATGTCAAAGCTTCACCTCTCACACTCGGACCTTTTCCAAGACTTTCGATTGCAGTTGTGATCACTTCTTTCGGAAGATGAATCTCCGGCGAATTATTCAGTCCGTTGGCAAGTGTTTTTCTTCTCTGGTTAAAAGAAGCACGGATAATCTGGAACATTAATTTTTCATTTTCAACTTGTACCGGCGGTTCTTTATGACGTGTCAGACGAATGACTGCCGAACCAACCTTTGGTCTTGGCATAAAACAATTCGGCGGCACATTCGCAACAATATATGGTTCTGCGTAATACTGCACAGCGAGGGAAAGTGCCCCGTAATCTTTGGTCCCCGGTCCCACCTGCATCCGATCTGCCACCTCTTTTTGCACCATGACAGTAATACTTTCAATCGGTACATGGCTTTCAAACAAGCCCATAATAATCGGTGTCGTAATATAATACGGCAGATTTGCTACCACTTTGATCGGCTTGTTGTCATTATATTCCTTTGCAAGTTTTGGAATATCCACTTTCAGCACATCGTCATTGATCACAGTCACATTGTCGTATGCCTGCAACGTATCCTCCAAGATCGGAATCAATGCTTTGTCGATCTCCACCGCCACAACCTGTCTTGCAGCACATGCGAGATACTGTGTCATCGTCCCGATTCCCGGTCCGATCTCCAGCACAAAGTCATCCTTCGTAATCTCTGCTGAACTGATGATTTTATCCAACACATGTGTGTCGATCAAAAAATTCTGTCCAAACTTTTTCTGAAATGAAAAATCGTATTTTTGTAATATTTCAATTGTATTTTGCGGATTGCCTAATGTTGGCTTTGTCATATATTTACCTCAAATTCTAAATAAATCTCTTCCATTTTTCTCTGTGCGGCTAACAACTTCATCGTAGCTGATTCCTTTGAGCTGCGCGATCTCCTGAGCGATATAAGGAATATTCAGAGAAGAATTGCGTTTTCCTCGATTCGGAGCCGGTGCAAGATACGGCGAATCCGTCTCCAGCAGAATCTTTTCCATCGGTATATCTGCCACAACTTCTTTGAGTTTCTTGCTATTCTTAAATGTGACAACACCTCCGACACCGATGTGAAATCCCATCTTCACATATTCCTGCGCCATCTCTTTTGAATACGAAAAGCAATGAATTACACCGCGAAGTCCTTTTGCATGCTGCTGCATCATCTCAAGCGTGTCCGCCGCCGCATCTCTGCTGTGAATGATGACCGGAAGGTTGAATTCCCGCGCCAGTTCAAGCTGCCTTTGGAACCATTTTTTCTGTATCTCATGAGATTCGTTATCCCAATAATAGTCAAGTCCAATTTCTCCAACTGCCACAACCTTGTCTCTCTTGCACTGTTCTCTCAAATATGCAAATTTTTCCTCATCCAGTATTCCTACTTCATCCGGATGCACACCTACTGCCGCATAGATAAATGGATACTCTTGTGCCAATTGTACCACTTCTGTGCAGGATTGAAAAGTGGCACCGACATTAATAATCGTGCCAATGCCATTTTCCTGCATAGAATTTAAAAGCTCTGTTCTGTCTTCCTCAAACTGCTCATCATCATAATGCGCATGGCTTTCAAATATCATTGCTTCCATCTTATAAAATCTCTTTTCTTAACTGTTCCGGAGTCTTCTGTGACAATAATGCCGGCGCAATATCAAATACTGTCTTCGCCCCACATTCACCATTTGCGGAAAGTCTGTATGCCGCTCTTGCATAAGCAACTAAAACACTTGAAGTAAACTCCGGATTTGAATCCAGTTTCAAAGAATACTCAATCACATGTTTATTTCCTTCTCTTCCTGTCTCTCCTGTGCGGATCACAAAACCACCGTGAGGCATTTTGCTGTGATTTTCCTTTAATTCTTCTTCTGTGATAAATGTCACTGTTGTGTCATAATCTGCAAAATAGTTTGGCATTTCCTTGATTGCTTTTTCAATCTGTGCCTTGTCCGCACCTTCTTCCGCTACAACATAGCATTCACGCAAATGCTTCTGTCTTGTCGTAAGCTCCGGCTCACTTCCACTTCTTACTTCTTCAACTGCCGCTTCAATCGGTACTGTATACTGGATTCCGTTTTTTACTCCTTCTACACGACGGATCGCATCAGAATGTCCCTGACTTACACCTTTTCCCCAGAATGTGTAAGTGCTTCCCTGTACTAAAATAGACTCTGCGTAAATACGGTTCAGCGAAAACATTCCCGGATCCCAGCCAACAGAGATAATCCCAATATGATTTCCCTCTTTTGCTGCTGCATCTACATTTGCAAAGTATTCCGGAATCTTTGCGTGTGTGTCAAAACTGTCAATAATATTAAAGTTCTTTGCAATCTGTGGACCCATAACTGGGAGATCTGTCGCAGAGCCCCCGCACAGAATCATCACATCCACTTCTCCTTTCAGAGAAAGTACATCATCTAAATGCACCTTTTTCACACCTTCCGTGAGAATCTTTACATCCTCCGGATTACGGCGTGTCACAACCGCCACAAGCTCCATATCATCGTTGCGCTCAATTGCAAGCTCCACACCACGTCCTATATTTCCATAACCTACAATACCAATTCTGATTTTATTCATTTTTCTGTTCTCCTTTCAACTTTGGGGGACGTAGTAAAATTCAATTTTACTACGTCCCCAATTGAATTTTGCCCTGTCCCTTTTTGACTTTTACGTGAACTAATTTTAACAAATTTCCGCGCCTGCCGGCATTGTTTTTTCCGGTGTCATCAGCGCAAGGTTACCTTCTGCATCTTCTGCACACAAAAGCATACCTTCTGACAGAACCCCTGCAAGTTTTGCAGGCTTCAAATTCACAAGTACCATAACTTTTTTTCCAACCATTTCTTCTGCTGTATAATGGCCTTTGATACCTGACACAATCTGTTTTACCTGACTTCCGATTTTCACCTGCGAGCAAAGTAATTTTTTCGATTTTTTTACTTCCTCACAAGCGATAATCTCTCCAACCTGGAACTGCATCTTCATGAAATCGTCAAATGTGATCTCTTCTTTTGCTTCGATATCAATTCCTTCCTCTTCCTCTTCTTTTTCTTCCTCTACCGGTGGATGAAGCTCTTCCACTTTTTTTATCACTTCTTCCAAATCAAGTCTCTGGAATAAGATCTCCGGCTTATCTGTTACATTTCCGCCGTTCAACTGAGCAAGAATCTTTTCAGCTGTCTCCGGCATAAAGGATGACAATAATTCTGCTCCCTTAGAAATGCTGTCAATCAAGTTATAAAGCACTGTCTCAAGACGATCTTTCTGCGCTTCATCTTTTGCAAGTACCCAAGGCATTGTCTCATCAATGTATTTGTTGCAACGTTTGAAGAGATTGAAAATCTCTGTGATCGCATCTGCCACACGAAGTTTGTCCATCTTCTCCTCGACAGCTGCCGGAGTGCCGTCTACAACCGCCTTCAAGTCTGCATCTACATCCCCTGCTACTCCCTTGTCAGTCACGCTTCCGGCAAAATATTTATTTGTCATGGAAACTGTTCTGTTCACAAGATTTCCAAGTGTATTTGCAAGATCAGAGTTCATACGCTCTACCATCAGCTCCCATGTGATTACACCATCATTTTCGAATGGCATCTCATGCAGCACAAAGTAACGGACAGCATCCACACCGAACATATTCACAAGCTCGTCTGCGTAGATTACATTTCCTTTCGATTTACTCATCTTTCCGTCACCCTGCAAAAGCCATGGATGTCCGAAAATCTGTTTCGGCAATGGCAAATCCAATGCCATCAAGAAAATCGGCCAGTAAATTGTATGGAAACGAATGATATCTTTTCCAATCAAATGCAAGTCAGCAGGCCAGTCTTTTTTGAACTGTTCTGTGCTCTCGCCGTCACAGTCATAACCAATACCAGTGATGTAGTTTGTCAGCGCATCAAGCCATACATATACAACATGTTTTGGGTCAAAGTCTACCGGAATTCCCCATTTAAATGAAGTTCTCGATACACAAAGATCCTGAAGCCCCGGCAATAAGAAATTGTTCATCATCTCATTTTTACGGGAAACCGGCTGAATAAATTCCGGATGCGTGTTAATGTGCTCAATCAGTCTGTCCGCATATTTGCTCATTTTGAAGAAATATGCTTCCTCCTGTGCTGGTTGCACCTCGCGTCCACAGTCCGGACATTTCCCGTCTACTAACTGAGATTCTGTGAAAAATGACTCACAAGGTGTACAGTACATTCCTTCGTAGTGTCCTTTGTAAATATCACCTTGTTCATATAATCTTTTGAAAATCTTCTGAACTTGTTTCTCATGGTAATCATCTGTTGTACGAATGAATTTGTCATAAGAAGTATTCATCATATCGGCAATCGCCTTTACTTCCCCGGCAACTTTATCCACAAATTCCTTTGGTGAAACGCCTGCTTCCTCCGCCTTCAACTCAATTTTCTGTCCGTGTTCGTCAGTTCCTGTCTGGAAAAATACATCATATCCCTGACTTCTCTTGTATCTTGCAATCGCATCTGCAAGTACAAATTCATATGTGTTTCCAATATGCGGCTTGCCCGATGTGTAGGCAATCGCTGTCGTCATATAAAATTTCTTCTTGTCCATGTTCCTACTCCTTTTTGTATAAAAAATGAAACCCATCTTCCCAACAAAAGTTAAGAAGACGGGTCTGATACCGTGTTACCACTTCTCTTCGCTTATACTTCACAGTATAAACCTTATCAAGTATGTTCATACACCATACTCTTTCGCTATAAAGGGCGAACCCATCGTACTTCACTAAAATCTTTCAGCTTGGCACACCGCTCAGGAGCCATCTTCGATATCTCTTCCATCGTCTCTTCTCAGCTTCATGAGACTTCTCTGTAAATGTCTGAAATATCTACTCTTTCCATCATTGCGTTTCCTGTTTTTAATGTTATTTCACATGTGGAAATCGTATCACAGGATTTTCTCAGTGTCAAGATTCTCATTTTTCTTTTTTATTACAGTTTTTGGCCAAAAGAGATGCACCGACACAATGCATCTCTTTTTCCAATCTGATTACAATTCTTCTCCGTTTGTTTTGATCACCTGCTGATACCAGTAAAATGATTTTTTCTTCAGACGTGCAAAGTCTCCTGTTCCGTCATCATGTCTTCTCACGTAAATCATTCCGTAACGTTTTGCATATTCTCCGGTAGATGCAGATACAAGGTCAATGCAGCCCCACGGTGTGTATCCCATCAGATCCACTCCATCTTCCACCGCAAGCTTCATCTGTTCAATATGCTGTCTGAGATAATCGATGCGGTAGTCGTCATTTATTGTTTGGTCCTCCTCCAGTACGTCTTTTGCCCCCAATCCGTTTTCTACAACCATCAGTGGTAAATGATATCTGTCACTTAAGTCATTCAACGCATAACGCAGTCCTTCCGGATCAATTTGCCATCCCCAGTCTGAGGCTTTCAGATATGGATTTAAAACTCCTCCGAGGATATTTCCCTCCCCGCTCTTTTCTTTTGAGTCTGCCGTCTGGCAAGAAGACATATAATAAGAAAATGTGATAAAATCTACTGTTCCGTTCTTTAAGATTTCTTCATCTCCTGCTTCTTTCTCCAACACAACTCCCATCTCTTTCAGAAGAGAATCTGCATATGCCGGATATGCTCCGTATGCCTGCACATCTGCGCAGTAATAATTGTAAAGACGATTGTATTTCTGGCAGACAAGAACATCCTTTGGATTGCATGTCAGCGGATAACTCGCCGCGTAAATCATCATATTTCCGACTTTATATTCCGGATCAATCTCATGCGCCATTTTCACGGCAAGTGCAGATGCAACGAACATGTGATGAAGTCCCTGATTCAAAAGCGCTCCCATCGGTGCCACAGAGCTGTTGATCTCATTAAATGTAAGCCAGTATTTTACCTTCCCTTTATAACGCTCGAAAATTGCGCGGCAATAATTGAGATAATAATCGATCATTTCTCTGCTCACCCATGCATTACATTTCTTCGTCAATCCAAATGGTACTTCATAATGCGAGATGGTAATGATCGGTTCAATTCCGTATTTCAGACATTCATCAATCACTTCCTCATAGTGTCTTAAACCTGCCTCATTTGGCTTTTTCTCGTCGCCGTTTGGGAAAATTCTTGTCCATGCAATTGAAAAACGATAGCATTTGAATCCCATTTCCGCAAATAGTGCGATGTCCTCTCGGAACTTTTCATAGTGACGAATCCCCTCATGGCTCGGATAAAATGTCCCCTCCTCCAACACCGGAGTAATTCGCTTGCTCTGTCCAAATTTCCCTCCTGTACAAATATCAGAAACTGACACACCTTTTCCATCTTCTCTCCATGCACCTTCACCTGATTGGCAGCTGTAGCGCCGCCCCACAAAAATTTTTCAGAAAATCCCATCTTCTTATCCTCCTATCACAAGTCTTTCATTTTCTACGGTTACTCCACCGAGCTCTTCCGCATTGGTGATGATCACCGGAGTCTGAATCTCGCATCCAGCTTTTTGAATAGCATCTATATCAAATTCCAACAGAAGCGCTCCATTTTTAAAATGCTCTCCATTTCCGAGGATGCCTGTCGCAAATGTATTATCCTTTACTTCTGTAAGTGGAATCACCTTTCCTTTTACCGGCGCTTCGATTTCTACTTTTCCGGTAAGAACAGCTGCACTCTTCTGTAATTCTGTTTCTTCTGCAGCTTCCTCCTCTGCCTCACCCTTTGTGAGAATAAAGGAGAGGACAAAAGAAAGTACGAGCGTCACTGCAAAAATGATTACCGCATATAAAAAGTTTTTCCCTCCATCCGGAGAAATGAACTGTACCAAAGATGTCATGGACGGAGTCACAAATGCATAAGATTTTACCTGTAAAATTCCTACGATCAATCCACCGATTCCACCGGAAATACACGCTGCAACCATAGGCTTTTTCAACTTTAGAGTAACTCCATACATTGCCGGTTCTGTTACCCCTGCAAGCAGTGCAGATACAGCCGCCGGAAATGCCATCTTTTTCATTTCTTTATCTTTTGTCTTAAATGCCGCTCCAAATGTAGCTCCCGCCTGAGCAGTGTTGCTGCACAACATTGCCGGAAGCAACATCAAATCATATCCCACACCGGAAATTCCAAGCATAGACGCCGGCACGAATGCCCAGTGCATTCCGGTCATTACGATAAACGGCATAAATCCGGCAAACAGCATCATCGCAAGCCATGGTGCAAATCCATAAATTCCGTTGATTACGGATTGCAGACCATTTCCTATGATTAATCCAAGCGGTGCGATTGCACAGAGGGTAATCGGAGTTACAATCATTACAATCAAAAGCGGTTTCAAAAAGCTTTTTGACCACTCCGGTGTGATTCGATCAACAAGTTTCTCCACATATTTTAAAAGTAATGTTGATAACATTGCCGGAATAATCGAAGATGAATAACTTCCATGTACTACCGGTATCACACCAAACAGATGTGTCGCACTATCACCGGAAAGCAACGTGATCACGTCCGGATAAATCAATACCGAGGCAACCATCACAGAAAGATACGAGTTACAGTTCAGCTTTCTGGATGCCGTGAACGCCACCATCACCGGCAAGAAATAAAACGGAGCGTCTCCAAGTGCATTCATCAAAATATAGGTGTCACTTGTCGTCTGCATCACATTCAAAAGTGTAGGCCCAAAAATGACGAGCAGTACCTTCACAAGACCACCTGCAATAATGGCTGTGAACAGCGGTGTCATACACCCCGCAATAAAGTCCAGCGCCGCAACAATCGGATTAACTTTTTCTATATGCTCTGCTGCATCGCCTCCGACCGCTGTATCAGAAATACCGGTTGCAGCTACTACTTCCTTGTAGACATTTCCAACGGAGTTTCCGATGATCACCTGATACTGTCCCCCCGCAATATTGACTCCCATAACACCCGGAATCTTTTCTACCTCTTTTTTGTTTGGAATACTTTTGTCCTTCAGAACAAATCTTAATCTGGTCATGCAATGTGTCACCGACGTAATATTCGCAGTGCCACCAACTGCTTTTACGACTGCCTCTGCAATCTGTCTGTTTTTCTCTGCCATAATTTTTTCTCCTTATCGTTACTACGTTTTCTAAAATTATCTTCTCGATTCATGTGCACCTGCCCCGAGAAAACAAAAACCTCCCACAACAGAGCCGCTATACGCCATCTCTGCCATGGAAGGTAATGCCCAAATGGTTACAATCCTTCTCTCGTACATATCCTGTTAATATGCAGAATCAGATATAATTTTTCTTCTTTTGAAAGTATAATACCACATTTTCTTTTAAAATATCGTTCCAGCAATTCGACACATACCGCAATCCCCGGGAACTCATCTTTCATGCTCTGATACATGATTCCATTGTCTGAATAAAGCATCTTGTTTCCTGCAATCCGGTCTAGCAGATACATCAGATGCGAGGAATAACGCGCAAAATTAAATGAATCTCTGTCAATCACAATTCCTATCTCATCTTCCACGATACTGATCGTGTCTTCCAGAATCTCCTGATATTGCTTTTTCAACTGATCAGCCACATCCGTCTTAAGCCTTGTATCATATCGGGCATTTACAAAATTCATTGCAATTCCCGAAGCTTCATTCGGATCTAACTGAACATTGAATCTGCGTTCTATCTGCTTCACCGCATATTTTCCAATGCGTGCCTCCGCCGGAAATGTCTGCTCCACCTCATAAATCAATGGCATCTGTACATCGATATTTTTCTGTGCCCTCTGAATACTAAAGTGAATGTGATCGGACATCGTCACGACCAAATTCGGGGTCATCTCATACCCCAGCTCATTTTTTGCAATCTCCACAAGTTTCGCTGTAAAATGAACCACTTTTTCCGGAATATCCTTGAAAAGTTCAATATACTTTGGGTCAATGTCGTAAAATGTCCGTGTGATCAAGTTCAGGTCTTCAACCTCATATGGAGTTTTGGGAAATCCAATACCTTTACCGACAGCAATCAGTTCTTTCCCCTCACCATCGATACAAATGGCAAAATTATTGTTTAATTTCTTAATTACTTGCATCTCTCTCCAAATACCGCCTTCAGCACCGCCGAGAACACCCCCGCGACAGGCCATATAATCCAGCTTCTTCCCCAGTCAAATGTATACAGACTATATCCAAGATACACTGCCGTCACAAGCGGCCAGTAAATTGTAGCCCATTTTTCCGGTTCTCTCTTTGTCTTCTTGACTCTTACCGTAAACTCTCCTTCTTGCAGCAATCTGTCGTATGTCTCTCTAGCCATACATACCTGAATCAAAAGATAGACCGCTGCTGCAACAATCAGAAACAGAAGTACTATTCCTGTTACCAACAGGTAATCCGGAAATCCAAACGCCCCCATCACAACGAGCGGAAGAATCGATATGATACACAGACTGACACCGATGACAATCCCAAGTGTGTAGCGCTCTGAATCCTCTTGTTTTTTCTCTTTGATAATTCCGGTAACGCCGTATTCCAACTCAATAATTTCTGTATCAATATACCGGTACTTTTCCATTTTCATTCCGGTTGTGATAAAAAGAGCAACTGCCGGAATCACCAACAAAATTAATGCAGCAATTCCTAAGCCTCCCGCCACATCTTCACTGATTCCAATCTTTCCGTATTCCTCCATACTTGCCAAATAGATTAATATCACCGGACTCAAAATACACAAAACAACACCTGCTCCGATTCTCTTTGCCGCAAAGCGCCGGTCTTTTATATATTCCTTTGCCTCATCCAGAGAGATTTTATAAATAATTTCGCCTCCTGCTGCTTTCTCCACCGTCTCTTCCACAAAAGCTTCCGCTTTTTGTGTTTCTTCTATATCATCTCGCAGCAGGTAATCCGTACTCACGCCAAACGCTTCACTCAGCAACAAAATTTTACTCAAATCCGGAATCGAAGCGCCGCTCTCCCACTTCGATACAGACTGTCTCGACACGTGAACCTGCTCGGCAAGCTCCTCCTGCGACCAACCATTTTTCTTTCTCAGCTCCATAATCTTTTCTGCCAAAATCATATTTTCTCTCCTCCTGTATTGAATTTATACCACAACTCTAATCCATTTTCCAGTTGCAATCTACCAACTCCCCTTGAAAATGTGTCAACCGGCAGTTGCAAATCCCGAAAACACGCCACTTCCTGCTGTCATACATTCCCCGCATCCCACATAAAATACTAAAAACGCTCTGGAGTCTTTTATGAAACAGAAAAAATATTACGTATCTCTTCTTTCATTTTTCCTCGCTATCACCATCCTTCTCACCAGTTGTTCTTCTCCCTCCATTCCGACAAATGCGAATACTGCATTTCAAAATTTTACCCGAAATCTGTTTGAGCAAGATGTCGTTTCCACAACAATCGGTCTGCACTATACCTTGCAAAATCCAGAATCCTACGGTATCAAAGAAATTCCGATTACATATGGTTCTTTCGATATAGATGAAACCGCTTCCTACGCAGCTCTTGAAAACTGTAGTGCGGTGCTCGATAAATTTTCCTATGATACTCTGTCGAAAGAAAATCAAATCACATACGATGTCCTTTCTTCTTATCTGGATACTGCAAAAAAAGGGATTCCGTACAGCCTCTATGAAGAACCACTCAGTCCGGTCACCGGCATTCAGGCACAACTTCCGGTTCTGCTCGCTGAGTATCAATTTTTTTCTGCAAAAGATATCGAAACCTATTTGGCCCTCCTTAAGACGACACCGCAATACTTTGATTCCCTCATTCAGTTTGAACAGAAAAAATCCGATGCCGGATTGTTCATGGCAGATTACACCGTCGACTCCATTTTGGAACAATGCAACGCATTTCTTGCTATGGGAGATTCCAACTATCTACTATCCACGTTTGAAGAACGGCTCTCTGCGCTGGAAAATCTGACAGCGGAACAAAAACAAAGTTATATCAGCCAAAATCATGAACTTCTTTCTTCTTCGATTTTGCCCGCCTACGAGCACCTTGTGTCTGCACTCACTAAGCTCAAAGGCTCTGGTAAAAATACGAAAGGTCTCTGCAACTTGCCAAATGGAAAGGATTACTATGCTTATCTTGTTTCCCGCGACACAGGTTCTCCGCATACGATAGAAGAAATTCAAAAACGAATCTATGCTCAGATTAGCTCCGACCTCATTGATATGCAGACAGTTGCCGCCAAAAATCCAACTCTCTCTCAGGAGACTTCCGTCACTTACGACGTTCCGCCGTCTGCCATCATACAGCATTTGGAACAAAACATTACCGATGCATTTCCAAAACCTGCAAATGTCACCACGCGGATTAAATATGTCCCAGACGCATTGGAACCATACTTAAGTCCCGCATTTTACATGATACCTTCCATCGACAATACTTCCGAAAATGTCATCTATATCAATCAGGCTCATACTATGGAAGATATTAGCCTGTTTACGACATTGGCGCACGAAGGCTATCCGGGACATCTCTATCAGACTACCTACTATGCCAATACCAATCCGGACCCACTCCGAAATCTTTTAAATTTCAGTGGTTACGTGGAAGGCTGGGCGACCTACGCTGAAATGTGCTCCTATTATCTGAGTTCTTTGGAAAAACCGTACGCCACGCTGCTGCAAAAAAACAGCTCTGTCCTCCTCGGGCTTTATGCGGCTGCCGACATCGGTATTCACTACGACAACTGGAGTCTTGCGCAGACCACTCAGTTTTTCACTTCTTACGGAATCAAAGATGAGAAGGCAATTCGAGAAATTTATGAGTTGATTATCTCTGATCCTGCCAATTATTTAAAATATTATGTAGGATATGTAGAAATTTTAGATTTGAAAAAAGCGTCACTCAAAAAGAAGAAAGAAAAGTTCTCACAAAAAAAATTCCATAAATCGATATTGGATATTGGTCCCGCTCCGTTTGATGTAGTGGAAAAATGGTTGTGATCTGCATACAATATAGCAATACCATTATGAAAGAAAGGGAATTTATGTATATCCTTTTTAGTATTTTCATCATCATATTACTGTTTTTCCTTGTAATCAATCACTCTCGAAAAAAATGTATTATACGTAAAATCTGCTGTATGACACTGGAAGAAAAATGTAATTTGCTAAATGCTATCATTGAACCGATGGGATTTTCCTATCTGGCTGATCAGGACATTTTTACTTCCACGCGTGATGCCTGGCAGCGCAAAATGGGATATCAGTCACTTTATAACCGAGGCGCTGTTCATTTTAATATGGTGTTCGACTATCTTCCGGTCTACTTTGACTACAACGATAAAACCTGGATGATTCAGCTCTGGAAAGGACAATACGGGATCAACACCGGCGGGGAAATCGGCGTATACTATGCAGACCACATTGTCTCACAAGAACAGCTTGACACCACATTATTCCAGGCGGTCGACGATTCAGATATGTTAAAAATGTCAATGGAGCTGATGCGAGATGGGAAATGTGTTTTTCGGCTGACCTGCGTTCATTGGTGGCTCACCGGATTTTCTATGGGGTTATTTTCATGGCCAAAACAGCTCTCCCTGAATGCCTCCATCACCTTTCCAGACTGTGAGATGATGAATTCATTTATCGAAGGACTCCTAAAACAGTCTTACTGTCGATATGACCTCACCATCTGCGGACTGACATTGACTTTTGACATGAAACCTCTTTGCCGCCATAAAAATTGTCTGCAAAAATTAGCTGCCTGGTTCTCTCAATGGAAAAACCGCATGTTTTGTCGGCTCTTTTTATTTGCTACTCGACCATTTTGTCTTTCTTTAGATCGGCTTCTCTATCTTTACTATTTTCTTCCGTTTGCATTTCGAAAGACAATGTATGTTCGTGGCTACAAACGAAAATATATTCGCCGTTGTGGCTGTAGGAGGCAATAATTATGGGATATGAAACAAGAATTTCAAAAGCATTTGAAGGGGCATTAAAGCTCCCTCTCAGTGACAATTCTAAGTATGTTCTGTTCAGTGACTGCCACCGGGGAGTTGGCACTCCCAATGATAATTTTCTAAAAAACCAGCATTTATATTTTGCAGCCTTACAACACTATTACCAAAATAATTTTACCTATATTGAATTGGGGGATGGGGATGAGCTTTGGGAAAACCGATCCTTTGACCGGATTCTTGAAATACACAGCAATGTTTTTTGGCTTCTGTCCCAGTTCTACTATCAAAAACGGCTGTATTTGATCTACGGCAACCATGATATTGTAAAACAGAATTCCTCTTTTGCCGCCTTGAAATGTAAGGCTTATTATTGCGATGCAACCCAATGTTACCTTCCGTTATTTCCAGGTATCACGTTTCAATCTGGGATTATTCTTTGGGATAAAAATCATAAAAAAGACATTTATCTCACTCACGGACACCAAGCTGATTTTTTAAACAGCACCCTTTGGAAAACAGCTCGTTTTCTTGTACGTTATGTCTGGGGTCCACTGGAACAAATCGGTTTTTCCAATCCAACCAGTGCCGCACGCAATCACACAAAAAAGCAGAAAATCGAAGAACGACTTACCCGATGGGCAAAAAATGAAAATCATATCCTCATCACGGGACATACCCACCGCCCGATGCTCGGCACAAAAGATTCCCCTTATTTTAATACCGGCAGCTGCGTGCACCCACGGTGTATCACCTGTATCGAAATTGAACACCGATGTCTGACGCTCGTGAAATGGTGCCTGGATACTCACGAAGATATGAGTCTGTATGTCTCACGAGAAGAATTAGCCGGACCAATTTGCGTGGATGAATATTAATTGGGGACGTAGTAAATCTCAAAAAGGGACAGGGCAAAGTGCAAAAAAGGGACGTAGTAAAATTCAATTTTACTACGTCCCCAATTATTATAAATTTATATTCCCGCTCTTACCGGATGCGCTCAATCTTGACATTGCACGTGCCAAGGATGCAGAAGAAATATGGTATTCCTGTATGCTTTGTTTCTGTCTGAGTTGTTCTTCTGCACGCTCTTTTGCTTCCTGTGCTCTTTTTACGTCAATCTCTTCCGGACGTTCTGCTGTATCTACAAGCACATAAACTCGTCCGTGAGATACTCGTGCAAATCCGCTTCCGACAATCGCAATCTGCCATGTCCCATCTGGCATCTTAATCTTCAATTCTCCGCAATCAATTGCCATGATCACGCTCTCATGATGTGCCAGCACTTCCCGCTGTCCATCCAGTGCCGGAATAATCACTCCGGTACACGGACCATCATAAAAGAGATGGTCACTGGCAATTAATCTGATACTAAATGTAGTTTCCATAACACTCAGCTCCTTTTAATGTTCCATTGACTTTGCTTTTTCAATCACATCATCAATTGTACCGACATTAAAAAATGCAGCTTCCGGATACTGATCCATCTCACCATCAATGATTGCTTTAAATCCGCGGATTGTCTCTTTTAATGGAACATATCTTCCCGGAATTCCTGTAAAGTTTTCCGCTACAAAGAATGGCTGGGATAAAAATCTCTGTACCTTTCTTGCCCGGTAAACAGTTGTCTTATCTTCTTCTGATAACTCTTCCATACCTAAGATAGAAATGATATCCTGAAGTTCTTTATATTTCTGCAAGATAGCCTGTACATTTCTTGCTACTTCATAGTGTTCTTCTCCCACAACATCTGCTTCTAGAATACGAGAGTTTGATTCAAGCGGATCTACCGCCGGGTAAATTCCCTGTTCTACAATCTTTCTTGACAATACAGTTGTCGCATCCAAGTGGGCAAATGTTGTCGCCGGAGCCGGGTCAGTCAAGTCATCAGCCGGCACATAAACAGCCTGTACAGATGTTACAGAACCATTTTTTGTAGACGCGATTCTCTCCTGCAGTTCACCGACTTCATTTGCAAGAGTTGGCTGATATCCTACTGCTGAAGGCATACGTCCAAGAAGCGCGGAAACTTCTGAACCAGCTTGTACGAAACGGAAAATATTATCAATAAATAACAATACGTTCTGATGTTGTTCATCACGGAAATATTCCGCCATTGTAAGCCCTGTCTCAGCCACACGCATACGCGATCCAGGCGGCTCGTTCATCTGACCGAACACCAAAGCAGTCTTGTCAAGAACTCCTGACTCTTTCATCTCCGACCACAAGTCATTTCCTTCTCTGGAACGTTCTCCTACTCCGGTAAAGATAGAATATCCTCCATGCTCTGTTGCGATATTACGAATCAATTCCTGAATCAACACGGTCTTACCTACACCGGCACCACCGAACAGACCAATCTTACCACCTTTTGCAT
>ENA-ORSR01000913-ORSR01000913.1-human-gut-metagenome-genome-assembly--contig:-NODE-913-length-23054-cov-3.663725_pt1 | contig 23054 bp, 8 predicted proteins | sample MGYA00241901_ERZ509166 | MGnify/ENA primary metagenome ERZ509166 (study PRJEB26280, sample SAMEA2338860) | human gut metagenome | biome: human gut; feature: human-associated habitat; material: faeces... | reverse complement strand
GGCTTGGTGATGAGCCCGACTGCGGTGGTGGGAATGCCCGCGCGACTGCGCACCTGTTCGGCGAACGGCACTTGGTAGTCGGGCTTCACCGGAATGGTCACGTCGGGAATCAATCCGCCTGTGGACACGTCAATCAGGTCCACGCCGTGGGCCTTCAGAATCTTAGCCAGTTCGACGGTCTGGTCAAGGTCCCAACCGCCTGCGGCCCAGTCGGTGGCGGAGACGCGCACCAGCACCGGCATGGTATCGGGCACGACGGAACGAATAGCATCCACGACTTCGACCAGCATGCGGACGCGATTGTCGAACGATCCGCCGTACTCGTCGTCACGCTCGTTGATGAGCGGGTCGAGGAACTGCGACAGCAGGTAGCCGTGCGCGGCATGGACTTCCACCGCGTCGAAGCCGATGTTCATGGCACGCCAGGCGGCGTCGCGGAACTGGTCCACGATGGTGTGGATCTCATCGACGCTCAGCGCGCGCGGACGAGCCAGGGAACCGTATGCGTTGGCGCTTGGGCAAACCGTCCGCCATCCGCCTTGCTCCTCCGGCACGCTCTGTCCATCGAAACCGATCGCGTGGCAGCCGGTGGAACCCTTGCGTCCGGCGTGGTTGAGCTGCACCGCCATCGTGGCACCCACTGCCTTCGCGTCGGCCACGATCCAACGCCATGCGTCCATCTGTCCGTCATCCCACAATCCCAGATCGCACGGCGAAATGCGGCCTTCCGGCGCGACGGCGGTCGCTTCCATGATGATCATGCCGAAGCCGCCCATCGCGCGCGAAACGTAATGCTGGTAGTGGAATGGCGTGGGCTTGCCGTCCTGCGCCAATGCGGAATACGTGTCCATTGGCGGCAGCCAGATGCGGTTGCGCACGGTGACGCCACGCAACGTCATCGGATCGAACGGTTTGACCGTCTTGTTCTGCTTGCCGTTCTTCTTGTCTTCGCTCATTGTCATCTCTCTTATGAATCGTTGGTATCGCCTGAATCGTCGATATCCGCACCGCGTTCCCACGCGACGGGCATGGTACCGATTGCATTGTAAGCAGAACGCCCGCCGGTTGGGGCGGGCGTTCATGGACTGTTCACTTTGCCATGCGATTTACGCTCCGGTGACGTGGGCAGTCAGTGCGGTCAGTCGGCATGAATAGCCGACAATCGCAACTATTGATGCTGCTGACCATTTTGCTGCTCAGCAGGCTGTTGCTGCGATTGCTGCTGCTGGCCTTGGTTGGTCTGCTGCTGGCTTTGCTGCTGACTGTTCTGCTGGCGCTGGTATTGGTACTGGTTGTATGTTCTGGTGGCGCCCTTCGAAACCGTGTACTTGTCGGCACCCTTTCCGTAATCGTTGTCAATCGGCGCGTTGATGGCGGCAAGATACGTGTTCATGAACTGCTTCCACGCCGGCGTTGCGATGTACATGCCGTACCAAGACGGGCGGTACACGCCGTTGATGGTCTTGTTGTCGAAGGTGTTGTTGATCGGGTCCTGCGCGTCGGCGACCGCGACGAACGCCGCGACCTGGTTCGGCACGAAACCTGCGGTGGTCATCACCGTGTTCTCGTTGGTACCGGTCTTGGCGAAGGTCTTGCGATTGTTGTCAAGCTGCGTGGTCGACGCTTCGCCGCCAGGCTGCACGACACCTTGGTTCAGCGCGTAGGACACGGTCTGCGCGATGTCCGGGTCGATGGCCTGATGGCAGTTCGCGGACGGCACTTTCACCTTGCTGCCGCTGCGGTCGGTCACCTTGGTGATGGCGATCGGAGTGCATTCCACGCCGTTGGCGCCCATGGTGGCGTACACGTTGGCCATGGTCAACGGCGACGCCTGCACCGTACCGATGGTCATTGGCGGCTGGAACGAGTTAGCGGAGTAGATGTCGGACGCGTTGGAGATGGCGTTGTGGTAGCCCATCTCCTTGGCCGCGTCGGCGATCGCGCACAGACCGATGTTCGACGCCATCGAGGCCTGCGTGGTGTTGTGCGACTTGATCAGACCCTGCAGCGGGCTTTCCGGAGAGGTGGTGCCGCCGCCGGAATTCTGCACCCTCCACGGGCCGACGAAACCGTAGCCGTTGCAGTTGAACTTCGACGTGTCGTAGACGGTGGATGTGACGAGCGACTCGTTGATGGAGTGGCCTTTCTGCATCCACGCCACCATGTTGATGGGCTTCCAGGTGGAGCCGACGTTGAAGCCCATACCGCCGCCGTCCTCCTGATCGACCATGTAGTTCATGGAGGTCTTGGTCTCATCCGTTCGGGCGTCATCCGTGGCATCGTAGGTTCGGTTGATGCCGAACGACAGGATTTCGCCGGTGCCCGGCTTCACGGCCGCTATCATCACTTCGAATCCGGACGGGTCTGTGGCCGGCACGGTGCTGTTCGCCGCCTGCATGGCCGCGTTGTTGGCGTTGCGGTCGAGCGTGGTGACGATCTTCAGACCGCCTTCCTTCAGCAGCTTCTCGCGTGCCTCGTCGTCCTTGCCGAACGCCTTGTTCTTCAGGATCTGGTTGACCACGTATGAGCAGAAGAAGCCGGTGTTTTCAATGGCCGACTGGCAGCCGGAGCTCACGTCCTGCAGGTTCAGCGTGTCCTTCAACGGCGTGTTGATGGCGTCTTTGAATTCCTTTTCGGAGGTGATGTAGCCCTGGTCGTGCATCAGCTGCAGCACGATGTTGCGCTGGTGTTCGGCTTCCTTCTGGTTGGCTTCCACGGAAGGATCGAAGTTCTGCGGATTCTTGGTGATTGCCGCGATGGTCGCCGCCTGGGTCACGTTCAGTTCCGAAGCGGAGACGTTGAAGTAGCGTTTGGCGGCCATTTCCACGCCGCACAGGTTGTTGCGGCCGAACTGCGCGATGTTGAGGTAGCCCTGCAGGATCTCGGCTTTGGAGTATTTCTTTTCGATCTGCACCGAGATCAGCATTTCACGTAGCTTACGTGCCACGGTGTCTTCCGTCGCATGGTATTCGGCGATCGGATCGTCGTCTTCACGGGCTTGGGTGGACAGCACGTTCTTGACGTACTGCTGCGTCAGCGTGGAACCGCCCTGCTGGTCGCCGCCTCTGACGTAGGTTTGGAAGAACGCTCGGAACACGCCCTGCACGTCCACGCCGGTATGTTCGAAGAAGCGCTTGTCTTCACGGGCCACGACGGCCTGCTGCATGGCTTTGGAGATTTTCTTCAGCGGCACGACCTCGCGGTTCTGCGTATAGAATTCCGCGAAAGCGGTCTTGCCGTCGTTGAAATACATCGTCGAGCGTTGCGGGAGCGAGGTCACATCGAAATCGATGCCTTCGACCGCAAGGGACGGAATGACGGCTTTGGCCGCGTTATTGGCGGCGAACACAGCGGGCATAAAGAAAATACTCGTCACAACGCCGCCGCCCACGCATAACGTGATGTATGCGATTACCAATGCGAGCACACGTTGAACGGTAAGGGTCTTCTTCTTGGGCATGACGCCCATTCTAAAGTGGCGGGTCTACTAAACACATGCCCGTCAACGCATGTGCCGGAAGCCGTCACGGGTTTCTCACAAAACAGACAATTTCTTAGGAAAAGTTGGAAATCAGCCGAAAACCAGCCGAATGTCATCGTCTTGATCGGCGAATCAGCATGCCCGGCTGGTAGATGATGATGGACCGGCCTTCCCTGGCGATCCATCCGCGGTTGGCGAAATCCATCAACGCCTTGTTCACCGTTTCGCGTGAGGATCCGACGAGCTGCGCCATCTCCTCCTGTGTCAGATCGTGCGGCACCTTCAGGCCGGCTTCGACCGGTTCGCCGAATCGTGATGCCAGATTGAGCAGTGTTTTGGCGAGTCGTCCGGGAACGTCCATGAACACCAGATCGCAGATGCGTTCGTTGTTGCTGCGCATGCGGTGCGCCAATACCTGCAGCATGTCCACGGCCACGCGCGGATGTTCGTCGAGCCAGTCGAACAGCGCGTCATGTTCCAGCCAGACCACACGCGTGCCGTTGGTCATCGCCACCGCCGAAGCGGTACGCGGTCCGCCATGCGGATCGAACACCGGAATCTCGCCCAGCACTTCGCCGTACGCGTGGATGCTCAGCAGCTGCACGCGCTTGTCGGAGGATTGTCTGGTCAGTTTGACGCGGCCTTCCTCCAGCAGATACATGCGATGGTCGGTGTCTCCCTCGCGGAAGATGAAATCGCCCTTGTCGTATTCGGCATGCTGCAGATACGGCAGCAGTTCCCGGGCTTCTTCGGACGAAACCTGCTTGAACAGCGCGGTGTGCAGCAACGTCTCACGCTCATCGTCGAAACCACCAAAACCATTGATTCCGTTGGTTCCATTCGGGGTGACCATCGACGTGCCTCCGTTCCGACGTGCTTCTGCGTTTTCCGTTGTCGACATCCATGCCAACGCTCGTTAAGTCGGGCACCATCGACCATTCGGGCTACATTGTAACTCGAACGGCGGCGTCGACCAGTCGCGCCACTACCTCGTCTCGGCCCATGCCGGTTTGAGAGCGCATGGGATCGACATGTTTTGCCGCTGATTTCACCGCTTTGTCGGACATTTTCTCTCGTGAGATGTTCAACACGCGGGTCATCTTTTCCGCGTCGATGTCGTAGGCGAGCGTGACGTGGTGCAGAATCGCGCCGGGTCCGCCGTGGGTGGGCGCGAACCGGCGTTGCGCGGCGCCGCCGAGTTTGCCGTATTGTGTGGCGATGTCGTTGAGTCCGGCGAATCGTACGTTGAGGCCGAGGGCGCGTAACGCTTCGACGAGCCAGTAGTCGCAGAGTTCGTAGGATTCCTCGACGCTCATGCCGTGGGCGAAGTCGAGTGGCGCGTACAGCGAGTAGGTGATGGTGTTGCCTGGTTCGATGAACATCGCTCCCCCGCCGGTGCAGCGGCGGACTATGTGGAATCCTTCGTCTTGCGCGGTGTGCACGTTGACTTCGTCTTCGAGCGACTGGAATCTGCCGATGACCACGGCCGGCTCGGCCCATTCCCAGAAACGCAGGGTGGGTTCGCGGGTTCCGGCAGCCACTTCGCGCGCCCATTCGACGTCGAGGTCCATTTGTTCCTGCGGTTTGCGGGGGTCGTCGTGCACGATGTTCGGTTTGAGTGCGTGCCAGCGTCGCGCGTATTCCGCCCAATTGCCGGTTTCGGCGATTTCGCCGGTTCCAACGGTTCCAGCGTTTTCGTCGCTTTCCGCGGTTCCAGCGTTTTCAATGTTTTTTGCGATTTCCGCGGTTTCTGCGGTTTCCATTGGGCTGGTATGCCGCCGAATGCGCAGGTCGTCGCGTGGTTCCACTTTCGTAACATCATTACCGCCGATACCGGCAATGCCATCGGCGCCATCGATGCCGTCAATCGCACGTTGAAAGGCGATGGCGATGCCACGCGCGCCCATGCCGACGATGCGCACGTCCGGATGGTGCAGCATCGTCCGTTCGACGGCGGCGGTCACGTCACGTTCGGAAACCATCGAACCGCTGAGGCAACGGGCCGCGCACTGTTCCAGCGCACATTCCATGGAATGCAAGAGATTCCGCGTTCCGGCATCGTCCCCGTCGAGGAAGAAATCGCCGTCGATATGGCATTCGATAACAGTCGATGATGCAGCCGGCCCAGCGTATGGAACCGTTTTCACGGCATTCGTATGAGCCGAATCAATATAGTCCGAATCGGCGTAATCCGAATCGGCATGAGAAAGCCGTACAGTCACTCCAACGAGTTTGCCGCCCGGCTGTTTGTAAAGTCCTCGAGTCATCAATCCTGCAGTTCGACGCCTTGAGCGTCACGGTGCCATTGCGAGCCGTAGTGGGAGCACAGAATCAGGATGCCTTCCACCAGTCCCCAGATGCCTGCGACGGCTGGGCCGATGATGAGAATCCAGCCGATGACGGTCAGCAGCAGCTGTGCCACGGCCTTGCCGGTGTTGCCCAAGTAGAAGTTGTGCACGCCGAAGCAGCCCAGGAAGATGCCAAGCAGACCGGCTGCCAGTTTCGACTTCTGGGCGTATCCGGCCGGTGCGACGGGCTGGCCGTATGCCGGCTGCTGCGCGTAGGCGGGCTGGGTATAGGCGGATTGGTTGTAAGACGGGGCCGCGTAGCCTTGCTGTCCGTAGTTCGCTTGGTTGTAATCCGGCTGGGCGTAAGCGTTGTTGGGGTCATACGCCGGGGCTGCCGGCTGACCGTACGACGGCTGCGCAGATTGGGCAGGCTGGGACGGCTGGCCATACTGACCGTACTGGTTGTACGATGCGGCGTTCGGATCATATACCGGAGCAGCGGGCGTGGCCGGCTGAGCCGGCTGGGTATAGACGGGAGCCGTACCGTATGCCGGGGCCGGAGTCGCCGGCTGACCGTATGACGGCTGAGCGGTTTGGGCCGACTGTGCGGTCTGGCCATACTGGCTGTATGCGGAAGCGTTCGGATCGTACGCCGGAACGGCAGGCTCGGCCGGCTGAGCGGGCTGAGTGTATGCGGCGGAGTTCTGATCGTATGCGGGGGTTTCCGGCTGCGACTCCGGATGGTTCATCTGCGCATCGTTCTGTTGTGGAATGTACGGTTGGTTGTAGTCGGCCTGGGCTGCGTTATCCGACGTTGGATTGTTGACTTGACCGGTGCCGTTGAAATCGGCGTTGTTATCACTCATGTCTCAACAATATCCCAAAGTTTGCCCATTTCCACCCGATTCCACCTTAGGTGGCCCCTGAAAAATCCCCGAATATGCGAAGACGCCCGCCGATTCGGGAAAAACCCTTTTCGGTGGGCGTCTCAAAGGATGGGACGGAAGTCGGAATCAGCCGATTTCTCGGCTTTTCGAACCGTCACATGCCGTCACATATCTTTATATGTCGTCTCACATGCGCGCCAGAATGTCGCGACCGACCTCGTCGGTGGAACGCGTGGTGGAGCCGAGCTCCTCGATGTCAGCCTCAACGGCGACGTGGATCTTCTTGGCAGCGTCGTCGAATCCGAGATGCTCGAGCAGCATGGCTGCGGACAGGATGGCTGCGGTCGGGTTGGCCTTGTTCTGGCCGGCGATGTCCGGAGCGGAACCGTGGATCGGCTCGAACATGGACGGATACTCGTTGGACGCGTTGATGCAGCCCGAAGCGGAGTAGCCGACGCCACCGACCACGGCACCGGCCTCGTCGGTGATGATGTCGCCGAAGAGGTTGTCGGTCAGGATCACGTCGAAGCGGGACGGGTTGGACACCATGAAGATGGTGGTCGCGTCGATGTGCAGGTAGTCGTGGGTGACCTCCGGGTATTCCTCGGCCACTTTGTTGACGATGCGCTGCCACATGTCGCCGGCGTTGACGAGCACGTTCTTCTTGTGCACGAGGGTCACGTGCTTCCTGCGCTTCATGGCCAGCTGGAAGGCGTAACGCACCACGCGCTCCACACCGTAGGCGGTGTTGATGGAGACTTCGGTGGCCACCTCGTTCGGGGTGCCACGGCGGACCGCTCCGCCGGCACCGCAGTACAGGCCTTCGGTGCCTTCACGCACGACGACGAAATCGATGTCACCCGGGTTGGCGAGCGGCGAGGTAACGCCCTTGTACAGCTTGGACGGACGCAGGTTCACGTACTGGTCCAGGTCGAAGCGGAGCTTGAGCAGCAGGCCGCGTTCCAGAATGCCCGCCTTGATGCGCGGATCGCCGACGGCGCCCAGCAGGATGGCGTCGGTCTTCTTGATGCGCTCCTCTTCCTCCTCGGGGAGGATCGCGCCGTCACGCAGATAGCGTTCGGCACCGAGGTCGAAATGCTCGTAATCGAATTCGGCGACGCCTTCGGCCGCCTTCTCCAGAGCCTTCTGGGCCCACGGAGTCACTTCCTTGCCAATGCCATCGCCCGGAATGACGGCGATGGTGTACTTCTTTGCAGAATCACTCATAGCACGCGACTCTAGTCAACGAATCAGCACGTGGACTTAAAACGCTCAACTAGTGGACATTCCTTGCCGCGTTCATGTGCGAATACGGTTTCACCCGGCTTCAAACGCCACGAACAACGAACGATCCAATGATCCGGACGCAACAATCCATACACCGTACATGAAAAAGGGGGCCGACCTGAAGGCCGACCCCACCCTTGGATTCCAACACTCAGCGAACGCTCTTGGGTTTCACATAATCCTCGGCGACGGAACCGAAATTCGTGCCCGAGAATTTGCCCGATTGTCTCACTATGGCATCGAACGCTGCCAACCCGTTCAATCCCGTGTAGGAATCGGAATACGCGCCGGAATAGCTCGTCGAAGATCCCGTCGAACCGGACGATTCCGGCTTCACTACCCTGTTCTCCCGCGACCACAACGCATACAGCGTGCCGTCGCGATCGATGGGCATCAACGATTTCCCGGACGAATCAAAGGAGACCACGCTGACTGCGAGCGCGTCGTCTTTCACCGTGCTCCACCCTTCGAAGGTGTAGCCGTCAAGCTGAGGCTCGTTGGCGATGTCCGCCGTGGGCGAGACCAGCGAATCACCGTCGTAGACTTTCCGCTCGGCGTACAGGGTCTTCGCATCCTTGCCGGCGGGCGCATGCCCTCCGTTCAGATCGAAGGTTATGGTCCACTGGTGCGCGGTGCGCACCCACTGCGCGGTCAGGGTGATGTCGCCGGTCACCTTCGAGCCGAAATCGTAGCTTTTGCCGTCATACTGCCAGCCGGTGAACCGGCAGTCGTCGCGTGTCGGCGACGGATCAGGCGCAACGGCCACTCCTCCATCGTCCACGGTCTGGCTGTTCACGGCACTGCCGCCGGCCGTGTCGAAGGTGACCGTCCATGTCTTGACCCACTTGGCATACAAGGTCATGTCGGCGGTTACGGCGGTGCCAGCATCATAGTCCGTCTTCCGCTGTTCGTCGCTGGTCAATCCTGCGAAACGATATCCACCGCGGGAAGGAGCGGAATCGGGGATCGTAAGCTTCTCCCCTTCCTTGACGAACAACGTCATATCCTGCGGCAGGTCCGACGAATAATCGTCGCCGTCATTCAAATGAATGGTGACGGTATGGTACGTCGCGCCCGCATCATCCCACTTGGCATACAGCGTGATACCGCCGGTGACGGGCATGCCGAAACCGTACGGCGTGGTGCCGGCCGCATCCGTGGTCCAGCCGACGAACGTGTATCCGTCACGGGTCGGTGTGGCAGGTTGCGTCGCGTAACCACCGTACGCAACCTGTTGCGCATCGACCGCGCTGCCGCCTTGCGAGTCGAAGGTCACGGCGTACATGTTCGGCGTCCACTTCGCATACAAGGTCACATCATCGTTCACCGCAGCCGTGAAATCGTATTCGCTACCCGAAGTGTCGGCGCTAGTATACCATCCCGCGAACGCGTATCCCACGCGCTCAGGATTTTCCGGTCGTACGGCCGATTTCCCTGTTTGCACCTGTTGTGCGGCGATCTCGCTGCCGCCTTGGACGTCGAAGGTCACGGTTTTCGCTTCCGTCCACTGCGCATACAACGTTATCGGCGCGCTCACCGTGGTGGCGAAATCATACTCATGTTCACCGGCCACGTCCGTGGTCCACTTCGAGAACACGTAGCCGTCGCGAGTAGGCGTTTCGGGAACGCTCGCAGTGCCTCCGATGGCGACCGCCTGTGCGGGAACGCTGCTGCCGCCTTGGGTGTCGAAGGTTATTCCGGCCACGTTCACCGGATGCGTGTACACGGTCGGATCCCCGCTGACGATCCAGAATTCCGCGACGCCGTTTTCCACGTTTCCCGCGGTCATGCTGATCACGGATTCCGGAATCTCGCGATCGTTGTCGTCGCAGTCCTTGCCGGTCCATGATGAGCCACCGTTGCGAATGATGAACCATGGGTTGCGCACGCCTTTGGCTGTCTGGCTCAGCGTGTATTCCGCGACCTCGCCGAATTCGTCATGGGAGGTGAATTCCTGGGATTCGCCGCTGGTGCTTTCCGCATACCAAGACCACAGATCCCAGCCTTTCCACGCGTCGGATTCCATGCTGTATTCCTGATAATTGCCGTCGGGACGGTAATAATGCAGTTTGATGGTCAGGTTTTTCGGATTTTTGATGTCATTCGGCTGCGGTGTCGCCGAGGGAGACGCTTTTTCCGAGGATCGGTCGGAAGCGGTATCGGGTTGCGCGCCGTCCACCCACGCTTCGATGGCACCGCTCACATGCGCGTCACCGAATTTGGCGAGTTTCCACACGCTCGCCTCATATTGTTCGACGGTTCCCGCGGACGCTCCAGTCGCATCGGCACCATCCACGATTCTGAAATGCACTGTTGCCAGATCGCCGTCCAGTTCGCCGCTGGCTTTCCTGCCGTATTGCGTTGGCGTGCTTTCGAATGGAATATACGTGGCGCTTTCCATGTCGTCGCCGTTCCACACCTTCACGCCGGATGCGTTCTCACCGACGCCGGAGACGGAACGGAAGTTGACGGTCACTTTGGTTTTCGCCGCATGGTTGCGCGTGTAGGGCACGCCCGTCTGCTGCCGGTGCCCGCTGACGTTGATCATAGTGGCGCCGACCTGTGCCGTATATTCCGTTCCCCGCTTGCCCCCGTTCCAGTCCGTGGAGTCAGATTCCCCGGATTGTGTGGATGCGAAATGGTATTTCACCGCGCTTAGGTTGGCCCCTTCCGGCAGATCGGCCTTATACCAGCCTGCCGCATTCGTGGAATCGGCTACATCGACCGCGCTCATCGCAATGCTACCGCTGCCGTTGTCGGACGTGTAACGCACATACACCTGCCCGTCCCACGATTCGTCGGGCTTGTAGTAGATGGTGAGGGTTTTGTCACCTATCAGCGAACTGTTCGGCGAATCCTTGTATTGCGGAGCGTAGGTGCCGCTAGGTTCCGTGGTTTCCGTCCACGCGCCCTTGACCGCACCGGCATAGATGGCAATGGCGCTTCGTTTGCCGATGGTCGCTTTGGCGTGACCGCCGCTGACGGTCACGGTTTGCGAGCAGGTGCGGGAAGCGTACACGTTGCAGTATTCCCCGTCCGGCAACGATGTCGTATAGTCGACGTCATGCTCCTGCAGGGTGTTGTTCAATGCGAGCAGACCCTTGCTTTTCCCGTTGGCGTCAACCCTTTCGAAGGCGATGTCGTTGGATCCGGATTCCTGCCAGTTGCTTACGCTGGTGCCGTTCACGGCATTATGGAATTTGATCATGCCTCGGATTGACGTCCACCGCTGTTGGCAGTTCCAATCGCCATACTCCATCTGCGTTGGGTCCTTTTGCGTGGAGCACACGTCGTCCATGCTGATTTTCGGCACGGTGGTGTCAGTCGAATCCTTGACGCCGTCATCATATTGGGTGCTTTCATTGAATGCGTAGTCTGAAAGGATCTTCGGATGCCCGTAGTCGTACCCGAGCATGAACGCGTTGGCGAGCTCGTATCGGGCGCCGGAAACGGGTTTGAGCGTTTCCGAACCGCGTGCGGTATCCCAGTTGGACACGAATACGGTGGCATTATCGGCGTCGTCGAGCAGATCGCTGGTGATGTTCTTCAAATTGGTGATGGATCCGTTGAAATCCTTCAACAATGAGTACGCGTACGAGAATTCGGTGACCTGTCCGTTCTTTTCGTATCGTTCCGGCGCGAATTTTTCGGACTCTCCATTATGGTAGATGACTTCCTGCGACCATGGGAAGCTTTGTTCGTCCGTAATGCCCGCTTTGGTCATGAACTTGCGTTTGATGGATGCGATGTCGTTGGGATCCATATGTTTTGCGGAGTCGATGCGGAATCCGCGTACGCCGTCTTCCCATAGGTGCGCCAAGTATTCGGCTTGGATGTTTTGCACGCGGTCGCTGCCGGTGTTGATGTCCCACATGGTCGACAGTCGGCAGTTCCACACTTCGTCGGCGTTGGTGTAGTCGGAGATGTTGTCTGACACGTTCGACTTGCAGGTGTGGAAGTCGCCGCTGGGAAGGCCGTATTGGTGGTTGTTGCCGCTTTCCTCATACTGGTAGATGCCGATTCCCGGGTATCGTCCGTATGATCCGTTGTATTCGGTTCCGGCCACGCCATACTGGTCGTCAACCCATGACACGTCATGTCCGGTGGTGTGGTTGAGCACCATGTCGGCCACGATTTGCACGCCAGCCGCGTCGCATTGGCTGATCATGGTTTTGAACTCGTCTTCCGTACCGAAACGCGAGTCGAGTTTGTAGCTGACCGGCTGGTAGACGGTCCACCATTGCGTGCCTTGGATGGATTCCTGCGGCGGGGAGACCTGCACGTATTTCACGCCTTCCGGACCATAGGTTTTCGTGCATTCGTCGCCAATCGTCTTCCATGATTGCTGGAATGCGATCATGGTCACGTCAGTGGCTGCCGGATTGGTCGGATCGTCATTGCCAAAAGCCACCGATTGCGCGCTGAGCCCCGCGAGGGAAAGCGCCAGGCCAAGTGCCGCGGCCGCGATGCGGCGCACCGAACGCATGCCGGTATGTCGTGCAGCCGCGTGACGGGCCATGCGGTAATCCATCCGATTCCCCTGTTTCGCTCCGTGACGCCTCATCGCGCGTCTCCTTCCTTGTTGGTCTTGTTACGTTTGGCGATGCCGTAGCCCATGCCGATCATGCCGAGCGCCACTACCGCGAGAAGTGTGCCGTAGCACCATCGTTGCCCGCCCGTGGAGGGAAGCACGATGGAGATGGTGTTGGTGATGGTGGAGATTCCGGTTTTTCGGTCATCGCTGATGACCGGCTGGCAGTAGCCGTCCACTCCGCTGATCGCTTCGCCCTTTTCGTTGGTTTCCTTCACCGTGTACACCTTGTTTTCATCTAGGTCGGTGAACGTGTATTGCCAGTTGTTGCCGTCGTTCAACGCCACCGTCTTGCCGGTGGATTGGCCGTTCGCATACAACGTCGCATATACCGCTTTCGGACGTTTGCTGCTGTCGCCGTAGTCCTTCCACACCTTGTGCACGCTGTGGCTGGTATGCCCCGGCGTGTAGGTGTTGGTCAGCGTGTACGCCCAGGATTCCGCATTCTGACCGCTTTCGCTTGTTTCATCCGCCTTGTCGGATTCGCCCGACTCGTTGGCCTTGCCCTCGGCGCCGTCAGCCGCAGCGACTTTGCCTCCGGTGAGCGTCGGCGTGTAGTTCTTCACGGCCTCTTCGGTCACCGAATACTGAATTTCCTTGCCCTTGTAGTATTTGGGCAGGTTCGTGAAGGTGTAGGTCCACGTGTTCGCGCTCACCTCTTGCGAAGTGGTCGCTTCGCTTGTTCCGTCAGCCCCGTTGACGTTGGCCGTGGTGGCCTGCGTCGCTTTGGCGTTCTCCGAGGTCAGCACCATGCAGCTCACACCCCATGGATTCGTGCCATCCGTCGTGCCGGTGTTCTTGCACTCGCTGTTGTGTTGCGGTGAGGGCCATCCGGGCAGCGTCTGGTTCTTCGCATCGGTCCACACGCTGGAAAGCACCCAGATCGTGGCCTTGTCGCCCGGCCGTTTCACATTGCTGGGCGCATCGGTGTCATCCCACGTCTTGTCCACGCTCAATGTCGTGGTTTCGGGCGTATGCGTGTTGGTCACATCGAACGCGCAGGATTTGACCGTGCTCGTCACCGCACAGCGTGTTTCCGTACCGCCGGCGAGCGTCACGTCGCTTGCCGTATAGCCATCTACGGATTCCTCGGTTACCGTATACGTGTACGGATTGTTGTACAGGTTCTGCTTGGGAAGACCTTCGAACGTCCACGATTGCGTGTTGCTGCCGTTGGTTCGCACGGTTTGCACCACCAATTGTTCGGTCACGTCTTCCGTTTCGTCGGTGCTGCCGCTCTTCGGCTGTTTGCTGGTTCCCCAAATATGGAAGGTCAGCGTCTTCGGCCGTTTGCCATCGTTGTCATCCTGATCGTTCCACGTTTTGTTCACCGTGATGCTTGCCGTTTCCGGCTCCCGAATGTTCAATACCGTGAATTCGGCGCCGTCGATGTACGGACGTTTGATCACGGAAACGCGGTATTCCTTACCTGTGAGCTCTTGGGTCAGTTCCTCGTCAACCGTGTAGTTGTACCTGTTGCCGTCCGCATCATATCGGGGCAGATCGGTCCACGTGTACGTCCAGTCGCTGGTGTTCTTGTTGTTCAACGTCATCGTGTACTTCGCATCTTGCAGCTGCTTGGAGTTGCGCAGCAGGTGGAATGTCACCGATGTCGGACGCTCCGAATAGTTGTGGTCGGACCAGATTTTGCGCACGCGCACCATGGTCGTATCCACGCGATCCTCGACGCGGATGGTGTTGCCATCCACCAGCTTGCCGTTCACATACGCTTCGCCGCGGGAAATGGTGAAGTTGACCGCACTCGCTTTTTCATAGCCGACCGGTGCCTTGGTTTCGGTGAGCTTGTACACACCATCCTGCAACTGGAACTGCTTGGGCAATCCGCCGCCACTCGTCCAGGTGATTTCGTCGATGGTCTTGCCTTCGAAAGTTTTGCCGGTTATGGAGAATTCCGCTCCAGCCAGCTCGCTGCCGCCGCCGACCTTGGTTTTGGAGAACAGGATGCCGCTTTCACTGGGCTTGTCTTTCATGGTCACGACGTTGGAATCCTGCTTCTTACCGTCGATGGTCACGCTGCCGTCGAGCCCGACGCTGAATACGATGTCATCCGCGGTTTCATAGCCGTCCGGCGCCACCTTTTCACGCAGGGTGTAGGTGCCGGGTAGCAGGGTGAGTTCGCCGGGTTCGCCGCCCTTGCTGGTCCAGGTGATCTCGTCGATCGCCTTGCCGTCCAAGGTGGTGCCGGTGATGCTCATCTGCGCGCCGTCGATATTGGTGATGCCACTGGTGAGACTGTTTTTATTGACGGTCACCTGATGCGTCCGGTACTGGTCGGTCATCACGATGGTATTGTCCTGCACGTCGGCATATGTGCCATCGGTTTGCTTGATCTGCACGCTGAGCTTGCCGGTGACGGCGTCGCTCACGACTTTGAATTCGACCGGATCCGCTACCAGATAATCATCCGGCGCCTTGGTTTCGGTCAAGGTGTAGGTGCCGGGCTTGAGCTTGATCCTCTTCGACTTATCCCGCTCACTTCCCCAGGTCTGCGTTTCGAATTCGGTGCCATCATTCAGCGTACCGGTGAGGCGCATGGTGGCATCTGCGATCTCCGTACCCTTGAGGTCCTGCTTGGAGAAGCACACCTCCTCGTTTTCGGGGTGGTGCGTGTTGGTGATGGCGAAACCTTGGGTTTGCGAGCCGGTGATGTGCGTGGTGTAGCCGCTCACCGTATCTTCGCGTATAGTATACACGATCTTCTTGCCATCCTCGTAGACGGGCAGATTAGTGAACGCGCTGCCGTTCTGCCAGTTTCCAACCGCATCGAGTGTCACGCTTTGATCGGTTTCCTCTCCGTTTTTCAACAGATGCACGGTTACGCTGTCAGGGCGCTTCTGGTCCTGGTTGTTGGCGTCGTCCCATGTTTTTTCAACGCCGATCGACGTGGTTTCGGGCGTGTGCGTGTTGGTGCATTGTTCGGCGGCAGCCGAACCGTCGGTGTTGTATTGCACGTCAGCGCATTGCGAGTCGTACCCGCCCAGCGTCGTGGTTTCGACGGCCTTGTAGGCCGCGGTTTTGCCGTCGACTTTCACCGGCAGTCCCATCCATTGCACTTTATCGCTCTTGTCGGGATTGAGTATGCGGCTTTGCCCGTCGACTTTCGTATAAGCGGCATCGCCGTCGGTCTTGCGGTACAAATCGAAGGTGACGGATGCGCGTTTGCCGTCCTGGTTGTTATTGTCGTTCCATGTTTTCGTAACAGTCAACGACGTGGTTTTCGGTGCGTCCTCCGCCTGCACGTGACCGATGCCGTCGCTACCGGTCACATTTTTGCCGTCGACGGTGATGGTGCCGTCTTCGCCGACCAGAATGATGATCGGATCCATGACTTGGTATCCGTCCGGTGCGTTGGCTTCGGTCAGCTTGTACCGTCCGGGCAGGAGTTCGAGCGTTTTCGTCTCGCTGCCGGAGGTGGTCCATGTCCAATCGGATTCCACCTGCGACGATCCGACACGAGTCAGCTGCATGGTGGCACCGTCGACGGGTACACCGGCATTCGCCGCATCCACCTTTGTGAATTGCACCTTGAACTTCGTTTTGTGGTCGTTGCTGCAGTTCCAACGGTAGTTGCCCAATGTGGTCGTCTTGCCGTCGCTGTCTTTGGCTACGGCGACGATCAATTTGCCGCTTTGCCCGTCTACGGTAACGGTTTTGTTGTCGTATCGTCCGTCGTATGCACCGGCAGCGGTCTGCGCGTCATGTCCGGGGAATATCACATAGAGCGGAGCGGATTTCTCGTATTGCGAATCAGTGCTGCCGGGCACTTTGCCGTCCGGACCTGTCAGCTCGGTGACCTTATATACGGTGTCGTAGTCCAGCTGCAGTCGGTCGGACAGTCCGTTGGATGCTCCTGTGGTCAGCTGCTTGGTGATTTCTTTGCCAACCGTACCATTGCAGGTGCCGTCGGCATCGGCCGTAGACGACACGAAGTTGCATCCGGTGACGCTTTCCACTTTGAAGGTGGCGCTGCCCGCCGGCTTGCCGAGATCGCCATCCGCGTACTTGTAGATCTGCAGTGTGCTCTGGTCGTATTTCATGCCGCCTTTGCTCTGCTGCACGGTTCCGGTGATTGTGTTCTGCGAGGTTCCGCCGTTGTTCTCATACCCGGCGAGCACGATTTTGTTGCCGCCCAGCGATCCGAAGCTTTCGCCTGGTTTGAGCTGCACCGCGGCCGTGTAGGTGATGGTGCATGCACGGGCGTCGGGAATGGAGAACACTAGTTCGCGGGTCTGCGGATTGTATGACCATGTTGCACCGTTGATGGCGGTTCCATTGTCGGAGTCCATGATCGACACGCTGTTGGCGTTGAGGTCGAGTGCCTGACCCATGGTGTCGGTCAGAGTGAGGTTGTTGCCTTTGTTAAGCGTGTCCGCATTCGGGTTGACTTTGACCGTGTAGTTCACGTTCGGCGCGGTCGTGGCATCGTATTTGCCGTTTTTGTCAAGAAGTTTCGGCTTGCTCGCGCCCACTGTGGCGGAAGCGTCGCCTCCGGCGCTGCCATCAATGTCGATGTGCGCCTTGTTCTCGTAATTTCCCCAATCAGGTGCGGTGATCGGGTCGATGCTCGTCTCATACACGATGAGCACACCAGCCGAGGTCTTCGCCTGGCTGAACGCCGGGGTACCCTTGGCTATGGTGAAGGTCACCGTGCCGTCGCCGTTGTCTTTGGCGCTCACTCCGGACAGCATTTTTGTGGTGCTGGAAGCGTCGAAGATCTTCAACGATTTCGCGTCGTACCGCGTGTGGACGGGCAACGTATCGGTCACCACGATGTTTTCGGCGTCCGACATCACGTCATGCACTTTGATGCGCCAGCGGATCACGCCTTTGGAGTTGGCGGTGTAGCCGTACCCGTATTGGTCCCAATACTGGTTGGCGTCTTCCTTGCCGAGCACGTCGCCGCGATGCTGGTGTTTCGCCGTGGAGGTTTTGTTCAATGCCGAAGCTCGGTTCCACACGGTTTCGTCGGTCACACCGTCGTTGACGGTGGACTGGTATTGCACGTACACCGTAGTGCCTTTGGGCAATGATGCGAACACGATGGTGAATCCCCTATCGGTGGCCTCTGTCGTGTATCCGCCCGCGTATTGCTGCGTCAGGGCGGCGTCGGTGTACACTTTAATGCTGTCTTTCACCAAGGTTTGCTTGGATCCCAGATCCTTGCCGCTGTCGTCCACATCCAGCTTGTCGGTCAGTTCGGCGTTGGTGAGGTCTTCCAAGGCTTTCATGCTGGTCACCCACGTCAGGTTCTTCGCTTCGGATGCCGGCGACGTGCATGTTTTCTTCAGTTCGACCGCGTCCGTGCCGAGTTGAGGTTCGGCCGTGGCTGTTTTGCCGGTTCCATCCTGAGGTTTTACGGTGACTTCGTTCTTGTATTTCTGGTGTTCGCCGCTTCCTTCGACCGGCACGTTTTTCGCTTCGGTCCAATACTGGATTTGGAAATGGTCGTAGCCGCCGGAGGGCAGGGTCACGGTGCCTGCTACGAGATCGCTCCAGCTAAGTTTGATGTAATGCTGCGGATTGTACGGGTCGTCGTCCGTATATGCGCCGGGCGAGCCGGTCGGACACACGGATTTCCAGTCGCCGCTGTTGTAGCAGCTGAGCACCAGATCTCCGGTCGGTTCCTTGAGGTTGTTCTTGTCGAGCAGATCTTTGACGGTGGCTCCGTCGACGGATTGGCCTTCGCCAGCGCCGATGGTGATGTTCCAAGTGAAGCCTTGCGTGCCATTTTCGTCTTTTGCTGCGGTTGCGCTTTTGTTCACATACCAGTCGCTGTAGTTGAACCAGATGGAGTTGCTGGTTTCCTTCTTGTTGACGTCTTCGTTGCTGGAGTAGGTCACCTTGTTTTTGTTTTCGGTGACATTGCTGCAATTGCCGGCCTCGCGGCATGCCTTGATGACGCTGTCTTTGTCGGCGTTCACCGAGTAGCGCACGTATAGTTTCTCACCGTCGCCCATGGAGCCGATGGTGACGTTGAAATTATGGTCGTCGGTTTTGGAGGATTGCCATGCGCCCGCGTATTCGTTCTTGCAGTCGGCGTCGGTGTAGATGTGCACGGATCCGTCCACGAAGGTCAGCAGGCCGCCCATGGTGTCGTCCATGGTCACGCCGGTGTTCGTGCCTGTAGAGGTCACTTCCAAAACGAAATCGTAGGTGGATGCGTCGGAAGTGGAGATTGCCGGGCGTTTGACCACGTTGACGCTGTGTTTGCCCTCCACGTTCACGGTGATGGTGCCATATCCGGGGAAGGTAAAGCTGGTATCGCCGCCAGCCGAACCACCGGTTTTGTTCGAGGTGATGGTTCCGTCAGTGGTCACGAACGCTTCGATGTTGGACCCCGCCGATTCGCCGCGGGTGTAGGTGGCCACCATTTTGTCGCCGTCGATGGTGTAGTAGCCGACCACGTCGCCACCGTTGTAGATCGGGTATTTCTCGTTCGATTTGTATTCCAGATTGCTGGGAAGGTCGTAGACGAAGGTGTCGCCCTCGTTGATTTTGACGTCGTTCGGCACTTTCCAATGCAGTTCGGTGCGGATCTGATCACCGTAGTTGACTTGCATGCCGGAAATGTACGGCTTCCACGTCTTGCCTCCGTCGGAACTGATTTCGAAGGAGGTGTCGTCCTTGTCAACCCAACCGAGATCGCTGATATTGTATTCCTCAGCATACGCATGAACGGGCCCGATCAATACGCATGCCAGCATGGTCGCCAATGTCACCAGCATGGCGGCAAACGTTTTCATATAACGCCCTGCCGGTAACTCCTTGCGCTTATGCATAATCCCCCCGTTTCAACAACTAAGGTGGCGGCAGCCACTACCTTGCCCCAGCTACCGCCACCTTTACGCAATCACAGTGCCACGACATCAACATCAACGAATGAAACACAAAATTTGTGATCATTTTGTTGCAAAAACACGCCGAAAAGTGTTGCATCAAACGTTTGACAATGAGGTTACCCCCACCGAAGCGAAAACAAGAATCGCCGCAAAAGTCCTGCAACAGATTATGCAAATTTTCTGAAACAGAAGCCACTTTTGCAATTGTTTGCAAAAGTGGCTCCGCCACACTTTCTCACCCGAACACGGGATCAACTGGTGACGCCCATCACCGACAAGCACCAAGCGTTCTCATAGGAGACTTCCTCCCATTGCTTGTACCGCCCGGACGTACCCCCATGGCCGGCTTCCACCTCGATTTTCGCCACGGCGTCCACACCGGCATGCTGCAGCCGGGCCAGCCATTTCATCGGCTCCACATACAGCACGCGGGTGTCGTTCATGGATGTGGTAATGAAAATTTTCGGAAAAACGGCAGTTCTTTCGTCATTTTCACTATCTGGCGCATTCTCGTATGGCGTGTACGACTTCATGTACTGATACACCTCAGGGTCATGCAACGGGTCTCCCCATTCGTCCCATTCGGTGACGGTCAACGGCAGCGAAGGATCAAGGATCGAGGTCAGCGCGTCCACGAACGGCACGTCCGCCTCCACGCCCGCATAGCATTCCGGAGCCATGTTGGCGACCGCCCCCATCAATAGGCCGCCCGCCGAGCCGCCGTTGGCCACGGTGCGCCAAGCATCAGCCAAATGCGCCTTCTGCAGCGCGCGTGTGGCGTCCACGAAGTCCTCAAAGGAATGCTTCTTGTTCAGTCTGCGCCCCTGCTCATACCAGGCGCGTCCCATTTCGCCGCCGCCGCGGATGTGCGGCACGGCGTACAGCACGCCGCGGTCGAGCATGCTGATGCGCGACACCGCGAATCCCGGATCGGAGCTGATCTCGTATGCGCCGTAGCCGGTGATGAACATGGCGGAATCGCAGGTCGGCACGTCACGCCGCCATACCAGCGAGACGGGGATGCGTTCGCCGTCGCGCGCGGTGACCCACACCCGGCGTTCCATGTAGTCGCGCGGATCGAAACCACCCAGCACGGTGGCGCGTTTGAGCAGACGGTCCTCGCCGGTGTCCGGATCGTAGTCATGCAGCTCGCCGGGGCGCGTGTAGCTGGCGAACGAGTAGCGCATGCGCGGCGCCTCATACGAGGGGTTGCCGCCGACGCCGATGGTGTACAAGCGCCGGGTCTCACCGGGCAGGTGGTCGTCGCTAGCACCATCGGAAGATGACGTGTGATCCGTGGGGGCCTCATCTTCGGTCCACAAGATTTCGCCATGATCGCCGGTGAAGTTTTCGCGATCGTCGGCAACCATGTCCCAGTCGTCCTCCAGGGCAGGCGGCAGCAATTCCGTAAACCGCCACGGCCGTCCGGCCAGGAAGTCGGCGGCAGCCGCGCTCTTGGTCATGTATGCCACGTGCGGCTGGCCGTCGGCACGGTAGCTCAGGGACACAAAGTTGCGATGCAACGCGATGCCTTCGATGCCCAGACCGTGGGCACCCTGCAATATCGCCGGATTGACGGCGTTGAAGTATGCCTCGGTAATCGGCTTATCCGGCTCACCATGTTCACAGCCGTACGGCGACCCGGCGGCAATGCACACGCCTTCGCCGAGTCGGTACGGCGGCTCATGGCCACGCATGTCAATGACGTCGATTTCGAAATTCGGATTGGCGGCGTTGTGATAGACCACGGCGAGTGGCACATCCGCCCCGTTCTCCCCCGCGCCTTCAAAACAGGCAAAGCTCACATCATATTCAATATCGTTCTGACGCGGAATGAAAGCTTGGAATTCGCCTTCAGGCGTGGCCACCGGCAGCATCAGCACTTCGGTGGTGGTTTTGGAACCGGTGCCGATCACGATATTGCGCTCATCAAAACTGATGCCAACGCCCACCCAGAACCGTTCATCGGTTTCTCGGTACACGCACACATCCGATTCGACCGCCGTGCCAACACGATGCCGCCACACAGCGAGCGGCCGCCAGGAATCGTCCAATTCCACCCAGAACACCCATTGGCCGTCCGGCGTGAAGCATGCGCTGCCAATGCCGGTGAACTGTTCGGGCAGTTCGCTGACCGGCTCCCCGGTCTCCAGCCCGGCAAGGTCGCGAATGCGGAAATCATATCGTTCGTCTCCCGCAACATCCACGCCGTACAGCATCCAACGGCCGTCCTTGCTCAGATCCAAGCCGCCGAGCCGGAAGAAGTCATGTCCCTCGGATTCCTTGTTCGCATCAAAAACGACCTGTTCACCGGGCATGGAGCCGGGCGCGCCTTGCGGATCCACGACCGGCGGGTCCCAGTCATCGGCATCGCGCACGGGGATGCGGCATTGCACGCCATACTGTTTGCCCTGCTGCGTGCGGGTGAAGTACCAGTAATCATTGACGCGCGTGGGAACCGACATATCAGTCTCTTCCACATGCGATTTCAGCTCTTCAAACAACGTATGCCGGAAATCCGCCAGATGCGCCATGCGACGCTCGCAGTACTGGTTTTCGGCAGCTACGTAGCTGCGCACATCATCGGAGTCTTTGTCTCGCATCCACTCGTAATCGTCTTCGAAAACGTCACCGTGGAATTCGCGGCGCTTCGGCTCGCGCTTGGCGTAAGGCGGCATCGCGGCCGCGGCGTTTGTGCTCTCGTCAGTCATACCACGCGATTATAGGCGAGGCACCGCACCGGGACGCATTCAGTGTTCATCACGCCGCGCCTATTGCAACACCGTCTTCAGATACGGCAGCATGGTCTTCAGAATGTTCGAGCCGGTGGTGCCGGTGAATACTGGCACATCGGTTACCGGAGTCGGCTGGGTCGAGGTGAGCCCCGTCACCGACGCCAATCCGGTTGATTCGCGCGGGCTCAACTCACGAATGACGATCGCCAGTACACGTCCGGGATATCTGCGGGCGATGGTGGCGTACGTGGTCGGGTCTTTCTGCCCGTCATCGCCCACCAGAATGAACTTCATGTCTGGGAAGTCGGCCATAAGTTGTTCGGCAAACTCAAGTTTGTGCTGGGGGCCGGTGGGTACGAAGGTCTTGGGCCTCGGGTCGAGGTCGCGCAGCAGCAGCGGGCCTTCGGGAAAACCATGGTCAGTGATGAAGTTGCGAATCGAACTCTCCACATTCCAGGGCGATGTCGAAAGATAGAAGAACGGTGCGCCGGGGAACAGGTCGGCGATGCGGGTGAACAGCACGCTCATGCCCGGCACGGAGGCTTTCTTCTTGGGGTCGAGGAACAGCAGGTTGTACGCGGCCTTCCATGGCACCGGGGCCTGCGTGATCATGATGGTGTCGTCCACATCGGAGATGATGCCGACTTTGGCACTGGCGGGGATGGTGTACAGGTTGGCGCTCACGGGTTTGCGGTTGGCCACGCTGTAGGAGACGCGATGGATGCCGGGCACCAGACGATGCTCGGCCACGAGGTCGAGATATCCGGCGGAATCGGAGATGGCGTATTCGCTGCCGAGATCGCGCGTGCGGTCCACCTTGTCATAGACCTCGGAGACGCCGATCTGCACGGTGTTGAGCGGCATGTCATCAATGCTGGCCTGCACGTGGGTGCGCGGCGCGGGTATGGCAAGCATGCCGCGGATG
>ENA-ORSR01000903-ORSR01000903.1-human-gut-metagenome-genome-assembly--contig:-NODE-903-length-23180-cov-4.200951_pt1 | contig 23180 bp, 12 predicted proteins | sample MGYA00241901_ERZ509166 | MGnify/ENA primary metagenome ERZ509166 (study PRJEB26280, sample SAMEA2338860) | human gut metagenome | biome: human gut; feature: human-associated habitat; material: faeces... | reverse complement strand
TAGCTAGCGTTCATCCTGAGCCAGGATCAAACTCTTCATTGTAAAAGTATCTTTTTCATCTGTTAAGATGATTTTTTGCTCTGTTCAGGACGCCGTAAATTTATTGACCTTATTCAAATACCTATTATCTTCAATCGTATCGCTACTCTCTCGGACAAGTATTGACGGTTCTATTTTTTACTTGTACTACTTGTATTGTTTATCAATATTTCAAAGAACTTGTTGCTTTCGTTTTAAAAGCGGGTGCAAAGGTAAGGGCTTTATTTTTAACTACCAAACTTTTTCGGAAGTTTTTTTTAATTTTTCTTTTTACGCTGGTTTCTCTGGCTCTCTATGCGAAAGGGAAAGAAGGTATGAAAGAATAACTCTTGCCAATTTTCTTTGCGAATCGGACTGCAAAGATAAGAACTTTATTTATTATAATCCAAACTTTTTCGGAAGTTTTTTGTTCTTTTCTTTAAGTATAATTCCACTTTTTCACTAAGTCAATTTTTCAAGGCTTTCTTCTCTTGGAAAGCGGGTGCAAAAGTACGCCCTTTTGGTATACACTCCAAATATATCAAACTATTTTTTCTAATTATTTTTGAATACATTTGCTAAAGTGCTGATGCATAACGATGTTGTAGAACATATTTTTATGTATGGGGAAATTGTGTGCGGAAACGACGAGAGGGATACACATTATTATATCACACGCGGGCGCGTAAAGGCGAAAAAGGAAAAAGCAAGAAGATGCCTGTAAGGGAAAAATCTGTAGTACAAAGACTCACCAACTCAACCCATTTATTTAAACTTAGGTCAATACCTCCTTTTTCAGATTACAGAGTGCAGAACGGAAATGTTCGAGAATAGTATACATTCTCGCTTAGTGATTAGTAAGGGCTCACCAATGTGAACAAATAAGCTATCAAATGTAGACAAACAAGCTCACTACTGTAAACAAGTCTATCTACTATAGTGAGCCCATAAGAAGCATTAAGAGTTTACAGAAAGATCATTAGGTATTAACCTATAATTGATGAAAGAATATAGAATAAGAGACGGTACTTCAAAAGCAGATACTAATGACACACTTTCGGCATTTATATGATAGAAAAAGGATCAAAATAGTGAGATATGAGATTAGTTATTTACATCCAAGCAGAAGTGTATTTCACTATAAATCAACAAATTAAAAGTAAAACTAAAATTAAATAGGGTGAGGGTAACTTTTTACCCTCACCCTACTGCCACACGTTCCCTCACACCTTGCAACCACGATGAATAAAGGGATTGAACGAAGGTGTGAGGGTGTGAGGGTAAAAGTGATATAAAAATATAATCAGCTACAATTTTTCTTGGAGCAGACCGGGCTAAGGAACTACTATCGTTCCTTTCGCTGCCCTGAAATCAAGAGTTATTATAGTGTTGGCAGCCCATACATAATCTTTGTTCGGTTCATCCATGCCCTCTTTACGCAAATAGATTTCAAGAGTCTCCGGATTAACAGCATATTCGCGTTTCCAAGCACCAAATGAAGGATTAAGATTATCAAAAGCAGGAATATAAGGATGTATTCTGAAACGTCCTCCATTAGGTAAAGTAACAGAGAATGTTTTCCCGTCGCTACTTTCCGTAAAAGGCAAGATCTTTTCGTTGTTTCCTCCGGCTGCCGTTCCATACCCATAGATTACAGGCTTTTGGATGGAGATGGTCTTCGAACCTAAATCAACGAAAATGATATAAGTACCACTTTGGGGGATAACCACCAGTCCTTCGTCAGAGATTTCGAAGCCCACATTATTAGTCAGTCCGGTAAACTCTCCATCACCAAATATCTTGGATGTAGAGAAACGAAGTTTAGTTCCGGCATTGAAATAATTAATATGTATCCATCGGTCGGCACTGTTCCAAACCTTATCTAATGAGATAACCCCATCCGAGCCCCAATTCATGTTTCCAAATTCATCGCCAACCATATAAATAGCCTTCGCTGTTGAGGGGACATCACTTGGAGAGGCAAAAGTCACAGCTATTTTACCTTTATCTTGAGAGAAATCAAGTTCTATTGGTATATTAGAAGCAACAGGAACCGGTTCCAGTGTAGCACCTACACCACGATAATAGATTTGTCCATTATAGATGTTGAATTCCATAGTGTTCCAGTCTCTATTGTTATAGTCGGAAGTTGCATACATCTGAAGATTGCCTTGTGTTGTAGTGACAGCAGAGAAATTCTGCCCGGAAAGATCGAACGATACTTCCTGTCCGTCAAAACACTCACCTATTCCATAAACGGCAGGTTTCTCAAAAGTTATAAGATTACGGTTCATATCTACATATACCAAATACAGGCCGCTTGTTTCTACCGTCGCTCTTCCGTTACTGCCTACAACATAATTGACATTTGTACCCAAAGAGGCAAAACTTTCCGCATCAGATTTTTCCGATGCCCATTTAATTCCCTGACCAGCATTGAAATACTTGATAGTCCAGAATGCACCATTGCCAAGCTGTCCCACAGGGGCCATCTCTACCACATTTGTCGAATTCCAATTCCAGTTTCCAAATTCATCTCCAATCATATATAGTTTCTCTGGATACCCCTCCGGTTCGGGTTCTATGATCTCATTGCCCGTCATCTTCGCAAAGAATTTTCCTGTCAAGACTTCATATTGAAGCGTTACTTTATACTCACCTTTGTTTTTAAGATTGAGCTGCACTTGCGACTGGTTGGTTAGTTCGGCATATTCTTCAGTTAAAACATTCATTTTTATACTTCCTCCCGTTCCGGTGTACATAGAAGAGAATGTATATTTCTCCGTATCTGTTTCCTTCACATCAAAAGACGTATTATCGGTATAATTAAACGAAAACTCTGCCGGTAATATCACTTCTAACTCGCCACTGGACACCCAGGTAGCCACATGGTTAATATGGTCGTAAGACGGTTTTTGAAGAAAGAGTTCGTTTTCACCGTCTTCTGTCAGTTCGAATTTACTCGTCAAACGGAAATTGAATGGAACAATATTAACCTGTTTCAATAAAGGATTCACAATTAGCTGATACAATCCATCTTCCATTACTCTGAAACCGCCGGTTCCAGGAGCCAAAGAATAAGTTGGCACCTCACTGTTGTCGTTTTGCAAAAGCGCTCCCTGCCCATAATAAACGGGTTGCCCATCCGGTCCGACTAAAGAGATATAAAAATCTCCGCTGGATGTCAGCCATGTGTTCAATGCGACCAAAGTGCCCTCTTTTATCACATTCATTTTACCATTGATTGCCTCTACCGAGAATTGGGACGCACTCCCCGTCAGATAGATACCTTCGGGAACATTGATTTCCCGTTCATAGTGTATCCCGTCGTCGGCACAACGACAGAAAATAAATGGCAACGAAAATACAAATAATAATTTTATTATAGTTTTCATCTTCATGATTACATTAAATTATAAATAACTATACTATTGGAATCTAATGGTATTTGACTAAAATTTCACATCAAACTGATGTTGCTTCTTGTCTTTTCCATTCGCTCCTACCACATCAATCACCATTTTTCCATCTTTTATCTTACAAAGCAGATAGCTGTTATTATCATTGACAAGGATGGGAAAGTTGGCTTTATCGGGTTCTGATTCACGGAAATAATATTTATGAGTGTGTCCGGATAACATCAGATCAATTCCAGCCGTATTTAAAACGGGCAACAAGGTTTGCTGCAAATGATAGTTTCCATGCCAGTTGCCTATCGTCGGCGGGATGTGCAGGAATGCGATCCGAAGGGATGATTGCTTAAAATCGTTTTCTTCCACCACACTCCGCAACCATAGGGTTTCTTCTTCTCGGTAATTGTCATAGTCGGCAATACCGGCATACTCCAAATCCGAATCCGGCTTATCTTCACCGGAATCAAGAACAAGAAAACAAACCTTACCTATGTTGAAACGATAATAAAAAGTTCCGGTAGACGTAGGAAAATACTTTATCAACGCATCGGAATAAACTCCACGTGTTTCATGGTTTCCCCGATTGAAAACAATAGGCACTTCGGACGCAAACAATTCGACACAAGCATCAATATAATCTTTACATATCTGCTCCTGCCCCTCTACCCATGACGACATATCTCCATTAAGCAAAACGAAATCAAGAGATTTGAAATCTACTTCCCGACACAGAGACTTCATATAGTCACTCCGCCCGTGAATATCATTTAATACCAGAAAGGAAATTTCTTTCTTCCGGTCGTCGAAAGTTCTGAATCTGAAAGGTTCTTGCTTGTATACATTTGAAGCAGCAATCAATCCATAAGTTACCCAGTCACTCGAAGGCCAGGAGACAACTTCTCTCGAAAAAATCCGGTATCTGTATTCCCTGCCGGGTTCCAAATGTTTGATGCGTACACGGTGGATTGTATCATTGGCCCGCTTACGTCCGGACTCCGTATCGTAATATCGCGGACGTTCCTTCCCATAGAAATGATCTTCACCGGCAGGCGCCACTTCCACCCACGAAAGAGCAGGTTTGTTTGTAGTCCATACCACTGTCACGCCGTCGGTACTCATATCACACAGGTAAGGACCGTGTGTGATCTTTATACTGTCACCGTCATGTGCAGAAAGCCGAGCGGCAAAGATGACAAAAAATACAATTATCCAATTTCTCATAGAACGGTTCCTCCTTCTAATTTATTAGTTTGACCGATATGGTTTGTAAATCATTACTGTTGCAGCCGGTCATAATTTCAAATTCACCGGGTTCTACCACATAGTTCATGGCAGCATCATAAAAGCCTAAAGCTAAAGGAGAAATGTCAAACTGAACGGTCTTTGACTCCCCCGCTTTCAGGAATATTTTCTTGAATGCCTTCAACTCCTTTACCGGACGCACAACAGAAGCAACTTTATCATTCACATACAGTTGCACAGTCTCTTCGCCATCTCTGTCTCCGGTATTGGTTACTGTCACCGAAACGGAGATGGTCTCCTGTCGCGTATATTCTTTTTGGGTGCTCTGCGGAGCTGAATAACTGAATGTGGTATAACTCAAACCGTAACCAAAAGGATAGAGCGGAGCATTCGGAACATCGATATGCCGGGTGGTTGAGGAATGGAGCATATCTCCCGGACGTCCGGATTTCTTATAGTTATAGTAAATCGGTACTTGTCCCTCTACCCGTGGAAAAGAAATGGTCAATCTTCCGGAAGGATTATAATCACCGAACAGTATATCAGCAATAGCGGTTCCTGCAGAAGTACCTAAAAACCAGGTTTCGAGAATGGCCGATACGTTCTTGTCCACCCATTCGATAGACAGCGGACGCCCATTCATCAATACGACGACAACGGGTTTCCCTGTGGCAACCAGTTCTTTTATCAATTCTTCCTGCACACCCGGCAAATCCAGTTGGGCACGGCTTCTCGATTCGCCACTCATCAAAGCTTTTTCACCGACAACGGCAATCACCATATCACTTTTGGAAGCCAATTTCACTGCTTCTTTGAATCCTGACTTATCTTCTCCGTCAAAATCGCAACCACGGGCATATCCAACTTTCGTTTTGTTACCGCCGATTTTGTTCTTTATGCCCTGCAATACAGTCGTCACATGGCGATCTTCCCCTCTTGCTCTCCACGAGCCCAGCAGTTCGGTCTGATTATCGGCCAGCGGACCTACCACGGCAATGGAACGGACATTTTTTGCCAGCGGTAATGTATGATTGTCATTCTTCAGCAGGACAGCCGATTTATGAGCCATGTCCAGTGCTGCATCCAGAAATTCTTTTTTCATGATTGTCTGCGATTCGTATTCTTCATTACAGAATTTATATGGATCAACAAACAGTCCCAAAGCATATTTGATATGCAGAATCCGACTGACGGAATTGTCGACATCTTCCATACTGATTTTACCGGCTTCTATCAGTTCTTTCATGTATTTATTATAGAGCCCATCTGTCATATCCATGTCGATGCCGGAATTGAAAGCCAGACGGGTAGCGTCTTTATCGTCTTCCGCCACTCCCTGCGCCACCAGCTGCTTCACTGCTTCCCAATCGCTTACCACAAAACCATTGAAATTCCATTGCCCTCTCAATAAGTCTTTGAGCAGGAACGGATGTGCGGACGCAGGAATACCATTTATATCATTGAAAGCACTCATAAAAGTAAGTACTCCCGCATCAATGCAAGCCTTAAAAGGAGGTAGATAAGTATCAAACAAAGTCCGTTCCGACATATCCACCGGAGCATAATCTCTTCCCGCCTGGGGAAGTCCGTAAGCTACCCAATGCTTTGCACATGCCAATACTGAATTATTCTCCCAAAGATTCCACTGAAAACCATTCACTCTTGCTTTGGCTATTTCACTTCCCAGGTAGGTGTCTTCTCCTGCTCCTTCCACTACCCTGCCCCAACGGGCGTCTCTTGCGATGTCGACCATAGGAGCGAACGTCCAATGTAGTCCGGCTGCCGAGGATTCAATCGCAGCAATCTTGGCAGCTCGTTCGATCGCTGCTAAATCCCAACTACACGATTCCGCCAAAGGAGTCGGAAAGATTGTCTTATATCCATGAATCACGTCCATCCCAAAAAGAATCGGTATCTTTATCCGGGAATGACGCATATTCTTTTCCTGCAAATCACGCAATGTCTTTGCACCGGATATATTCAAAACAGAACCTACAAGTCCGCGTGCTATCAATGAATCGCTCAAATATTCTGATTCAGGACCGGTTAAAAGGGTACGGCCTACGTATTGGGATAACTGGCCGATCTTCTCTTCCACAGTCATCCGTGAGAGCAAATCTTTAACAAATGAATCCGCTTCCGGAGTATGAGGTAGTTTACTATTTCCGACGATCCGGGTATGCGGATCGCGAACATAAACTCTTATCCAATCAATATCGAAATCAAATTGCTGCAATTCCTCCGCAGGATAGCCGACATCCAACTTGTCAAATGCTCCTACCTGCCCGGTGATAGCAATATCCCAAACTCTGTCCAGCCGATCCTCTTTACGAGCCTTAGTGATAAAATCAGTATATGCATCCCCCAACTGTGTACGGGTATGTATCTGGTAATTGACTTTATTATCTATCAGAAACGTAATGATGGCATGATTGTTATCAACAGGATCGGGATCTATCTGAACCGCATATACATGGAAATTATCTCCCGGCTTATCGTCTCCGATTTCAGTATATCGTATCTGACCTTTGGGTAGATTGATTCCCAACTTTTGCGTTTCCGAATTGAACAAATGCAAGGTTTGATTCGCTTTGGCCGGATAAGGATTTTCCCCGAAAGCTTTGGTAAAAAACTCCAGTATATCTATTTCGGCTACTCCAGCTCCTTTATAATGCCTCAACCAAAGTGCATTCCAAAGCCCATATAGATATGGGACTTTGGCTTTGATCTCTATGCGGCAGAAAAGAGGATAATATTTCTCCGTATCGGAATCTCTGCTGGACAGCGCTCCCGACCACCATCCGGTCTTACTCTTCACACTGGGATGAACGGGACTGGGCGCATCTTTACTTTTGAATGAGCGAATTCGACAAATCTTCTCTCCTGTAGGAAGGGTTTCGATAAAGACCTGCTCCGGACGATATGTCTGAAGCATGGCTTTATTTTCCTGATTATAGGTGGGTCGCCCCACTTTTGGGGAACCATATATTCCCCAATACCGGGAGTCAATCACATCTCCGTTAAACTCGTCTCCATCGTAATAAATCCATCCGGGAGGGGTTTCTGATGAAGGAGGAATAACGGTTTGGGCTTTCACCACCCCGATACAGCAAAATATGATTATTAGAATCTTTATTTTCAACATGATATTTCTTTTTAATGATTTACCAACCCGGATTCTGTTTCCAGTTCTTCAACTGCAGAATCTCACTTTCAGGTATGGGATACCAATACATTTTAGAATCAAACACTCTCTTTTCTACCACAGCACGGGAATAATCAAACTTCTCGACGGGATATTCCGGCTTTTCAGGAATCTCTGGTTCTGTTTCATCCCGGGTAAATACACGTACCCAATCTACATCCATCGAAACGTTTCTCAAATTGGCATTCCTGTCTTCGGGATAGCCGATACCATTTTCATTCTTTCCTCCGATTTGTCCGGTTATCGCAATGTCCCAGGTTCGCTTTTCTCTTCCCTCCGCTATTGCTTTGGTTATAAATGTATTATATCTGTCATCATAGTCAATCGTCTTGAATGTATTGGTTACTTTACCATCCAACAGGTAGCTGATGATAGCATGCTTATCCGGAGAAACCGGGTCCGGATCTACCTGAACGCCATACGTATGGAAGTCTGCTCCCGGATCAAAATCAAGCACTGTATGTCGTCCGTACCCATTCACGTTGATTCCCAGATTGCCTGTTTTATTATCATGCAAATGTAAAGCCTGGCTAAGCCGGCGGGGTGAAGCCGTATTCTCAAATTCCTTGACGAAAAACTCTTCGATGTCAAGTTCCGCAACACTGGCTCCTGCATAATGACGACACCACGGTCCCATCCATATACCATATATATAAGGTATTTTTGCACGAATCTCAATGCGGGAATGCAGAGGGTAATATTTCCCCTGATAACCATATTTGTCGGTATCCCGGCTGGACAAAGCTCCCGACCACCATCCTTCTCTCGTACTGGCAGTGCTTAATGTCGGAGCCGGTGGATTGTCGTCCTTGGTGGCTGCTATCCGGGCAAAGCTCAATCCGCCACTCCCTTTCTCAATCGTAATCTGTTTTTTACGATAAGTCTGGATATTTCCGGTGGGTTGTCCATACTGGGAGTTTCCTACCGGAGTGTCGCTTCCATACTGTCCCCAATATGAGTTGTTTATGACCAAATCATTGAATTCGTCTCCATCGTAATAATGCCATCCTTCCGGAACTTCGTTAGCCGGTATTACGGAATTCCGGGTAACAGCTCTTCGAGCCTGATTCTTACGGGTGATTTCAAGACCTAGCAAATCTCCTCCGAGTGTTTCTTGCGCAATCTTCCACCGTCTTACATCCCACGAACGATGCTCCTCAAATGCCAGTTCGACACGACGTTCACGCCGGATACGCTCACGCATTTCGTCCTGCGTCAATCCGGAAGGCAGATTCGGTTGTCCGGCACGGCTGCGCACTCGATTGACGTATTCTGCTATATCCGCATTTTCGGGATCGTATTCGTTCAAGGCTTCCGCATAATTCAGGTAAATCTCCGCTAAACGAAACAACGGCCAGATATGTCCCTGACTTCCTCCGCCGGTTTGGATATTCACATCTTCATTGAGGTATTTTTTCAGATAGAATCCGGTTTTGGTTGCATTGGTAACGCCCAGACCGTCTTTTCCACCGTCCCAATTCTCTACCGCCGTGCTTTTCCAAACGGAATCATTCAGCAGAATGGTAGCATTCAACCTGTCATCCCGGTAGAATTGCGGACGAACGGCATTTTCCTCATTCTCCCAACTAAAATAGCTGCCATCTTTCATTTCATAAGAGTCTACCAGATTCAACGAAGGATTGATGCCGCCTACCCCACCATAACTGACAGGAAAGTTGTATTTTTCAAAGTCGGAATTGTTTCCATAACGACGCATCAGAATAAACTCGGAATTCTGAAAGTTATTCTTGAATAAAGTGGCATAACTGCCATACAACGAATATATGCCCAGATCAATTACGTCTTTCGCAGCCTGTGCCGCAGCTTTCCATTTCTCCATATCGGAAGGAAGATCGCTTTCCGAAAAATTCTGCCAGTCCAGATACAAGGGACTGGCCGCATACAATAAAACTCTGCTTTTCAAAGCCAATGCGGCTCCCTTCGTTGCACGTCCCAAATCCGAATCGATTCCTCGTCCCGGAGTTAAATCGAGCACTTCGGCTACCTTATCACATTCGCTGGAGATGAATGAGATGCAATCGTCCATAGACGGGCGTGGAGTCTCCGAATAATCCGCATTGACGGATAGTGTAGAAGTAATCACAGGTACAGGTCCGAAACGTTTCACCAGCTCGAAATGGAAAAACGCTCTTAAAAAACGGGCCTCATATTTCCATGTTTTCAAGTCATTCAGACGGTTCTGATATTCATTCTGATTATCCGGATCGAGTCTGTATTTATCCAGATTCACTCTGTCTACATTTTCTATAAATTCATTCGCTATGCGAATTCCTGCGTAATACTTATTCCACAAATCATCCGGATTGGACCTTGAATTCCAGGCTCCGGTGTTGAAGTGCTGGATGTTGCAGGAGGCATTAGCATGTTCGGCATCATCGGTAGCGGCATCCAACATAGCTTCGGAACCGATACGGTTGAAACCATCAGGCAGATACCGATAAGCATTGACTAGAAATTTGCTTGTACGTTCATAGGAAGTAAAGGTCATCTCGTTGTCGATAAACGAATCATACTCTCTGTCCAGATAATCACTGCATCCGGACAATATGCTGATAGCAGCAAGAGCATTCAATATGATAGATAAACCTATTGGGTATTTCATAATTATTATATTTTTGTTCTTACCTATTAAAAATCAATTTTTATTCCCAGGTTGTAGGAACGTGTCAACGGATATGTAATCAAAGAACTGCTTTCCGGGTCGGCCAATCCGTCAAGATGACTCACGGTGAAAAGATTGCTCGCATTAGCATACACATACAATCTGGACAATTTTATCGCTCTTGCTATTGACTGGGGGAAGGTATATCCAATCCGGATATTCTTCATTCTGAAGTAGTTTCCGTTTCTTTTCCAATATGTAGATATCCGGTAATTGTTTTCAAATGTCCGGGTAGACAAACGGGGATAAGAAGCATTGGGATTCTCCGGTGTCCAGCTGTCGAGAGCCAGTTTTGAAGCAGAGCCATTGTCGGTAAAGGAATAAGCCAACGGCCCGCTCAAATAGATGTCTCTATTGGCAACGCCATGAAATAAAGCCTCAACGTCTATCCCTTTCCATTCAAAGCCTATTTTCAAAGCATAATTCCACTCCGGAATATTAGAATATCCCACAGGATAGGAGTCATTGGAATCGACTACTCCATCACCATTTTTATCGATATATTTTATATCACCGGGGTTTACTTCTCCAAACTGCGGTACCGGTAAATGTGACTTCAGACTTCCATTCGAATCGAAATCACTCTCCTGATACAGTCCGTCAGCAACAAGTACAAAAGGAGTATTCACGGAACGTCCTTTACGATATTGATAATCGTAGAGTTTCACTTCTTCCGCCATATCGACAATTTCATTCTTTGCATACCACGCCGATGTTTCAACGTAATAGTTGAAGTTATTTTTAAGACTGCTTTCGTACCTGATCGTACCCTCGAAACCTTGATTCTTTACTTTACCTACATTCATATAAGGCAATATGTCGCCATAAGAGGCTCCAACAAATCCGGGAATAGTGGAATACGGCTGTGACAGGATATCATATCTTTCTTTATGGAAATAATCGAATTCTACCGACAGCCCTTTCAGTAAAACTGCATCCAATCCGATATTGAATACACGTTCCTTCTCCCAACTAATATCGGGATTGGCAATCATATCTGCCCGAAACCCGCCTGTTGATGACGACCCTGTACCTAAAAAATAGGAGCCGTTACTGCTATAAGTCTGGTCGAACAGATAACGTCCGTTCTCATTCTGATTGTTTCCAACCAGTCCGATAGATGCTCTTAGTTTCAAATATTCAACCCAGTTGATATTTTTCATGAAGTTTTCTTTCGACAGTATCCATCCGGCGGAGAAAGCGGGAAAGAATCCATATCTTTTTCCAGGAGCATAATCATCACAACCTGTATATGAAGCTGCAAATTCTCCTATGTATTTTTGATTATAAGAGTAAGTTACCCGCCCTGCATAATTCAAGTATTTAATGTCATCACGACTTCCATATTTCTGATATAAATCAGACAGGAAAAAGATGCTGGCAGTGAGTTGATGTTGCTTGAAAACGCGATCATAATCCAACTGTGCCTTAAAGTTCAGACGACTCCAGTCTGTACGGAATCCTTCATCGGATTCCAAAGGAGAATCAGCGCCGTAGGGTGTATATAGCACCTCTCCCCCTGCTCCTTTGGAAAGAGAATAACGGGCATAATTCTGATTCTTTATAGATGAATCCGCCATATAGTTGTTGTAGGCAATACCGGCACTGACACTTAATCCCTTTGTCAGTTTCTCCAGGTCGTATTTAGGCATAAAAATCAGTTGGAAAGTCCGGCTGTTTTCTTTATAAAGCCCTCTGCTGACGATATTACCGACCGGGTTGGTAAAAGCGGCATTTCCTCCATACGATCCGTCGGGGTTGTACACCGGAAATGCATTCGGAGCTGTTCTCCATATCGCTCCCAAAAGTCCGTTGGCAGAACTGCTGCCTCCGGGAATAGAGCGATTACCTACACTCCCGCTAAAATTGAGTCCGGTAGACAGGTGTTTGCTTATCTGGATATTCAAATTAGACCTGAAATTAAAGCTCGCATAATAGGCATTCGAGTTTTCCCGGCGTTTTTTATCGGTGTCTTTGTAGAAACCGATGTTCTGCAAAAGATTCATCATTACATAGTATTGCACCACATCTCCTCCTCCTTTAAAACTTAAATCAGCCATACTCAAAGGAGCTGTATTATTCAAAATGGCCTTTTTCCAGTTTACATTGGGGTAAAAGTAAGGATCGGTGTTGTTCTGATAGGCATTCAATTCCTCTGGAGTGTATAAACGAGGCAATCCGTCATTCACACGCGCCTGATTGTATAAGGTGGTATAATCATACGCATTGATAGGATCGGGAACGCCCAACGGTTGTTGTATTCCCGTTTGTAAACGGATACTGACTTGCGGAGCGGAAACGCATCCTTTCTTGGTTGTCACCAATAAAACACCATTTGCACCACGCATACCATATAAAGCCAGAGCCGAAGCGTCTTTCAATAATGTTACAGACTCGATTTCCGCAGTGGACAGACTTTCAATCGGGGCTTCGAAACCGTCGACATATACCAGCATTTTTTGTCCGCTTGCATAGGAAGTACGTCCCCGGAGGTAGAGATTCGCGATAGAGAAATCATAGCCGGGCTCTCCGCTTTGTTGCAACAATGTTAGTCCGGGAAGCTGTCCTTGCAGACTATTTCCCAAGCTTGCGGAAGTAGTTTTCATCAAATCTTCCCCACGTATGGAAGAAATGGCACTTGTTCGCCTCCATTCCGGTTGTTGCCCATTGGCGACTTCTACAAGTGCAGAGTCGGCTATGTGTTGAGCAAACAAAACGGGAGCATAAAAAGTGAGAATAGTAGTCAAAAGTATAGCATAACGCTTCCCTTTGTATATACTGTTTATTATTGTCATACCTTTTATTTTTAGTTGATTGAACATATTTACCATCCCGGATTCTGAAGCATATACCCTTTATCTATTTCGGTCTGCTTGATAGGATGTAAATAAGAACGGTCACTCCATAATCTGTTTTCAAAGACATAAGGTTTGTAATGTACTTTACCCGGTGCTCCTGTAACAGCGGAGAGCTGCAATCCATACATGGCACCTTTCATAACACCTTCATCATCGGCTATCAGCCAACGTCGTATATCCCAGAAACGATGATCTTCATAAGCCAGTTCCACGGCTCGTTCTCTTCGCAGTTTCTCCCTGAACTGCTCTTTATTCAAAGTGGAAGGAAAGCCCGGCATTCCGGAGCGTTCACGAACTTTCAGGACTGCATCGAATGCTTCTTTCGGGGGAGTTTCATAATATTCATTCAAAGCTTCTGCATAATTCAGATAGAGTTCGGCTACCCGGAAGACAATCCAGTCCATATTAGTGGAGTTGCGCGGAGCCGTTGCTCTTAGTACGCGAGGTACCCATTTGCGAACCAGGTGTTTCGTTTTATCATTGGCTACATTGTGAGCTCCACCGGGCAGAAAATTAAGAATTCCAATCTCTGTATTCCAGTTAGCTCCATGTGCTGCAATGGTTTGCGCAAAACGAGGGTCCAGTTCGTCGTACTTTTCAAGCAGATCATCGCCACCATCCATATTCCATGTTTGTTGGTTCCCGTCTTTTTTCTCATAGAAACGCACGAAATTGAAGGTTGTAAAAAGACCGCCGTCGCTCCAACTACTTCCCGCCCATGCCGGTATATTGCTTGTTATGGGATGACTGCTTGTTGTGAAATTCCGGTATTTCTTGTTGGCCAGAATTATTTCTTTGTTATCGGGAGCAGTCCACACATGTTCGTAATTTGTTTCAGGTGTTCCCTCATCGTACAAGTCATAATAGCCAGAAGATTCAACAGCGGTAATGGCTGCCTTGGCTGCTTTAGCAGCTTCATTCCAGCGTTCTTTACTATAGTTTCCATATCCTATCAGGTCATTATTTCCACTTAAAGGAAGGTACGGATCGTCGGTATTGAACAAAGGACTCGCCGCATACAGGAGTACTCTGGATTTGAGAGCTAAGGCGGCTATCCTGTTTGCCCGTCCCACCAATATCGAATTCGTATAATAATCCGGTAATATGGAGGCAGCCCGGTCACAATCGACAAGAATGGAGTCTACACAATCGGAAAATGTATTACGGGGTAGTTTACCATCTTCCGACGGATTTATTCTACGGTATATTATAGGCAGTCCACCATATCTATATACTCCTTCCCAGAAGACCAAAGCCCGCATAAAATAGGCTTCGCCTCTGGAACGTTTCTTAAAATCAACGTCTCCCGGATCATCGGGCACTTCGTCAATACGTTCAAGCACGATATTGCATTTTCGTAATGTCTGCCAACGGGTGTTGTGACGGGGGTCTTCATCCCAGTCTATGCTGCTGTTGTTATGATTGTCCACGTTCCACGAGGCATTGCCCTTCCCCCAGTTTGCACCTTGTTCGGCTTCATCACACGCTCCTGCCAGGGTTGAGGTTGCACACAGTTTACGCTCGATCCCGCTACTTCCCATCGAGAACCCCAGCGGCATACCTTCTGCATAGATGCCTGTTATGTATTGTTCTGTCAAAGTCCTGTCGGCAAAGACACCGTCTTCATCCAAATCGACAGAGGGCGGAGCTTCCAGATAGTCACTACACGAAAACATCAATACAGACGACAGAAGTATTGCACATATATATGTTATTCTTTTCATGATTATCAAAAATTTATATTAAGACCAATATTATATACTTTCTGCAACGGATATGTATTGATTTCAACATTTCCACTTCTCGAAGGTGCTTCCGGGTCCAGATCTACCACATCTGTCCACGTGAATAAATTGGAACCGTTGAAATATAATCTTACACTATTCAGGTTAAGCCGTTTGACAAAACCTCCGGTAAATGTATATCCTACTTCGAGGTTTTTCAATCGCAAATAACTGGCATCCCGTATCCAAAGAGTAGAAGGACGATAGTTGTGATCGGTTTCTCCGTTGGGATTCAGAGACAAACGGGGAAAGGTGATCTTTTCTCCTGCCTCATACCGTTCCTGTGTCCAACGTTCTTTTATCAGAGATTTCGCACTCTCTTCTCCTTTCGCGAAAGGCCACATCGACCGTCCGAAATATTTAATGGATACATTGTCGGCTCCCTGAAATAAGATGGAGAAATCAAATCCTTTATATTGCGCTCCGAATGAGAAACCGTAAATAATCTCCGGTACGGGGGTGTATCCTATCGGGACCATGTCGTAATCATCAATCACTCCATCCTGGTTGACGTCTATATACTTGACGTCTCCCGGTTGCAACTGATTCCCGCTCCATGAACTTTTAGGACGGTCTAATGCATTGATTTCTTCCCACGAGTTATAGTATCCGTCAAAAATCAGTCCGAAAAACTGATTCTTTCTTCTTCCGGTAGTCATCTGATAATCATATCTCTTCTGCACTTCATCCATGTAGATGATTTCATTCCTCGCAAATGAATAATTGAAGCGTGCCCAATAATGGAAATCTTGTATATGATGTCTAAAATTAAGGTCCATTTCCCAACCGCGATTTTCCATTTCTCCAAAATTATATGCAGGAAGATTAGCGCCTATAATCATGGGGGATGTTGATCTGTTGGCTAATATGTTATTTCGTTTTTCTTTGAATATATCAAATGAAGCAGTCAGACAATTATTGAACAGATTAATATCTACACCGACATTCATCTTTTTCGCCTTTTCCCAAGTCAAATCAGGATTACCGATTTTATTTTCAACAATCATCAGTGAAGTATACGGATTGGAAGCCAAACCGAAATTATACTTGTTCACACCCGAATCGCTCGCTGCTCCATAAGAAGACGGCAGATACAAAAATCGATCACCACCTATCTGATCGTTTCCTACCTCTCCGTAGGACCCTCTCACCTTTAGATATTTAACGATATTGTTTTTCGGAAAAAACTTTTCTTCACTGATGACCCAACCTAATGAAACAGCAGGAAAAAATCCGAACCGTTTGCCTTTGGCAAAATTCTCGGTTCCGTTGTATCCCATATTGAATTCTGCCAAATAACGGGAGGCATATTCATAGGTCAATCGTCCTACCAATCCCTGATAAGCATTAGGTACATAATATTGAAGGGAGGGGGAATAGTATTTACTCTGATTATACAGAATAAGTGCTGTCGTTTTATGAAGCCCGAAAGTTCTATTATAATCAATTCCAAACTCCATATATACTTTCCGGTTCTTATCCCATCCGGTACTTACAGACCAGATACTCTCTTCTGATTGGGGGATCAGATAGATGTAATCCGGATCTTCCGCATCACGGCGCGCAAGATAATAAGGAAAGGTTTTCGAATATTTCTTACGGCTGTAATAATAGCTATCATACGCGATACTCCCGTGTACGGACAAACCTTTGGTCAGCAAAGATGATAAATCATAATTCAGACGTAATGTTGTATTGATGTTATTTCTATTATCTTTCTGATAACCGTTGCTTAATAAGGTTTGCCAGGGATTGACGCTTCCCAATCCATCCTGTATGCGGACAATTTTATTGTCCACCAATCCCGGAGAGCTCAAGGGATTGGCAAAAGAAATAGCTTGCCAGATTCCACTGTTACCGGAGCCCGGAGTAATCACTCTACCTATCTGGGCGGCCATTTGAACAGTTGCCGAAAAGTCCCGCGTTATCTGAAAATCGAAATTAGTTCTGAAGTTATAACGGGTGTTACGGGGATTTACATCATGATCCGAATCTATCTTGGTATGTTTATAGATACCGGTCTGATCGAAATAACTTCCCGATATAAAGTATTTCACACGTTCTGTACCACCCGAAAGGTTGATGTTATGTTGAGTGCGGGTAGAAAACTTTCTAAGAAAATCGTCTATCCAGTTAGTGTTCGGATGCAAAATCGGATCAAAGCCATTTCTGTACAATTCAATATCTTTATCCGTGAATTTCGGTTGGTAGGTAGAACCCGAAACCCGGGAGTCATTTTCTAAAGCTTCATTGTATAAAGTTGCATAATCCGCACTATTCAGATAACTGGGGAGCTGGGTAGATTGCTGCAAAGCAAAATTACCCGAATAGCTCAACCGGGGACGCCCTCTTTCCCCTTTACGGGTAGTAATTAATACTACGCCGTTAGCTCCCTTTACTCCATAGATCGCTGTTGCCGAAGCATCTTTAAGTATATTCAATGATTCAACTTCATTCGGATCTATGCCGTCAAAATTAGTTCGTTCGATGCCATCGATCATTATTAAAGGAGCCGTGTTGTCTGTAAATGTACTGACACCTCTGATTAACAGACTGGAAGCGTCTTCGCCGGGAGCACCACTTCTTTGAAAAGCAATCAATCCCGGCATTCGTCCTACCAGCATGTTACTAATATTGGATTGTTGTGTCTGTACCAGTTCTTTCCTCGAAATAGAAGCGATAGATGCTGTCACACTTTCTTTCTTCTGCTTTCCGTAGCCGACAACAACGACTTCCTCCAGACTTTGCTCGGCTTCTTTTATTTCAATAGAAAGCACTTTATTGTCTTTTACAGGTACTGTCGTCGTGACATAACCGATATAACTGATTTCCAAAACTGCATTCGGATTTACAGATAAGGCAAAGCGCCCGTTTATATCGGAAATTATGCCGTTAAATGTACCGACTTCCTTGATATTGGCACCGATAATCGGTTCTCCTTTTGTATCGGTAATAGTACCGGTTATTCTCCGAGGCTCCTGTGGCTGCGAAGAAAGATTCTTTTTCACTGCCGTTTTTCTCTTTACAACAATCTGTTTTCCATTTATTTCATATACCAGATTTGTCTTTTCAAACAAGGCTGACAATTTTTCTGTGATTGTCTTCTTCCTGGATAGATCTACACTGACAACTTGATTTAAACTAGGTCGGATATCTTTCGAATAGATGAAAACGTAGCCTGTTTCTTTCTCTATATCTTTAAAATATTCCAGTAGAGTCCCTTTCTTTATATCATAGAGTTCGCTCGTTCCATTTCCATTAGCGAGAGTTACATTCGCTATAAATAGAAAAATAACAAAAAATTTCACAAACAGATATGATTTACAAAGAAAATATGCCCTATTTGCATGATTGTAATAGGAATTTTCCATATTTTTGCGTATCAATTTTTAGGTTTTTCATAAGTAATTGAAAAATTTAAATCTCACGGGTTCGGAAGAGTTGCCTCTCTTCCGAACTTCTTTTTTACAAAGGCTTCATTTCTGTGGTTTATTCATAGGCATTAAATTTTTAGGGTTATTACTCGATTTTTATACTTCCCGCTTCAATTGTACACTGGACATCGTACAGCAACGAGAAGGTTTTCATGACTTGTTCTATATCATCAAATAAGATAAGTTTTCCCATTGTACACTTTTGCGCAACTTCCGGCGTACATGTGATAGATACATTATAGTAGCGACTTAGCCGTTGGATAATATCTTTCATTGTCTCACCCCGGAACTGAAGTACGCCATCTTTCCATGAAATATAATCGTAAGCATTAACTTCGTCGATGCCGGATATCCCATCACTCAACTTAAAACGCTGATTAGGCAAAAGGACAAAATCTTCATTGGAGTTTGCTTTTACATTTACTTTTCCTTCTACCAACACCACGGATTGCAATGCATCATCAGCATAGGCAGACACATTAAACTTTGTTCCCAATACATTAACTGTCAGTTGGGGTGTCTCTACATAAAAAGGCCGGGAAGTATCTTTGGCAACTTCTATATAAATCTCTCCTTCTACTTTTATCCTGCGTTCGCCCGGACCAAAAGAGGAAGGGAAACGTAATTTACTTCCGGAATTAATCCATACTTTCGATCCGTCTGCCAATACAATGGATGAATGGCTACCATAAGGAACTATCAGTGTATTTTGTTTTCCGGGTTGAACCGCTCCCTCTTTGATTATCTCTGTTTCCTTACCATCGGATTGAATAGTAATATTGCTATCATAAGTAATGACGGCATTATTCTCTATCTGAATCGCTTCCGCATCATCTCTTATCAGCATTACTTTCTGATACAGAGTATCTGCTTTCACATTGACAAGCAGATCATCAGCAGTTCCGGACGTCTGAAAAGAATGAATCAACCAGAAAGAAACAATACCTAATATTAGTACACAGGCGGCAGCATAACGGGTAAATAAGATAAAACGATGTCTCTTATCACGACGCTCCATGCTTGTCTCTATACGTGCCCACAATCTTTCTGATTCTTCGGGTAAGCGCTGAACCGGATTCAGCCGGGCAGATAATATGATTTTGCGGGCCTCCTGTAGGGATGCTTGATCTTCGGGATGCTCTTTTTGATAATTAACCCACCATTCTTCCGATTCCTGGGTAGGAGCCAGACACCACAATATGAAGTCTTCATTTTGTAGCCATTGTTTTGTCGATTCGGGTATTCGATCTGAATGCATACTCGTTCTTTTTACGGTTTCACTTTAAAAACACGCAAAGAACAAAAATACCCCCACGAAAATTAAAGAAAATAACCGAAAAGGAAAAAATAAATAATTTGAGGCTGAATTTTACGCATTTGTTCGATAGCCCGATACACTAATTTCTGTGCTGCTTTAGGTTGTATTCCCATCAATTTCCCGATTTCCTCATAGCTAAGTCCTTGGGTATAACGAAGATATACAGCCTCCCGTTGCCGGTCTGTAAGGCTATCCAGCATCTTTTTCAGCTGTTTTTGCATAGCGGCTCTTTCTTTTTCTTCATCTATGAGTTCAAAGCCGTTCACTTCAATAAGGAAACTATAGTTATCAGAACCTTCTTCCAGAAATTCGGTATTCATTTCTTTTTTCTTAATGGTCCGAATCCGGTTCTTCAAACAGTTCAACAGATAGAACTTCATATTCTGACTTTCCCAAAGTTTGTGCTCACGCTCATATAAATGCAAAAAAACATCGTGAATGGCATCTTCTAAAAGTTCTTTACTAATGCCAAAAGCAATGCCGTATGAAAACAAATCGTTCTCATACGTCTCATATAACCACTTATATAAGGATTGCTTATTCTTCACACTATCTTCACAAAAAGTTAGAATCCTATCTTCTAAAGAATATTGAAATGGTAATTATCACCAGCCTGTCTCATCCCATCCGGCAGCGGAGTACCATTGTATCGACTGACGATAAAAAGGATTTATCTCCTCTTCATACGACTGACGAAATATATAAGTAGAAAGTCCTGCAGAGCCATTCATCGAGAAACTACCGCCATAACTGGAGTAATTATTAGGAGTAGTCTTCCAATAAACCACAGCAGCATCATAAGCAGCTTTCCAAGCCTCATATTCGCTAGTCTCACTACCTAAAGAACGTATTAATCCATCAAAATCATAATAATACTTACTGGACCGACAATCATAACAGAGTATGCCCGATGTGGCTATCGCTTGTCTGCCCTTAATATATTTCGGAATAATCTCACTACTGCTTTTAGCCAGTTGTTCCAACATGGAAGTGTTCACTACAGAAACAGAGACTCCTGCCGTCCAGGGATCACCTAAGCCCCAATTATATGGCAATTTGCCAGTATAAAGATTTTCATCTGCATAAAATTCAAAATATGCCTTTGCTATGTCCGTAGCCGATGCATTATTGGCAAACATAGCCGGAACTACTTTCTGATATGGAGCACCCGGTGCGGGTATCTCTGTCGGAGAGCCTATTATGTAATCCGCATGTTCCTTCAATTCATTGACCACCTCAACAGATTGCATAAAGCATGCATCGAAAAGAAGAAAACTCAAATGAGGCGCATTACGCAGAACATCTTTTAACTCGGAAATATCCATGTAATTTGAACCACCATCCTGTCCCCACCAACGGGTTTTATTCTGCGATTTTGCCAACCATCCTTCTCCATGAGACCACAAAACCAACCCATAACTCTGTGCCGGATATTCAGAAAATGCCGTGTTGATAACCTCCTTCATCTTAGAGACATCTACAGAGTTTCGTCCTTCATACGTAGCGATTACCTCCTGTACGACATTCTTCTTTTTATCCTTCTTCAATCGAATTAGTTTAGGACTTGATCCGGTATCAATGTATACGAGTAGGTTATAAGAGTTATCATCTACAGACTGCATTCCCTCTGTCATTTCCGCCAAATCCTCTGTGGCAAAGCTGCGAAGAGAATTGTCACCTGCTATATAAACAAGAACTGTACGCATCTGGACTCCTCTTTCATCATCGTCATTATGACAAGCGATTACCAGCATAGCCAAACACACAAACAAGGAGAATATTTTTATCTTTTTCATTAGATTTCAAGTTTATTACGAGGCAAAGATAAAAAAATAAGAGATGCAAAGCTGCATCTCTTATTATATTAACAATTTAACTATTGCTTATTATTCTTCCGGTTTCGTAAAGTGGAATTTATCAGAATCAATCCGCGACACCGTCATTCTATTATTTTTCTTGTATTTATTCAGAATCTTCGTTGCTTCTTTTTCTAATTTCTTCTTGTTTTCCGAGAAGTAAATCATACATGTACTATTCTGTTGCAACTGGTTATCCTCCAGATAATTCTTCAACTGATAACTATACAACTCACGGTGAGACAAGAAGCCTTCCTTGCTAACCTTCGCACTATCTAATATCTGAATGTCCGTGAAATAGACTACTGTATCCGTAAATGAGGCAGAAATTCCAAAAGCATAAACCGGTTTAGAGTGGTCTTTTTTCAAGGAAAAAGCGGAGCACATGGTAAACACAAGTGCAATTGCAAATAGTATTTTTACGTATTTCATATCATATAATTTTTAACCTTGCAAAGGTAACAAAAAAGAGGAGATTACCTCTATTTATCTCAAATAAATAGCATTTCTTAGTCATAGACCCATAGCAGGACTGGTTTCTTTTCCGCTTTGAGCAAACCGTCAACTTTCCGCATCACTTCATCGGATATTACAGGACACCCTTGACTGATTCCTAACGGAAGATGCAAAGGATACACCTCTGTTTCCGGCAACGGAGTATAAGAATGCAACACGATATACCGCTTGAAAGCATTATCATTCGTCGCTTCCAATCCATGTAATTTATAATGAATATTGATTCCCCACTTGCTATACGACCGGATACCCACCTTGTATTTTCCCAAAGAAGAGCAATAGCTACCTTCCACATTGCTGAATACAGGCTTGGACACGGTGCTATTTTTCCCATATCCATGAGCACAGAGACTGGCATATTTCACGGAATCTCCTTTGAAATCCCATACAAAGAAACGCCTTTTACCAGAATGAATACTGAAATCTACCAGAAAGCAATAATTCGTATTATATCCATTCTTATCACAATAAGCCTTTCCCGCCTGTGCTTTTTCCCGCAAACGCTGCTCTACTTTAGCAGGCACCGAATCAGAAAAGGATGCCGCACATCTTGCATACGCCACCAGCCCTGCTCCCAAAGCAATAAGAACCAATGATATTAAAAACTGACTTTTTCATAAAACTCGCATAGTATAAGATTGAATTATAGAATGGGGCTTATGTAAAAAGTCGCATAAGTACATTCTTCTATATGAAAAGTGCGACTTATGCGACTCAAATTCTTTTTTCTTTCAGAAACTGATATTCCTTACTTATCCCAAGTAAGATTTGAGCAATTTACTACGATTACTTTGTCTAAGTCTTCTAATTGCTTTTTCTTTAATCTGACGAACGCGCTCACGTGTGAGGCCAA
>ENA-ORSR01000899-ORSR01000899.1-human-gut-metagenome-genome-assembly--contig:-NODE-899-length-23233-cov-5.101389_pt1 | contig 23233 bp, 17 predicted proteins | sample MGYA00241901_ERZ509166 | MGnify/ENA primary metagenome ERZ509166 (study PRJEB26280, sample SAMEA2338860) | human gut metagenome | biome: human gut; feature: human-associated habitat; material: faeces... | reverse complement strand
CATAGCGCCTCCTAGTCTAATCTCAGACTTATTATACTACAAATAATACTTAAGATTATAAAATATTTTTAGCGAAAAAAGAGAGCCCACGGGGGCTCGCAAAGAATTTATGCTTGTTTAGGTATCAAAAACGGGAGGAAGTAAAAACACTTAAACAAGATGAAATTCCAAACTGCTCTAGAGAGCGATTTAAGGGCTTCTTCAAAGCTTCCCGCCGTCTTCTTTCCTAAGATTTCATTTTTGATTATTCCGTTTACTCGCTCGGCAATCGCGTTTTCCTTTGGATCCCCGTTTTCAGTCATACTGATCATTATTCCTGCCTTCTTTAACTTCTTCACGTATTTCAAACTCGCATATTGGCAGCCCCTATCTGAATGGTGGATAAGCGGCTCTTTCTCTTTTCTCAGCCGCCTTAGCGCCTTATCGAGGGCGCGTACAGGTCCCTCAAGGCTCAAGGTTCTACTCAGATCGACGCCTATGATTTCATGACTGTACGCATCAGTAATAAAGGAGATGTAATAGAACTTCTTTTCATCTTCTTTCAAACCCGTCGCCCAATAAGTTATGTCACTAACCCACAACTGATTTGGTCTACTGGGAATTAATTCTCGTACTAGGTTCGGGTAAACCGGAAAGCTGTGGGTCGAATCAGTAGTGCGAGGACGATAATTTCTGTTGCGAACTTGAAGCTCATTCGCCCTCATAAAACGCACAAACTTGTCTCGACCAATACGAAGTTCACCTCTATCTTCACGGCTGTACATGTACCAAAGCTTGACAAGGCCAATCCCCGGAGCTTTCTGTCGCACTTCCTTCGCAAAGTCCAGAGCCGCTTTCTCCCTCATCTCCTCTAGAAGCTTATGCTCCGACTGTGACTTGTAGTAGGCCTGTTTTGTTTTGCCAAGTAATTCGCAAGGCAGCGAAACCGGATAAGCATACTTATCTTTCTCGTTGACTCTTCGGACTACTTGGCACCAGATTTTTTTCGGATGGCTATTCCAAACTCTTCTTCAGCAACCTGAATCATGTTCTCAGCCAAAGTGAGCTGAACTTTCTGCCGCCTATTTTGTTCCAGAAGTTGACGATAACGTGTTAGGAGTTCTTCGGACGTCATGCCGACATACAGTACGTCTTTCCCCGAAGCATCTTGATCCGGTAAAGATGTCGACGCCTCCTTGCCATCGGAAAGAATAGCCTTACTGTTTGAATCCGAGCCCATGATCCATCTTCGAATCGTTGTGGAGGAGACTAATTTTATCTCTCTTTGAATCTCTTGAAAGCTAAGCCCTTGTCTGTACAAATCTACAGCCGTCTCGTAAAACGTCTTCTTTTCTTCGGTTGGCTTTCTTGTTTTTCGGCAGACTCGGCCTGCTTTATATTCTTTGATCCATCTGTAAACCGTGGCTTTTGATACATCGCGAAACTTCGCTGTTATGTCGGGTATTCTTTCCCCTTTTTGATAGACCTTGATTATTCCAAACCTTTTAGGATCAATTTTTGCCTTATTCTCCATTTATGACTCCTTTACAGAGTCAACTTATTTCAGTACAAGACAACCCATCCGTAGAACCGTCGTCAAAAACAAGAATGTTGAAAGGATTTTCTTCACTCCATTGGACGACTAGACTATTTAAATTTTCCGAAAGAAACTTCTTATAGTTATAGCTCGTGACAATTACCGTTAGTAAAGGCGTTCTCATAAGTGAATTCAGGCAAAATGGGTATAATTTGGTATTTTAAACAGAAAGAATTTTGTGATGCGTTTTTCAATATTCGGCCCCGGATTGAAAGATATCATCTTATCCTTCAAAGATAGTCGATTGCCCATTTACTTGGCATACTCAGATATTAGGCAAAGATACAGACGTTCCAGTCTTGGTCCCTTTTGGATCACAATTTCTATGGGAGTCACAATAGCTTGTATCGGAATAATTTTCGGAAGCATCTTTAAATCCCCTATGAATGAATTTCTTCCTTTCCTCTCTGCAGGCTTGATTCTTTGGGGATTTATAAGCTCGGTGCTAACTGAAGCTACTACCGTTTTCCCTAATGCTGAGGGAATCATTCGTCAGCTTCCTATTCCCCTTTTTTCTCATATCTTCAGGATGATTATGAGAAACGTTTACATCCTTGCTCATAACCTTTTAGTACTACCAATTGTCTATCTATGCGTGAGAAAAAATATCGAAGTAAGTGTGCTGTTATTCATCCCTGGCTTCTTTATCCTTCTAATAAATCTGGCATGGATGAGCGTTATCCTTTCCATTTTATGCGCACGTTTTAGGGATCTTACCCAGATCGTTGGTAGCATTCTCCAGGTCTTCTTTTACATCACGCCTATAATATGGATGCCCACCTTGTTACCCTCTCGTGCAGCTTTAATGGTGTTGGAACCTAACCCTTTTTACCATTTACTTTCAATATCCAGAAATCCTTTGTTGGGTGTTTCAATCGATCCTTCCAACTGGTTTGTTTCTATTTGTATGGCCCTTATTGGCTCGCTTGTTGCGCTTGTTTTTTTTAATAATTATCGCAAACGAATCGCTTATTGGATTTAGGTAAATAAATGTCTTACATTAAATTAACGGACGTGAGCGTTGAAATTCCAGTTTTCAACTCACAAGGGAGGTCCCTAAAAAAAACTTTGATGGGGATGGCTACTGGCGGAAAGATAGGTTTGACAGAGTCCGGAAAAACTGTGGTTCAATCTTTATCTCATATTAACTTAGAGATCCAAAACAATGAAAGAATAGGCTTGCTTGGACACAATGGAGCTGGAAAGAGCACGTTGCTAAGAGTCTTAGGCGGTGTTTATTCCCCCACGTCTGGTACGGCGATAATTAAGGGAAAGGTCGGTTCTTTAATCGATATATCATTGGGGATCGATTCCGAGGCTACAGGTATCGAAAATATTTTTTTACGGGGTGCACTTCTTGGAATATCAAAGAAATATCTTGAGAAGGAGTTGGATAACATTATAGAGTTTTCTGAATTAGGACAATTTATCAACATGCCTGTAAGAACATACTCGACAGGCATGCATATGCGGTTAGCATTCGCAGTATCTACAATGATAAAGCCAGACATTTTATTGATGGATGAATGGTTGTCTGTTGGCGACCAAGGTTTCCAATCTAAAGCCGAAAAAAAACTTACCGAATTGGTAAATCTCAGTAATATCCTGGTTATTGCGAGTCACTCTAGGGAGTTAATCGAAAAATGTTGCGATAGAGCTCTTTGGCTCGAACATGGAAGAATTCTTATGGATGGTGATGCAAAAGAAATTTGCAGTAAATATTTTAAATGATAATTATGAAATTTCTTGGCTCCTTATCATCTAAATTAGCCCATGGGCTCAAAATTGCAATTTTAGAACCCACAAAACTGTATCGTTTCTTATTGAAATGCTATCGTCTTGGCTTTTTGAAAACAATTAAAAAATTTTTTATTCATTCTTACACTGATTACGAAAACGATTTTGACTTATCATTAAAGAGTTTCACTATACTAACTACTCCTCATTGTTTAATTATTGCCAAACAACTAAAATACTTGCTCGAAAGAGTTGGCTTTGAATGCGAGATAACCCACCAAGAAACCGAATTTCAATCGTCGGTTTCTAAATGCATTCCAATAGTTTTGGCTCCTCAAATTTTTTCGAAGTTACCTAAAAAATTTATTGCTTTTCAATTGGAGCAACCAGGTTCACCCTGGTTTACTAGTGAATATTTATCACTTTTAAAAAAAGCAACTTTTGTTCTTGAATTTTCCGAGAAAAACCTTGATTACCTTCAGAAACAAGGACTTTCTTTTGAAACCCTTTATTATTGCCCAATATTCCCAAATGGTTATGCACCCAAAATACGATATATAGTGTCAGATAATAAGGAATACGATCTAGTATTTTATGGCGCCTTAAACGAAAGAAGAAAGAAAATCATAGAAGTTATTTCCAACAAATATAATGTTCTAGTTTTATCAGACTTGTTTGGCGATGAGTTGTACAATCAATTGAATCGAGCGCGACTTCTCATAAATATTCACTTCTACAACAACGCTGCCCTTGAAACCACACGCCTTACTGAAGCAAAAGCATTTGGTATTGATATTATCTCTGAGTCATCTTCCTCCTCTGACATTGATTCACAATTTTCGGAGTTTGTAACTTTTGCAAAATCGGGTGATATTCCTGACCTTTTGGCAAAAATCAGTTTTCTTTTGAACAAAAAAGAAAAAGCTGAACATAAAATTATTAACCATCAAAGTCGATTCTCTCCTTTTGATTTTTTCTTTTTAAGATTCTTATTAGCTCAGGATCTTATTTCTTTTGAAGCATTTTCTGATTTCTTTTTAGAAAGTTATCCACAAATCAAGGACGCTCTTTGCCTATCTCTTCCAGAAACAGTTGAGAGAAAAAATAAATTCATCTCCCAGAAAGATTCCATAAATTTTGCCATATTCCCCGGACTAAGGCACAAGTTAGGCTGGATAGGTTGCGGTTACAGTTATAAGTTTATATTTTCTTTAGCACTGATTCAGTCAAAATCAAATATAACTATCTGTGAAGATGATGTCGTACTCCCGAAGGACTACGATCTTGTTGTCAGCAAAATAAGAAATTTTTTAGATAGAGAAGAAGGCAATTGGCAAGTATTCTCAGGTTTAATCTCAGATATTTCCCCCAAAGCTCGTGTATTATCTGTCCAATCTTATGAAAATATTAAATTTGTATATCTAGATGAAGCTGTTGGATTGGTTTATAGCATATTTTCGACCGAAGCAATAAAAACGTTAGAGCAATGGACGCCCAATAAAGATCTCGATAACACTATTGATAGGTTTATGTCAAAAAAAGTAGCTAATTTCATAACGTGTATACCTTTTTTGGTTAACCAAGATGAATCTTTAGTTTCAACCTTATGGGACGAAAGAAATGGAGATATATATAAGGATTACATTTCATCTACTTTGAATAAACTCGCTAAAAAAGTATATGAATATGAAAGTTCCTCCACTCTAGCGCGATAATTATTCCTATTTTCAGAAGGTACTTTTATGAAATTGAAGAATTCGTTAGCAATCTATGTTTACTACGATAAATATGAAGAGTTAACTGAAGAAGCGCTGTACTATCTCCTAGAACTTAATAAAAATTTTGAAAACGTTATTTTAGTTGTAAACGGAAAACTTAAAGATTTACACGATAAAATCAAAAATAACCTTTCAACAAACCATATTCAGCTGATAGAGCGAAAAAATATTGGGTACGACTTCGGAGCATGGAAAGAAGTAATCCAGAATTTAGGAAAAGAAAAAATGAAATCTTTGGATTTTCTTTGTCTTTGCAATTCTTCTTGTTTTGGACCAATTTACCCCTTTTCCGATACTTTAAAAAAGATAATAAATTCTAATCAAGATGTATTAGGTTTAACAGAGCATCCTCAAAAAGATGGCCGTAACCGGCACATCCAAAGCTATTTTTTATTATTTAAAAATAGGGTGTTGCACACGGATTTTTTCTTCGATTACTGGAATAATTTGTTGGTTCCCTCTGATTGGCATGATGTTGTCTCTATTTGTGAAGTTGGCCTTACCGAAAAATTTGAGGAAAAAGGCTTTTCCTGTGGCTCCGTTTATAATTTCCCTGATTTAACCGAAAAAGAAGCCAACGTAACTTTTATTTACGCAGCAGAGTTGATAGAAAGAGGATTTCCTCTTTTAAAGAAAAAGGCGTTTTCCCTACCGTATGATTACTACTTAAACTTGGGAAATGCATCTGAGGCCAAAAATGCCCTATCGGCTTTGAAAGGAGGGAATTCCGAACTACATAAGATGGTTATCGACTATCTTACTACTAGAATTCCCCCGTCATCTCAAAGGTACAGTCTACACTCAACGGCACTGCTTTGTCCTCACAACAGTAAAAAAGATCATCTCCCGAATAACGCGGTTGTTGGTTGCATTTTTTTTGTTTATTACTCTGAACTCATCCCTCTATGTTTAAAATTTATTAATCTAATACCTGACGATGTAAAAATTTGCATAATTTCAAGCAATATAGACATTCTCGAGAACTATAAATCTTGTCTAGCACAAAAACGAAACTTAGAATTTCGACTGAAGGATAATAGGGGGAGGAATGAGGCGGCTTACTTTGTAGACTGCCGGGATTTACTGTTAAAATGGGATTATTGTTGTCTTTTACATGATAAGAAAACTTCCCACGCTCCGCATCCACACATGGGAGAAGCGTGGTTCCAACACTGTCTTCTTAATCTGATACCTAGTAAAGCTTTCATCTATAACGTAGTAGAAGAATTTGAAACAAATGAGCACTTGGGGCTTTTGTTACCTCCACCACCTTTATTTTCCAATTGGACAGAACTTATTCTTAGCGATCCCTGGGCATCAAACCAAGAAATCGCACAACAGATTTTAAGAAAATTTTCAAATACATTGGATCTCGACGTAGACCCAATGGCTCCTTACGGAGGAATGGGATGGTTTAGAACCAAAGCAATAAAAAAATTATTAGATTTAAATCTGACTTTAGAGGATTTTCCTGAAGAGCCCCTCCCTATCAATGGGACTTTCCTGCACGGGCTTGAAAGAATTTACCCCCAAATTATACAGGCACATGGCTTTTCTAGTTCCTGGGTTATTTCTACCGAATACGGTCCTACATATATAGATAATCTTTATTATCAGCTGAAAAAAAAGATAACCACAAAAGAAGTCAAAGTTGTGAGAGTTGAAATGGATTATTCGTTACCAAAAATCATATCTCATTATTTGAAGAAATATCCTAGATTTCATGGAATTGCGAAATATCTTTTCAACTTAATAAGAAATAACGATAGGAATTAATCTTCCTCCTTTTTTATTACAACCAACATTTGTGCATCGAATTAGTCAGCAAAGTAATTTTTGAAACCGACGTTTTGTCATTAACCTGCGTTTGATAGCTAAAAAGACCACAAAAATTTTCGGAGTATCTCAACAAGGGAACTCCGAATTTCTTTAGCCCACCCTTTAAATTATTTCATGATGGCGAATTTATAGCGAATTGCGGTATAATTAGTTGTCCACAACAGCGAGGATCGTTATGTATTTAGTAATCCGAGGAGACCGGCTCTACGAAGGCTATTCGATCGTCTATACGACTAAGTCCGGGAAAAAGTCCACAAAAGGCTGCATCGGAAAAGCCTTGGGAAGTAAGTCAGAGTTACTTGCTAAGGATCCTTTGGCTCTAGAAAAACTCCGCGCTGAACTAAAGAAAAGATCCGCACCCAATCAAGCTACCGAGAGAACAAAGCAGCTTTTAGAGGAAATTCCGAAGAAGCGTCCGTCTCTTCCGTATGCCGGAGAGCCGGTGCTTTGTTACGCAAACTACATCCTCAAGCCCATCTGGAATGAAACCCTCAAGCTCAAAGCATTGGTTCGGTATCAGCAATCCAAGACCGATATTGAATTTGATGCCGAGGCACTGCTTTGGCAGACGGTTGTCAACAGAATCGTCTCCCCGAGCTCTCATCTGAAACATTACCGCTCTCAAACGAATTGGCTTGGAAATTCCTTGGCCGAGACTAATTTAAGAAGCCTTTACCGGATGCTTTCCTTTGCCGCTCGGATCAAAAAACCTATTCTGCGAGGTCTGAATAAAGCTTTGAATCAAGCAATGCCTCGTGATTTATCCGTGGTCTTTTACGACGTAACAAATACCTGGTTTGAAACGGTCTGGGACGATGAGCACCAGTGGGCAATGGAAGTAGAAAAGCAGCTCAGTGCGCTTCCTTCAGGAGCCACCTCTGAAGAGAGAAGACAGCTCATTGAGAAGCTTGAAAGAGCCAGAACAAGCTCTCTACGCATGAGAGGACCGTCGAAAGAATGCAGAAAGGATCCGATCGTCTCCATAGCGATGGTTGTCGACAGGGACGGAATCCCTATCGACTTCAGAGTTTATCCGGGCAACAGCTCGGAGAAAACAACGATGAAGTGCTCGATCGACGAACTCGCCAAAACTTACAAGATTACAAACGCCGTTGTTGTTGCAGACAACGGACTCAATACGAATGCGAACCTGATCCGGCTGGTCAAAGAAAATCAGGGCTTTCTGCTGGCGCACAGCTTATCCAAAGCCAAGCAAGATTCTGTAGATGAATGGCTTAAAGACACAGGCTGGCAATGGGATAAGGAAAAAGAACGAAAGATAAAAATCATTCCTTCAAGTCTTATCGATGAAGACGGAGTCGTTCAAACCAATTACCGAATGGTCATTGGCTGGAGCGAGAAACGGTATCGGGAAGACATGTTCAAAATTGAAATGCATGAGCAAGGTGCCAGAGAAGCTATTGCTCATCATGCCAAGCTCCCGCTGGCCACATTCGGTTGGAAAAAATACATTGAGACCGGGAAAAATAAAGCCCAGAAAATCAACGAGAAGAAGCTCGCTAAAGATAAGAAGCTTGCCGGTTATTACGCCTATTTGTTTAAAGACTCTCGAGAGTTCGACAAGGAATGGGTAAAACTTCCGGCAGAAGAAAAGAAAGAACTGTCGGGCTGGGAGATTATCGAACAATACAAAAAGCAGGCGCAGATTGAAGAATGCTTCCGGATTATGAAGACAAACTTCAATTTAAGGCCGATGTATGTCTACACAGATGAACACATCGAAGCACAGGTCTTGATCTGCGTTCTGGCTCTCATCCTGCTTCGAATATTAAGCAAGAAGCTCAAGCTTGCAGGCAGCCCAATGACGACAGAACAAATACTTGCGGCGCTCAACACCGCCAAGCTGTCGGTTCAGCTGGACAAAGAACAGCCGGCCCTTTATAGGCCGTTAAGACAAATCCTGCGTCGGCCTCAAGATGATGATCCACATGCACCGATACACCTGTACGAAGAGACAGACCTAAGCCGGATCATGAACTGCGTAGATTTAACTCCTCTGCCGCCCGTAGCAGACAAGAACGAGCTTGCACACTGTCTGAAGACACGCTTCGATACGGACAAGGAAGCTCTGGGCGCCGTTTATCAGATTTAGCGAAAGACGAAATAAAAATCCGGAGGGGAGTTTTACAGTTAAAAAACTTAATTAAAGCCGAAAGCACTCTGGGGACCCAGTGATTTTGGTGTCAAAGACAGGAGGCAGAGGAGAAGTCAAAAGAATTGTTGAAAGTCCGAGGAATGAACGGCGGTTAAGAGGCATATTTTCTCCTTCTATATGCCTCCATCATAAAAATTCTTTTCTTCTCAATCCAATACTATTTATGGATGGTTAGTTATAACTTTTAGTTAGATTGAGTCCGAAAGTTTCTTAAGAAGCCTTTTTGGAATGTTTTGAAAACCTTCACAAAAAGCAACTTAATTTTGGTCGAAAAGATCCAGAGTTTCGCCTTTGCGTACTCTTTTCCTCGGAGCTGGTTTTTGTAAGTCTCGATGAATCCACTCCAAGATCACATCGCTCAGGTTATTGAGTTCTTCTTCCGTTAGTTCCCTGCCCTTGTCTATCCCGTGCCACTTATAAAGGCATCCGCGGCAGCAGCATCCCGTTGCGTGCTGAGCAGTAAAGATCGGATGTCCTTTATAAGGCGTTTGCTTGCCGTCGTTTTTTGGATGCGCGCTTCCGATTCTGTCGTGAAGAATTTGTCTTGCGTGTTTCTTCAAGAGCTCGTCATTGCGAGTCTCGGCATAAGTTCTGTCGGCATAAGACAAACGAAATTTGCTTCGAAACGCTGAATGGCTCAGCGCTTCGAATAATTCATCCATAGAAGCAAATTTTTGACTCATTAACCGAAGAGACGATTGGTGAGTACCGGATCTAAACATTCCTGTACGTAGGCGAAGAATCTTTCAGGATCCTCTTTCTTCAATTGGATCGCTTCTTTCTGAGAAAGAACATACATCAAAAGAAGTCTGGCTTTAGACGTCGTTGTTTCACCTGCTAGTAAACAGCCGCATTCGAGACACTGCGCGACGCTGCCCGGGAAAACCGTACTGTCTAAGACACGGCCGGAAGAAGCTCTCGTCGAGATCACAACGAAGATGCCCTTCTTTACTGCTTTTTTAATCGCAGGCATCATTCCGGCCGGAAGATTGCCTCGGCCGAAGCCTTCAACGATTATCGCGTCCGGTTCTTTTTCAAGGAACATTTCAAGAAGCGCACCGTCGTCTCCGCACATGGCTTTAACAACAGGAACTTTGGCCGTAAGCTTTTTGAGCATCGGGAAGTTCAAACCGGTATCGAGCTCTAATGCACCGCAGCGGAAATAAACATTGTCGCGGTCGACATAGCCGACGGGGCCCCAGCCCGGAGAAGCCAAGGCGGAAGCCTTGTTGGTATGGGTGAGCTGAGCACGGGAGGCCGCATGAATCTCGCCGTTCATGCAGACGACAACGGTCGAGATGTCTCCCTTCACGTCGTGGCAGGCAACTCGGATGGAATCTAAAAGATTCTTGGTTCCGTCAAACATCGGGTCCTCAGGATTCATGCAGGTCGTAAAGACGATCGGCTTGGAATTCTGATTCTGGAAGACATCCGACAAGGAGATGCTGACGAAATAAGCCGTTTCTTCAATGTTGTCCGCGGGCTGAGTAACGACAACGCCGGAGACTTCCGGGCGAATCAAAACTCTTTGGACGGCTCGGGAAAGCTCGAGCATCATCGCCGGTGTGACCACACTTCCCTTTAAAGAAAAAACCTTCGGAACTTCTAAGAAGCAAAGATCTTCAATTTCAGGAAGCGCATCGGTTACCGCCAGTGCATCTTCTTCGGGATCACCGGGTTTGTAGTCGATGCCTGTGGGAATAATCATGTCGCCCAAAGGAAAAAGAGCAACGGTTTTGTCATCCATGACATCGATGTAACCGTCATCGAGAACTTCGGATGCAATGTCGGAAGGTTCCTCTTTGGCGAGTTTTCGAGTTTCTTTGACTGCCATCTTCTTTTCCTTTTTCTTTGATTTCTTACCCACAGTTTCCTCGTTGGTTATTCCGCTTTCAAGAGCTTCCCGGGATTCATGATGCCCTTCGGATCAAAAGCGTTTTTGATCTTGCGCATTATCTCAATTTCCAAAGGATCCTTGAATTGGTAATTATGGTCAAGTTTCAGCATTCCGATGCCGTGTTCGGCTGAAATCGAGCCCTCAAACTTATTAACCTGACTATAAAGAATTTCTCGAATTCCTTCTTCATTTCGGTAGGTTGCACCCGGGTCTTCAGGACTGACGAAATTGAAATGAAGGTTTCCGTCGCCCAAGTGCCCATAGATGGAAAGCCCGAGCCAGGGATAAGCGGATAAAAGCATTGCGCTTGTTTCTTCGACGAACTCAGGGATTAAAGAAATGGGGAGGCTGACATCGCTATGGATACTGCCGCCGGCCGTTCTGTCGGCCAGAGGGATTGATTCGCGAACATGCCAGAACGTATGGGAGTCCTGCAGAGAGCTGGCAATGGCGGCATCGGTGATTTCTCCGTCTTCAAACGCACCTTCCAAGATGTGTTCCATCATGCTTTCCTGAGGCTTCTTTTCCAGGGAAAGTTCAACCAGCACTTTCCAGGGAGAGTCGCTGAGCGGAGGCACTTCGATATCAGGCAGGTACTTTTTGACCCGCCCGATCGGCAAATCGCTGATCAATTCAAAAGCTGTCAGAGAAGAACCGGCTTTCATCTTGAATCGGTTCAGAAGCTTCCCGGCATCCTGAATACTGTTCAGACAGCAGAAAGCGGTTTCTTTTTCTTTCGCAGCCGGGAAGAGTTTCAGAACTACAGCAGTAATAATGCCGATCGTCCCTTCGCTGCCCAAGAATAAGTCTTTGAAATCGTATCCGGTGTTGTCCTTACGAAGACGTCTTAAACCGTTGTAAATGCGGCCGTCGGGAAGGACGACTTCAACGCCGAGAACCAAGTCGCGTGTTGTTCCGTAACGCAGTACGGCCACTCCGCCGGCATTACAGGCACAGCAGCCGCCGATGGTTGCGTTGCCTTCTGCCGCAAAAGACAGCGGGAAGAAACGATTAACACTTTCTGCAGCTTCATGCACTTCGGCCAATGTCATTCCGGCTTGAACGGTTAACGTGTCTGAAAGGGGGTCCGCGTCGATGACGTTTTTCATTTTTGTCATGGACAGGACGATTTCAGCATCCGGTCGATAAGTTGTCGCTGCGCCTGTCAGACTTGTATTGCCGCCTTGGGTGACGATGGGAACGTTGTATTGAGCGCAAAGTTTGACGATCTTTGAAACTTGTTCGGTGGTAGAGGGGCGGACGACAGCCAAAGGCTTTGAGACGTAGTGGTCTGTGAAATCATCCGTGTAAGGTCCGAAAAGAGCCGGATCATCAATGACGTTATTGAGGCCGACAATTTCGGCAAAAAGCGATTTGAGTTCTTGTTGCATGGCTTTTTTGAATCAGTAAATATTCAAGAAAGTTTAGTCAAAAAATTGCTCCTTTCCCCTGATAAAAATAGTGATCGAAAGGTCGTAGGGGAAAATATCGTGATCCACAGTTTTCTATGCGAAAGATTTGACGACTAAGATATTCTTTTTTAGGAGGATGGTCCGTGCAGTCTCTGTGGATGGTTGTTGCGGCATTGTTTTATGCCTTTTATGCCGTGTTCGTGAAATATTCCGGTTTTGAAGGCATCGGAAGCTGGGAAATCCTCTTTTTCAGATCAATTTTCGGCGTTGTACTCTTTTACGGCGTTATGCGTTTCAGCGGCATTACGCTTTCCACCACGCATCCCTGGCAGCATCTGATTCGCTCGATGTGCGGCACCCTTTCAATCATCTGCGGCATTTATTCCGTCTCTCATCTGAATATCGGGCTGGCGATGACATTGAATTACACCTCGCCGCTGTTTGTCGGAGCCTACATTCTGACGACCTCCCTGCTCCATCACGCTCGGGTGAACTGGGGACTGATGGCGATGGTGCTTTTCGGTTTTATCGGCGTCGTGATCATGCTCGGACCAACCATCGGACCGCACGAATACTATGCCGCTGTAGTGGGTTTAGCCGCGGGCTTCTTCACTGCAAATGCCACAACATTTGTTAAGAAACTCGGCATGCTTCATGAGCCGGAAACACGAATTATTTTTTACCTTGTTCTGGTCGGTGCGATTTGCGGCCTCATCGGAACATTCCTCACCGGCGGCTTCCATCCCTGGAGCGTTAAGGGCGCCTTATACATTTTGGGACTTTGTATCTGTGCGACCGGCGGTCAATTCTGTCTGACCAGAGCTTTCTCCAGGGGCAATCTGGTTCTGTCGAGTTCTCTTCAGTACACAGTCATTCTTTTCTCAACGATTTTGGGAGAAATCCTTTTCCTCGAACCGGCAACCTTCCCTGTTATTTGCGGAATGCTGATTATTGTTTTCTCCGGATTGATGTCGAGTTACTTCGTTCGTCGGGAAAATAAATTCTTGAAGGAAAAGGCAAAGACCTCGCAATCAAAAACTGCCTAATCTAAACAGTTATCTTTTTTCTATCGCCGGCACTTTCTCGCTGAGGAAGTTCCGGCGAATTTCATCTAAGTTAAGTTCCTGAAATGCTCTCAATATTTCATCAACGAACCCTAGTCTTCCTATAATTGAAAAATTGTTTGCGAATCATAAGGAACAAAAAATATGAAATTTTCAATGGTTAGCGGTGATGTTTTAAAGCTCGAATGCGGAGCTCTGGTTGTCGGAATTCCTGCCGGCGGTCTTACTCCGACAGCTGAAGCGCTCGATAAGGCTTCCGAAGGAGCTGTCTCTCGCTGGATTGAGGCCGGAGACATTCATCCCTGCGTCGGCAAGGTTGCAGTTTTCCGTGATTTTCCGGGATGCAAAGCCGAACGCGTTGTGTTTGTCGGCTTAGGAAAATGCAAGGCCAGAGACTTTCAGCGCGTTTTGAAACTCGGCATCGATAATGCTTACCTTGGCAAAGAAGTCGTCCTGACCACCCTTGAGTGGCTGCCGGATGAAGTTCCTGAATGGATTGCCGAACAGTCCGGTTTTATTGCCTGCACTGCTCTTGATCGTCCTAAGAATTACAAAACTTTTGACATTAACTGGAAGAAGCCTAAGAACATTGATCTCTATGTCCCGGATGAAAACAAGGACATAGAAAAAGCCTATGCCGAAGGTGTATCTGTCGGGGTTGGCGTTCAGATGGCTAAGCAGTACGGGGATATGCCGGCGAATCTCTGCACACCGAAGTTTATGGCTGAAGAATGCATGAAGTTGGCCGGCTCTCTTGGCCTTGACGTAACTGTCTTCGACGAAAAAGCCATGGAAAAACTGGGCATGGGATGCCTGCTTGGCGTTGCTAAGGGCTCTCACCAGAAACCTCGCATGGTGGTCATCGAATACCACGGCGGAAAGAAGGACGACGCGCCCGTCGCTTTGGTCGGTAAAGGATTGACATTCGACTCCGGCGGCATTTCTTTGAAACCTGCTAAGGGAATGGACGAAATGAAGTACGACATGTGCGGCGCTGCGGCCATGATCGCTTCTATCGCAACCGCAGCAGCCATGAAGCTGCCGGTGAACATCGTTGCTGCAGTCGGCTTTACGGAAAATATGCCCGGAAGTTCTGCCACTAAACCCGGTGACATCTTGAAGAGCTATGCCGGGAAGACCGTTGAAGTTCTGAACACCGATGCCGAAGGTCGTTTGGTTCTGTGCGATGTTCTCGCATACACCATTGATAAGTTCAAGCCGAAGTGCGTTGTCGATGCCGCCACATTGACCGGCGCATGCGTTGTTGCTCTGGGCAACGATATTGCAGGCTTATTCTCTAACGATGAAGAATTGGCAATGTCTCTCATGATGGCAGGCGATACCGCAATGGATCCGGTTTGGAGAATGCCTCTGGATATTTCCTTTACCAAGGCTTTGAAGAGCAATTTTGCCGATCTCGCCAATATCAGCGACTCTCGCGGCGCAGGTGCCTGCACGGCCGCAGCCTTCTTGGAAGAATTTGTCGGTGATACCCCGTGGGCTCACTTAGATATCGCAGGTGTTGCCAATAAGAGCGGAAAAGAAAAAGGATCAACCGGCCGTCCTGTTCCCCTTCTGATTAACTTCCTGAAAGACCAGGCGAAATAACAAAGCAATGATTCGCGGGGCTCAGGCCCCGCTTTTTTGTCCTATTATTTCAACAATTCCTCAACCATTTCATTCCAAAAAATGATCCGATTTGAATGCGACTACGCCGAAGGCGCCCATCCCAAAGTATTAGAAGCTTTGGTTAAGACGAATTTTGAACAGACCCCCGGCTACGGTGTTGACGGACACTGTGCTCACGCTCAGGAACTTATACGAGAAGCTTGTGAAGACCCTTTGGCCAATGTTTATTTTGTTACCGGCGGAACTCCTGCCAACGTAACCGTTATTGCATCGCTTTTGAGACCCTATCAAGGATGCGTCTGCTGCAAGAGCGGTCACATCAATGTTCATGAGGCCGGTGCCGTTGAAGCGACAGGGCATAAAGTCATTGGTTTGGATGGAAAAGACGGAAAACTCTCTGCCGATACCCTCAGAGACTATCTAGAAAGTTACTGGGCGGATCCGACACATGAGCATGTTGTCCAACCCGGCATGGTCTACATTTCTTCGCCCACTGAATTAGGCACTGTCTATTCCAAATCGGAACTTCAAGCACTGTCAGAAGTTTGCCGGGAATTTGTGATTCCGCTTTATCTTGACGGCGCTCGTCTTGGCTACGGCTTACAAAGCCCTGGCAACGACGTTACATTAGAAGATATTGACCGTTTGACCGATGTTTTCTATATCGGCGGAACAAAGGTCGGTATTTTGATGGGAGAAGCGATTGTATTCCCGAGAGGAAACGGCTTGGACGCAAACTTCCGAAGCATGATTAAACAGAATTGCTCCATGCTCGCTAAAGGGCGCCTTCTCGGCGTTCAATTCGAAGCCTTATTTACGGATGGTCTTTACGAAGAAATGGGAAAACACGCTGTTGATCAGGCAATGAGAATTAAAGACGCATTCAAAGAAAAAGGTTGTCGCTTTTTAGTGGACTCACCTACTAACCAGCAATTTTTATTCTTGCCCCGTGAAGCAAAAGATAAACTTTCTAAAGATTATGCATTTGAATGCGAGGGCGATGCCGGGCAAGAGGAATTCTTAGTTCGTTTTTGCACTAGTTGGGCAACGCCGAAAGAAAGCGTAGATAAGCTTATTGAAACTATTAAAGCGTTGTAATTTTCTCACAAAGAAATTGAGGCTATAGCGGCCTCTTTTTTTTTATAAAAAATAGTTAATTTTATTTATTTAATTTATCTAAATTTTAAAGGGTAAAATAAAAGTCCAACAAATAGAATATTAGAACCAAATTTGTTTTTTTGGTATATTTAAACTCCTTTATTTCTATTTAAACGCAGAAATCAACATGTATTTTTGAATGATATTGATTGAGTTTATCTATTGGCGACTTTCCTCCTCTTTTTGCGCCATATATTAACGCAGGAGGCGATATCGTATTGGCATAGGATAAGGAGAAGAAAATGCCAAGACGATGGTCAAAATTACAACACCGACTTCAGGAAATCTTCGCCCCGAATATTCGTTTGCAGTTTCATTGTGCGATATACCGAATTCCCGGACATGTAGATACTGTTTGTCCGAGATATTTTCTGATGCTAAATAGTGAAATTATTTGGGACTGGCCAAGAAATTACACAGAAGGCCTTAGTCATGAAGAAATGTACCTGGTCTACAGATCTCGGCTAGCAGTCTTTCAGATTTGATTGCAGAATATCTCAACGCAGACAGGGAGACTGCCATAGCCTTAAAAGACGAATGGGGTATCGCGGATATTTTACGAGCTGTTGACCGTAGAATTGGACGAAGACAATGGGACGGTCTCTTAGAAAATATAAACCCAAAAGTCTCTAATGCTGTTGGGAAGATAATAAGTTCTAGAAAAATATCCCGGAAATCTCAAATAGAAAATGAGATTATTGGAAAAGAAGGAGATGGACGAAAACTTCTCTAAAGAATAAGGAATTCTTCTTTATCTTAAAAATATCGATTCTAAAATTTTGTATAGAGAAAATATAATCTTATTGCAGAAGTTTTCAAGGACATTGAAGAATTTTTAAAACTACTAAAAGAATGGAATTTTATTTAGATTGACCAAATTTTTCTCGGTGATTTTTGATGAATAAATAATATTGGTATCTATTTAATTTTTAGGGGTTAATATTTCCAGGAGAAAGTTAAGTGATTAACTTTCTCCTTTGAAATCGTATGTTTATTATTGGCAGCTCTTCTGTTTCTTCGCGATTTCTTCTCCTGCAATCTTTCCAAAAACAAAGCAGGAAATAAGAGAGTCTCCGCCTAAACGATCCCTTCCGTGAATGCCTCCTGTGACTTCACCAACGGCATAAAGATTTGGGATCGGTTTGTCAGCTTTTCCGATAACTTGACAAGTCTTATTAATTTTTAAACCACCGCAGCTGTAGTGAATATCAAACTGCTCTCGTCCGAAATAAAAAGGCGGTTTTTCAATTTTCTGGGTAAATATCTTCTTGCCGAAATCTTTATCTTCGCCTTGCTCCACAAAACGGTTATAACGATCCAAAGTTTCTTGAAGCACCTTTGCGCTGACATGCATTTTCTTTGCCATTTCGGAGACCGAATCAGCTATATGAACCGAGCCCGCAAGAAGTTTGGCGTCTAAGTCCAGACTCTTTTGCGACTGAGAATCCGTGATCACCCAAAACACTCGGTCCGGTAAATTCAAGTAACCCTCAGCGATTGCCTTCACTCCTTTGCTTTCGTCGATAAAACGTTTTCCTTCGCTGTCGACATAAATATCGCCACCTACATAGTTCAGCAGTCTGCCGCCTCTCAGTGGAATAAGCTGGATGGCATCCATGTCGACGGTTTGAGCGCCCAACTTTTCGGCCATGAGAATTCCGTCGCCGGTAGATCCGTCAAAGCCTCTTCCTGTCTGATTAGCCGTCGTAAAGAGAGATGCGTCCAAACGGCTGTCGTATTTCAGACGCATAGCGACATTGGCGGTGAAGCCTCCGGTTGCGATGACAACATCTTTAGCCTCTAAATCCGTCAGCTTGCCGTTTCGATCTTTAACCCTCACACCCATAACCTGCCCGTCTTTCTCTAACAAGTTCACCGCCTCTGTTCTGAGTCTCACTTTCACACTTAGAGAACGGGCTTTGTGGTTCATGATCCGAACATAGGTCATGCCGCTTCGTTTTTGGCCTGCGGAATGCGCACGCTGGAACTTTCCGCCCCAGGCTTCAAAAACCTGGTCATCAAAAGGAATACCGATTTCTCGGAGCCAATGAAGCGTTGATTGTGCGTTGTTGACAAGTGTATTGACGAGCACGGGATCGCTTTGGAATTCTCCCGTCTCCATGATTTGGCGCTGCCAAAATTCGGGACTGTCTTTGATGCCCTGCTTCATCTGAAGTTCCGGAACTACGGCGTTGACGGATCCCCCGGAAAGTGCGGAATGTCCGCCGACAAAAGCCGCTTTGTCGATGAGAAGAATATTTTTGACGCCGTTTTGAGCGGCAGAAACGGCCGTGGATAAGCCGGCTGCACCTATGCCTATGATGATCAGATCGAATTTAGTTTCGTCACCTGTCTCTGCAAATACTGAGGACGGTAATATTGCAAATAAAGTTAAACTGGCCGAAAAGTTTCTTCTACGCATCTAACACTCCGATTTTGCGTAAGAACGCTGCCATCTCGACAGCGTTGGTCACATTGAGTTTTGTGCAGAGGTTGGCTCGGTGCATCTTCACGGTCCGCTCGCTGATACCTAAGTTGTAGCCGATGACTTTATTGAGCTCTCCTTTGGAGACACCGAGGGCGACTTCTTTTTCTCGAGGTGTCAGAGAGTCATAAATTTTGCGGAGCGTTTCAATCTCGGAATCGGATTCAAATTCTTCCATGCTCGCCGTTACCGCTTTCTTCACTGCGGCAAGCAACCGTTCAGGTTTCGCGGATTTCTGAAGAAAATCCGAAGCACCGCGTTTTAGCGCATGCACTGCCATATCCAGTTCACCGTGTCCGGAAAGAAAGATGATCGGCAGCCGACAGTTCTTTTGGTTCAGCTTGACTTGAAGTTCCATTCCGGTCATGTCCGGCATGCGTACATCCAAGATGATGCATCCCGGGCGATTCATATCGTCCTCATCCAGGAATCGCTGAGCGCTTTCGTACTCTTTGATTTCGAGTCCCATCATGCTCAGGAAAAATGAAGAAGAAGATCGTGCATCCGCATCATCATCCACAATACGAACCAACGGTGTTGTCATGTCTAAACCTCCTTGTCAATTACGGCACGGCTGCAGATGCCGCCTTTCGGCAGTCTTATGAATTCCAATTCCGCTCCGTGTTTGTCTGCGATGCCTCGGACGATCGAAAGACCGATACCCATCCCTTCAGGTTTGACACTGTCACCGAGTGTCTTCAGTCTGGCAAAGGATTTGTCATCAAGTGTCGGTCCGTTGTCTGAAACACTCAAACACCAATGCTTGTCATCGAGGCTTTCGATTTTCAAATCAACTTTGGGCTTGGGTTGTTTCTCTACCGCGCTGCAGGCGTTTTTTAGTAAGTTAATGATGAGCAGTTCAAGTTCCAGAGGATCGCCGACGACTTTAGCCTGAGGCGGCAAATCCGAGGTGACCTCGACATGTTCGAATTTCAAGGCTTTCAATACATTAAGGGCGCTCAAAGCAATTGCGGTCAAGTCGCAGCTCTTCATCTCGCCCTTCTTTTGCTTTGCATATCCTCTGACACGAGTGACGATGCTGCCGATCCGTTCGCTGTTATGTTCTAACGAACCGATGGCTCTTTCAGTCACTGCATCGGAATAACCTTTTGAATTCAGATATACGCGAAGCCCTGCCAGATAATTATTAATCGCCATCAGCGGCTGCTGGACTTCGTGAGCAAGCATTCCGGACATCTGGTTGATGACGCCGAATTTTTCCATTTGGGCCAAGCGGTTTCGTGATTCTTTGTATTCTTTTTCCAGCTTGATTTGGCGATTGAGCGTTCTTCTTACCTGAAGTGTTCGTTTAGCGACAGTGCGCCGCAAGTACAAAGAATTGAGGATTAGAAGAAGCAGTAAGCCGCTTGCCAACAAGATCTCTGTTTTGAAACGCTTTAAGATTCCGGCCGGACTCCAATCTTTCAAATATTGATATGGTCCTAGCTGAAGATCTCTGTAAAGTTCATCGACTTTAGAGAACCGACTGGCGATTGTCCATTCATAGTCGTTTGTCGGCGGCATGGACATCAAAGCCGATGTCACTTCCCATTTGAGTTTCGGCGGGATATCTTCTCGTGCCGCAAAAACAATGCCCGGGTAAAGGTCGGTACTTCTTGCACATCTAAGAACACCTTGGGGTTTCTGAGCTAGGACTTTGAAATCGGAAGCCTCAATGAGCCCTTCATTAGAAAGCTGTTCCAGAACACACGCAGACAAAATCGCGACATCTGCTTCACCTTGAATGAGGAGCATTAAAGAGTCCGGAAACTGGAAGTGCGTAAAAACGGATCTCTTAAAGAAGTTCTCTGGATCAAGACCGTTTTTGAAAATCTCATGCTGCGCGACAAGCCAACCGTCAAAGGAATTAGGCTGAGATGCTGCAACAACCTTTTCTTTCAGGTCTCTCAATTCCTTGAGATCCTCTCTTTTGGCAAGTGTCACAAAAGCGCCCGCCTCCGATGCCGAAGGATCGTCGGAAAGAATTGTCTTGCGCGTAGCGACGTGAACAATGCCTTGAGACAGGCTCAGTTCATGAAACGTGCCCGCAGAGCTAATCAGAAAGTCGACGGGATTGTTTTTGAGCTCTTTGTCAGGATTGACGGAATTGAGCGAAACAGGAACAAACCGGTAAGCAGGCAGCTTCGAGTTCAAAAACTTGAGTGTGGGTTCGAGGGTTTGGGTGCTGAATTCCGGGTTAAAAGAATCAATGACACCGACTTTGATTTCTGTCTTTTCAGCGGCGAACGAGGCTGCGGAAATAAAAATAAATCCGGCGAGGAGTCCTTTGAAAATGGCTGTGGATTTAATTCTTTGACGAACAGACATTTTTGATCAGCAACTCAAAAATTAGATCAAAAACCAAAACTCAAACAAATCTACTCTCAACCACGAAGACGTTAATTATTAAAACATGTTGTGCAAGAAGGCAAGCTGCGCCTACTTAACCCACCTTTTGAAGGTTATAGCCGTCCTGTTTTGGTGTGGTGGTGGGTACTTTCCTTCTTAGAATTCTTCCGTAATCCTTTTACGGTATTTCTAGAGAAAAGCAGCATAAAAAATCCTTCCCAAGAAAAACTCAGGAAGGATTGTTTCAATTCAAAGAAACGAGATTAGTCGTTGTCTTTTGTACCTTTAAGGAGAGGCATAGAGCTGGAGCTGCCGCCGATAAGACCGGCCTTGGAGTAGATGCCGAGCTTGTTGCGTGTATCGACGATGTCGAGGTTGCGCATGGTCAGCTGGCCGATACGGTCGGAAGCTGTGAACATGGAGTCGCCCTTTTCCATTGTCAGGCGTTCCGGTTCGTATGTCAGGTTGGGAGAACGTGTATCGAGGATCGTGTAGTCATTGCCGCGGCGAAGTTCGATATCGACTTCACCGGTGATTGCACGAGCAACCCAGCGCTGAGCGGTTTCGCGGAGCATGATGGCCTGCGGATCAAACCAGCGGCCCTGATAAAGCAGACGGCCGAGTTTGATGCCGTTGATTCTCCACTGTTCGATTGTGTCTTCGTTGTGGATACCGGTCACGAGACGTTCGAAAGCGATATGGAGCAATGCCATTCCCGGGGCTTCGTAAATACCGCGGCTCTTGGCTTCGATAATACGGTTTTCGATCTGGTCGCTCATGCCGAGACCGTGACGGCCGCCGATGCGGTTGGCTTCGAGCATCAGTTCAACCTTGTCGTCGTATTCCTTGCCGTTAAGAGCAACAGGAATGCCCTCTTCGAAACGAACGGTGACTTTCTCAGGCTTGATGTCGACGTCTTCTTTCCAGAACGGAACACCCATGATCGGTTCAACGATCTTCATGCTGCTGTCAAGGTGTTCGAGGTCTTTGGCTTCGTGGGTAGCACCGAGCATGTTGGAGTCAGTGGAATAAGCCTTTTCCTTGCTCATCTTGTAGCCGAAACCGTTGTCAGCCAGGAACTGGCTCATTTCAGCACGGCCGCCGAGTTCTGTGATGAACTCAACGTCAAGCCAGGGCTTGTAAATCTTGAGGTCGGGATTGGCGACTAAGCCGTAACGGTAGAAACGTTCGATATCGTTTCCTTTGTAGGTAGAGCCGTCGCCCCAAATATTGACGCCGTCTTCGCGCATTGCGTTGACGAGCATGGTGCCGGTAACGGCACGTCCGAGCGGAGTGGTGTTGAAGTAAGTGACACCGCCGGTTGTGATGTGGAAAGCGTTGCTTTGAATTGCAGCGATGCCTTCGGCGACTAACTGTTCACGGCAGTCAACCAAGCGGGCGATCGAAGCACCGAAGTCCATAGCCTTTCGAGGAATTGCCTCGTAATCGTCCTCATCAGGCTGACCAAGGTTAGCAGTGTAAGCGCAAGGGAAAGCGCCTTTCTTTTTCATCCAGAGCAAAGCTGTGCTGGTGTCAAGACCGCCGGAGAAAGCAATACCGACTTTTTCACCGACCGGGAGGGATTTCAGGATAGTTTCCATGACTTTATAAACTCTTCATTAACGAGGCTATGAACAAAATTTTTGTTCGACGGGTGGTGTCGAACTCCAACATGACATTATGTCTAAAAGAATCGGCTAAAACTTCAGTTCAAGCTTAAATTTTTTGATTTTTTCTAAGTAATTTCCTTAACTCACCAAAAGCAGAGAATTTATTCTTGTCGGACTCAATAAATAACTCTTGGAAAGCAAACAAGAATTTCTACCGTGTTTCGAGAAGATTGCGAGGAGCGAAAAATCCGATGCACTAATGGAATAGCAGAGAGACATACGCAAGTGAAAGTGTCAACGGTTAAAATCAATGAATAGACGTCGAAAATTCGGCTAGTCAGAACAGGAGAACAAGACTTTCTGAGCTCAACAGAGATTTATTGCCGAAAAATTGTTTACGCATTCTATTGAATGCAAATAACATTTTGCACCGGATATGAAAGAGGGAGAATCAACTAAAACCTGAGAACCGTTATCTGGAAGCTATACAAACCTGTACATTGCTTCTCAGTTCGCTCTTCGA
>ENA-ORSR01000885-ORSR01000885.1-human-gut-metagenome-genome-assembly--contig:-NODE-885-length-23448-cov-5.621126_pt1 | contig 23448 bp, 16 predicted proteins | sample MGYA00241901_ERZ509166 | MGnify/ENA primary metagenome ERZ509166 (study PRJEB26280, sample SAMEA2338860) | human gut metagenome | biome: human gut; feature: human-associated habitat; material: faeces... | reverse complement strand
AGAATACGGCTCCATGCTCTATGCCAAGAAGCCCGGTGACGGTTCCGCTCGCGAGCAGGCCGCGAGCTGCCAGCGCGTGATTGGTGGCCTGGCCAACATCGTTCACGAGTACGCCACCAAGCGCTATCGCTCCAACGTCATGAACTGGGGCATGGTGCCCTTCCAGATGGAGGCCGAGCCCAACTTTGAGGTGGGCGACTACGTCTTTGTGCCGGGTATCCGCGCCGCGCTCGATGGTGACCTGAAGAACGTCGCCGCCTATGTGGTGCGCGCCGATGGTGCGGTCGAGCAGATTGAGCTCTATATTGCCGATATGACGGCCGAAGAGCGTGCCATCGTCAAGGCCGGCTGCCTGATCAACTACAACAAGTTCAAGGCCGCTGCCGAGTAACGCACTTAATTGTCCGCCCGGGGCTTTTCCTTTCCCGCCCGCTCACGCGCTTCGCGAGGGTCGCGTTCGGGAAAGGAAAAGCCCCGGGCGACATTTCCGCGTTCTCGTTGGGTCTTGAGGGACGCTAATAAATAGACTTGCTTGATGCCGCCTCTTTTTATTGGGGCGGCTTCTTTTTGGACTACCACAAAGGTGCCTGTTCGGCGGGTTCTTATTTCGATGGGGCCCAGGTTATTTCATCGTCAAATAGCCAAGTGCGTGCTGAGCCACTGTCGCGCGCTGTCTGTGGATCGGGCTCGCAAGTTTGTTCGTAGGCATCCTCGGTACACCGATCCATAAAATCGACGACTGCCGTCTGGTCGCCTTCCATGACGTAGATCACGTTGCCATCCGAGATATAGACTCCCGGCCCTTCGTTGTCCACGTAGCCGGGGTCGTATGAGACGTTGCACAGTCTGCTCCCGTTTGCTGCATCGAGTTCAAGGGTCGAATGATACCCGCCATTCATTTGGCTATTCTTGACTCGATATATTACGGCGCCGTACCACCGCTTAAACGTCTTGCCTTTGAGCAACTTGGCTGCCTTACCGATAAGCTGCTCATCTTTGGTATAGCGCGTGGCCCCAAGTTCGATACGGGGATAGTTGCTGACCCCAAGCGCTGCGGGCGTACCGTCAAAATCGACGGTGATCGAATCGGGTTTGACGATATCGGTGAGGATTTCGATGGGATAGCTTACGGTCTCAATCACCGCCTGCGTTGCAGAGGCGGGGAGAAATGCGAGATAGATAATGCCCACGCCGACTGCGGTAATCGCAAACGCTAAGACGAGTAGGCCGATATAGGTGGAGCGTTTCACGGTGGGGCACCTCGCTTACAATATGCAATCATTAAAATAAATGATATCAGCTTGCGACAATATTCAAAAGAAAGCGATCGTTCGAAATGGGGGGCTAAAAGGCCCTATTGGGCTTCGATTTGGGATCGCCAAACGTAGACTGGGCTTGATGCCGCCTCTTTTAATCGGGGCTGATTCTTCTCTGGACCACCACAAAGGGGACAGGCGCCTTTGTGGTGGTTTGCATGTCATGAGAGCACTCAGAAAATCTTATATATAGAGACTTAGATTTGTGTATAAGATCGTACAAAGCTGGCAACAATACTTCTCGAACAACGTGAAGCCGCCCCGTAGGGCGGCCGCCCCAAGAGAGGTGATTCCATGAGAATCGATAAGCTAGCAATGACGTCGCGCGAGGCGCTGCAGACCGCCATGAGCACGGCTGCCGACGCGCAGGCCGGCGCGGTGGAGCCGATTCACCTGCTGTCCGCCCTGCTCGGTGCCGGCGAGCGCAATATCTCCGTGATCATCGAGCGCATCGGCGCCGACCCAGCCCAGCTCGCACGCTCCACGCAGGATGCCATCGACCATGCGCCTAAGGTTTCGGGCGAGGGCCAGCAGATGGGCCTGTCCAACGAGCTCGTTCGCGTCATCGAGAAGGCCGAGAAAAAGGCCACCAAGATGGGCGACAGCTTTGTGGTGACCGAGCATCTGCTGATGGCACTTGCCGAGGACAAGGGCGAGGCCGGCCGCGTTCTGCGCGACGCCGGCGTGACCAAGGAGCGCATCGAGCAAGTCTACGAGGAGCTGCGCGGCGACGACCGTGTGACGTCTGCCGAGGACAAGACCCAGTTTGAGGCACTGGAGCAGTACGGTCGCAACATCTGCGACCTGGCCCGCGCCGGCAAGCTCGACCCGGTCATCGGCCGTACCGATGAGATTCGCCGTACCATCCAGGTCCTGTCCCGCCGCACCAAGAACAACCCCGTGCTCATCGGCGAGCCGGGCGTCGGCAAGACGGCCATCGTCGAGGGCATCGCCCAGCGTATCGTGGCCGGCGACGTGCCGAGCACCCTGCGCGACCGCGACCTCATCGAGCTCGACATGAGCGCGCTGGTCGCCGGCGCCAAGTACCGCGGCGAGTTCGAGGACCGCTTGAAGGCCGTGCTCAAGGAAGTCCAAAAGTCCGAAGGCAAGGTCATCCTGTTCATCGATGAGCTCCACACCATTGTGGGCGCGGGCGCTACCGAGGGCTCCATGGACGCTGGCAACATCCTTAAGCCGGCGCTTGCCCGTGGCGACTTGCACGCAATCGGCGCGACTACGCTCGACGAGTATCGCAAGTACATCGAGAAGGACGCGGCACTCGCCCGTCGTTTCCAGACCGTGATGGTCTCCGAGCCCACCGTCGAGGACACCATCTCGATCCTGCGTGGCCTCAAGGAGAAGTACGAGATCTTCCACGGCGTGCATATCACCGATAGCGCGCTCGTGGCGGCCGCCGACCTCTCCGATCGCTACATCGCCGACCGCTTCCTGCCCGATAAGGCCATCGACCTGGTTGATGAGGCGGCAAGCCGCCTGCGCATGGAGCTCGACAGCATGCCGGTCGAGATCGATGCCACCACGCGTCAGCTCACCCAGCTGCAGATCGAGGAGCAGGCGCTCATGAAGGAGACCGACGACGCCTCCAAGGAGCGTCTGGAGGCCCTGCGCCAAGAGATTGCCGAGGTCCAAGAAAAGCTCAACGTGCAAAAGGCCGGCTGGCTCAACCAGAAGAACGCCATCGACCACGTGCAGGAGCTCAAGGGACAGCTCGACGAGGCCAAGAGCGAAGAGGAGCGTGCGACGCGCAACGGCGACCTGGGCCGTGCGTCCGAGCTGCGCTACTCCGTGATTCCGGGCCTGCAGCAGCAGATTCAGGATTCCGAGGCTGCGCTCGAGGCGCAAAAGCAGCAGGACGGCGAGGGCCTCAACGAGCAGGTGACCTCCGATGAGATCGCTGAGGTCGTGAGCGCTTGGACCGGCGTGCCCGTCTCCAAGATGATGCAGGGCGAGCTCGACAAGCTGAAGGGCTTGGAGGGCGAGCTGCATAAGCGCGTCATCGGCCAGGACGAGGCGGTCTCCGCTGTCGCCGCGGCCGTGCGTCGCAGCCGTGCGGGCCTCTCCGATCCGGACAAGCCCATCGGCAGCTTCTTCTTCCTGGGCCCCACCGGCGTGGGCAAGACCGAGCTCGCCAAGGCGCTTGCCGAGTGCCTGTTCGATGACGAGCGTGCGCTCGTGCGTATCGACATGTCCGAGTACATGGAGAAGTTCAGCGTCCAACGTCTGATCGGTGCGCCTCCGGGATACGTGGGTTACGACGAGGGCGGCCAGCTTACCGAGGCCGTGCGCCGTCGTCCGTACTCCGTGATTTTGCTCGACGAGATGGAGAAGGCTCATCCGGATGTCTTTAACGTGCTGCTGCAGGTGCTTGATGACGGCCGTCTGACCGATGGCCAGGGTCGCCAGGTGTCCTTCAAGAACACGATCATCATCATGACGTCTAACGTGGGCTCCAAGGCCATCGCCGATCTGTCCGGTAAGGACGAGGAGGAGATGCGCCATCAGGTCGACGCCGCCATGGCTCAGACCTTCCGCCCCGAGTTCCTCAACCGTATCGACGATATCGTGGTGTTCCATCCGCTCGGCATGGCGCAGATCGAGAAGATCGTCGACATCCAGCTTGCCGACGTCCGCGCGCGTCTGGCCAAGGAGCGCATGACGCTTGCCATCACCCCGGCGGCCAAGCAGATGCTCGCCGTGGGTGGCCTGGACCCGGTCTTTGGTGCCCGTCCGCTCAAGCGTCTCGTGCAGCGCGAGGTCGTGGATGCCATTGCCGCCGCTATTATCGACGGCACGGTGCGCGAGGGCGATCAGGTGACGGTCGATGTCGACAAGGACGGCGGCTTTACCGTCGTGTGCGACAACACGCCGTCTGCTACCTACGAGGCCCCCGACGCCGAGTAGATTTATGGGACATGCCTTAAAATCTGCCAGCCGTCTCTAAACGCCAAGGGCGGCGGATCCAATTGGGTCCGCCGCCCTTTTTCGTGCGACAATCGATAATGTTGAACACGATTGCATGGCAAGGAGATATGCAGATGATAGACAAGAACAAGACGAATGCGCCGGTCGCCAACGCCGCGCCGGCCGCACCCAAGCCTGCACCCAAGCCCGTGCCCAAGCCGCGCGACCCCTACATCCGTGCCGAGAACGAGGATGACGACGGCTACGATCCTTATAGCGATCGTCGCCCCGAGCACGAGCCGATGTTCGAAGCCGACCCCTGGCGCTGAGTGCCACCCAAAAGGCCACCAATAAGTTGCGGTGAAATAGGGACTGTTTTGCGGTTTGACCAGCAAAAACAGTCCCTATTTCACCGCAACTGCGTTAGGGATGTGGGTGTTGGGCGGCTGTCTTCGGGCCGGCTAGTCCTGGGCCTTGATGCTCGGCAGGAGAATCTGGGCGAGGTAGTCGGTCTCGAGTTTGGTCGCGGCGTCTGCCTTGCCGTCTTTGCCGACCAGTACGTTCTTGATCTGGCTATAGGTGTAGCGGTTGCCGGTCGTGAGCTCGACAAGCTCAATCGCCGTATCCATGGGGTAGGTTGACACGGGATTCTGCGTCCGTCCGTTGATGGTCTGGGGCACCACGTACGGATAGACGGGGCCGCTGGCGTAGACGGTATAACCGTTGCCTAGATTGGCCGCACCCAAAACCGTATCGCCCTCATCGGGCGTAAAGCTCTCGCCCTCGCGCACCGCGACGAGCGTCACAATCGGCGTATCGCTGTCGCCGGCAAGATAGATGCATAGCGTGCTGCCATTTTGCCAAGTCTCGACCTTGCCGTACCACTCGACGGGGATATCGAGCTGGTAGAGGTCGGTTGCCTTGTGACGGGCGTCGGCATCACGGGCCGCCTGTGCCTTTTGCGCGCTCACGGCATTGACGGCGGCGTCGCGCCGCGCGGTTGCCGCCTGCTGGAGCACCTTGGCGGCGGCGGAGCTCGCGCCTCCCTCCTCGGCATATTTGGCGGCGGCATCGATCTGGTCGTCGGTTACCGTGTCGGCCGAAGGCACCTTGAGCTTAAAGGCGGCCTGGCTGTTTAGGTCCTGTCCGTCGCTCTTGATCGTGACCTGCGCCTTGGTGGTCGGGACGGTATAGATGGTGCCGTCGGCCGCGATGGGGGAGGCGGCAATGGAGAGCGTGTAGTCACCGGGTAGCAGTTTGATGCCACGGCCGTGCTCGTCAACATAGAGTGTTTCGCTTACGGAGGAGCCGTCAGAATCCTGGCCGCTCACCTGTACGGGAATCTTGGAGCCGGTGGAACAGTCGAGCCCCGCGGCATATACACCAATCTGCACCGACATCATCGTGTGGGCATTGGCGGCGGCGATGGCAGCCTGCTCTTGCCGGTATCCGTTCCAGGCTGCGTAGCCTGCGCCGCCGGCGACGAGCGCAACGGCCACAGCGCCGGCGACCATTAGATTGCGGCGCTTGGGCGACATCTTGCGATGGCGGACCTCGGCCTCATGTGCCGAAGGAACGGACGGTAGAGGAATATCGCCCATGGCGATGGTCTCGTCCACGGCAGGCGCGGAGCCTAAGCCAGGGAGCTCGCGGGTCAGCGAATCTTCGGCCGGCAAGCTGTCGAGCAAGATGGTTTCTTCGCTCGTGTCGGATTCGGGCTGGTCGTCGGCCCCGCATTCGGATTCCTGGTGCCCCGCTTCGTCTTCGGTGGGCGCGGCGCCATCGTCTTTTGCATCCTGATCATCGGGCTGCGCCTCGATTTCCGGCTCATCCTGCACATCAACGCTCGAATCGTCAAACGCAATCTCGGCCAGCGCGATCTGGTCTAGGCTCTCCAGGGCCTCGGCGCATGCTTCTGCATCTTGGGCCGCATCCTCTTGGCCCATCGTCTCATCTTTCATATATCCCCCCAAGCTCGACATCGGGACAACACTGTACCCAAAAACGGGGCTCCATAGAGCCGCCGCATGATTTGAAATCCGATTTTATATATGCGCGTGTTTTTGAATAGATGAATAGAGGCGCAACGACAAAAAGCCCCCGGAAAGCGAGCGAAACGCTTTTCGGGGGCTCTGCGAGACATTGGATTGAAAGGCCTGGTGAGCGGGCCTATGCCCAAGTGCCAACAGCGGCCAACATGTTACTCGGCGTGCGCGTAATCAACCTTGGCACGGCGAGCGGTGGCCTTCTCCCAATCGCTGGTGCCCTCAAAGACATCCTGCTTGTAGGGATTGCGGCCGAGCTTCTTGGCGCGGTAGGCGATGTAGATGATCGCGGCGACGTTGGCGACCAGTGCGGCGATCGAGACCGCGGTAGCGGCGCCGGGGTCGAGCGTGGAGTGGGTCACAAAGATGGACTCCTCCTGGAAGTACGGGAACACCTGGGCAAACATGCACCAAATGGCCAGCGTAAAGGCGCGGTTCTGGATCCAGCCGCCCTTGTTCCAGATAAAGGCGGCGACGGTGGGCGCCAGCAGCAGCGCAAAGCCGCAGAACCAGGAGTGGGTGGGCAGGCAGTTGTAGGTGTAGCAGAAGTTCCAGATGTCGTAGGCGATGATGTAGACCCAGGTCATGTCGGGCCACAGCATGTCGGTCTTGTTCTCGGAGGCGTAGACGCTCCACCAACCGGTCATGCAGAAGATGTTGATGATACCGGCGATGCCGTTGAACACGTTGTTCCAGCCGGCCAACTGCGTAGCACCTTCGGAGGTGACCCAGGTGGACTCGCCCAGGACAAAGAAGTGATAGGCGCTCTCGAAGTCGGACACGACGGCGATCATGATGTTGATGGCGACGATCACAAACGGCCACGCGCGGAACCAGTGCGCCTTGCCGATCTTGCCCCACTGATACTTAATGGCGATGAAGCCCCAGCAACCGGCCAACGCCGCGTAGACCTTGGCGTAGTGGAACCAGCTGTTCTGGTACACATGGGTGGGGTTGGTGAGCGCCCACTCGGCGCCCTGCGAAACGCCGACGGCGATGGCGACGCAGTAGATGGTCATGGCAAGCGGAGCCACGCCAAAGATGATGGCCGCGCCGAGCTTGGTGCGGCGGCCGACCTCGTTGAGCACGATCAGGCCGATAAAGACCATGGCCCAGCCGGCCCAGTGGATAAGGGTATCGCTACCCCAAACATCGAACAGCATGCTGCTCTCCTTTCACACGCCCGCGGCCCCTCTTCTGATCGCGGGCAGTTTGGCCAAATGTCGTCAGTTCTGGGGCTTACGCTCCGGATACTTGGCGGTATAGCCCTCGATGTGGAGTGTCGAGGCGATGATTTCCTTGACCGTCTCGTCGGGCACATCGGGGTGCGTGCGGATATACATCAACAACCCCATGATGAGGGTGTAGAACGTCTCGTAGACATGGTCGATGCGTAGCTCATGATGGGCGACAAAATCCACCACGGTGGTGTCGCAGATATACTGCGCCACGCGCTGGACCACGTTGTGCAAAAAGCCGCCGTAGAGCGCGCCGCTGCTCGAGGTGAGCGTGCTCGGCAGCTCGTGGCCGCTGGCGACCAGGCGCTTAAAGAGCGGGGCGACGGTGTCGAGCGCGCCCTCGATATCTCCGACGGTGCGGCCGGCATTCCACTGCTCGAGCTCGGAGATAAAGCCGTCGATCGCCTCGTCCATAACAGCGGTGACGGCGGCGTCCATATCGGCAAAGTAGTGGTAGAACAATGAACGCGTGCAGCCGGCTCGCTTGGTCACGGCCGATACCGATAGGTGGGACACGCCCAGCTCGGAGCTTACGGTACGTACGGCATCGAGGATCTCGCGACGGCGTTCGTCGCCCGTCAGGCGCTTTGCCGCGCTATCGGATGCGGGAACGGCATCGACCACAGAGGTATCTGCTGTGTTGTTGCCCATGTTTTTGCCGCCTTTCATCCTCTTTTGCCTGACCGTTCGCCTAACAGTCTTGAATATTGTTGACGGTTCGTCAATACTATTTTTGACACAATGTCAACTAATGGCGGGTGAACGGCATGGGGCATGCCCGGCCTGCAAAAAAAGAGGGGCGCCGCGGTCTCGCCGGGCTGCGGCAAGAGAAGGGACAACCATGATTCTCAACGGACCGGGGATTAGCTATACCGAGCCCGATATCGGCGCGGAGTTCGTGCCGCCGCTGCCGGAGCATCCGCGCGAGGCAATCGTCAAGTTGTGCGAGCACTGCACCAACCGTCTACTGCATCGCGATGAGCTGCTGGGCTACGAGTACTGGTCGTTTGCCGAGGCCGCAACTGACGAGCAGGCCGAAGTGCTCTGCAAGATGAAGATGCGCCGTCCCTATACGCTGCCCGAGATGGTCAAGCTCACCGGCATGCCCGAAGCCGATATCGAGAAGATGCTCGACGACATGAGCTACACGGGTCTGCTCGAGTACAACTGGGAAAACCCCGAGCGCGCCAAGCAGTGGGTGCTGCCCATGCTGGTGCCGGGTTCCGCCGAGTTCCTCAACATGCGCGTGAGCCAGCTCGAGGAGCACCCGGTCTATGCCAAGTTCTTTGAGCAGGCGTCCAAGGGACCGCTGTCCAAGGCCACGCCGATGGTGCCGCCCGGAGGCGCCGGCATCGGCATGCACGTCATTCCGGTCGAGAAGGCCATCGACGCCGCGAGCACCTCGGTGCCGATCGAGCATATCGAGCACTGGCTCGACAAATACGATGGCAAATATGCCGCTAGCACCTGCAGCTGCCGCGCGAGCCGTCGCGTGATGGGTGAGGGCTGCGCCGACGACCCCGCCGACTGGTGCATTGCCGTGGGCGATATGGCCGACTATGTGGTTGAGACCGACCGCGGCCATTACGTGACGCGCGACGAGGTCTACGACATCCTGCGCCAGGCCGAGGACAACGGCTTTGTGCACCAGATCACCAATATCGACGGCGAGAACAAGATCTTCGCTATCTGCAACTGCAACGTCAACGTGTGTTATGCCCTGCGCACCTCTCAGCTGTTCAACACGCCCAACCTGTCGCGCTCGGCCTATGTCGCCAAGGTCGAGAAGGACAAGTGCGTTGCCTGCGGTCGCTGCGTTGAGGTGTGCCCGGCCGGCGCCGCCAAGCTCGGCCAGAAGCTCTGCAGCAAAAAGGCCGGCGGACAGGTGCCCGAGTATCCGCGCCAGGAGCTGCCCGACGCCACCAAATGGGATCACACCAAGTGGTCGCCCAACTACCGCAACGACAACCGTATCGAGACGCATGAGTCCGGCACCGCTCCCTGCAAGACGGTCTGCCCCGCGCACGTTGCCGTTCAGGGCTATTTGAAGCTCGCGGCTCAGGGTCGCTATGACGAGGCGCTGGCGCTCATCAAGCGTGAGAACCCGCTGCCCGCCATCTGCGGCCGCGTGTGCAACCGCCGCTGCGAGGATGCCTGCACTCGCGGCCGTGTGGACGCCGCCGTGGCTATCGACGAGGTCAAGAAGTTCATCGCCCAGCGCGATTTGGATGCCGCGACCCGCTACGTCCCGCCCGTGGTTACGCCGACGCGCGCTGGCGGCTTTGATCAGAAGATCGCCATCATCGGTGCCGGTCCGGCCGGCCTGTCCTGCGCTTTCTATCTGGCCGAGAAGGGCTACAAGCCCGTCGTGTTCGAGAAGAACGAGCGCCCGGGTGGCATGCTCACCTATGGCATTCCCAGCTTTAAGCTGCAGAAGGATGTTATCGAGGCCGAGGTCGAGATCATTCGCCTGATGGGTGCCGAGTTCCGCTATGGCGTGGAGGTCGGTCGTGATGTGACGCTCGACGAGCTGCGCGCGCAGGGCTTTAAGGCCTTTTACGTGGCCATCGGCTGCCAGGGCGGCCGCCTTGCCGGTATTCCGGGCGAGGATGCCGAGGACGTGACCGTGGCCGTCGACTTCCTTCGCGAGGTTAACAGCGGCAAGATCGATACCCTGTCCGGCCGCACCATTGTGGTGGGCGGCGGCAACGTGGCCATCGACGTTGCCCGCAACGCCTGCCGTTTGGGCTCTGAGCACGTTGAGATGTTCTGCCTGGAGAGCGAGGTCCAGATGCCCGCCAGCGAGGAGGAACGTCGCGAGGCCGTTGAGGACGGCGCTCACATCAGCTGCGGCTGGGGCCCCAAGGAGATTCACCTGGACGAGGCCGGTCGTGTGTGCGGTATCACCTTCAAGCGCTGCACGCGTGTCTTTGACGACGAGGGCCGTTTTGCGCCCGAGTACGACGAGAACGATCTGCGCCGTGTCGATGCCGACCGTGTCGTCATGTCGATTGGCCAGTCCATTGTGTGGGGCGACCTGCTAGCTGGCTCCAAGGTGGAGCTCGGCCGCGGCCAGGGTGCCCTTGCCGATCCCCAGACCTACCAGACCGCCGAGCCAGACATCTTTGTGGGCGGCGACGTCTACACCGGCCCCAGCTTTGCCATCGACGCTATCGCCGCCGGCCACGAGGCCGCGGTGTCCATCCATCGCTTTGTGCAGCCGGGCTCCACGCTCACCATCGGCCGCAATCAGCGCCGCTACACCGCGCTCGACCGCGACGACGTTGTGCTCGAGAGCTACGACAACGCGAGCCGCGAGGTTGCGCATGTGGACCGCGAACGCGAGAAGGCTGCGCCGTTTAGCGAGTACGTCGAGACCTTTACCGAGGAGCAGGTGCGCGCCGAGACCGCCCGCTGCCTGGGCTGCGGCGCCTCGATCGTCGACCCCAACAAGTGTATCGGCTGCGGCCTGTGCACCACCAAGTGCGCGTTTGACGCTATCCATCTGGATCGCGACCGCCCCGAGTGCTCCACGATGGTCAAATACGAGCAAAAGCTTCCGAGCCTGGGCAAGTATGCTCTAAAGCGCGCCATCAAGATCAAGTTCGGTCGCAAGTAATGAGGTTCCGCCGTTCTAACGAACGGCGGCACTGCGCGGCGCCCAAGCACCCCATCTTGCCCCTCAACTTCGGCGCCGCGGGCAAAAGCCCAGCGGACGCCTTGTTTCGGGGCAACCTGGGGCACCTGGATCGCCGCTCGCTGACGTTTGGCTGACATCGCATCAACCGTTGTTGAAAGGTTTCTACCTTGCATGAATTGGGAATCGTTTACCACATCATTCGCGATGTCGAGAATGTGGCGCGCGCTCATGGCGTGCGTCGCGTTTCGAGCGTGACGTTGCTACTGGGCGAGGTCTCGGGCGTCGTTCCCGACTTGCTGCTCGACGCTTGGCGCTGGGCAGCAGATAAAAAGCCTATCGCGCAGGGCGCGGAGCTTATCGTGGAGCCCGTCGAGGCCGTGACACATTGCGAGGCGTGCGGCTGCGACTACGCGACGGTCGAGCACGGCAAGACCTGTCCCCATTGCGGTAGCGGCGAGACCTATTTGCTGCAGGGCCAAGAGGTAATGATCAAACAGATCGAGACTCCCGACGAGGACCCGGCAGACGCTGCTCCTGACGGCCTCTCCGACGCACCCGATGCCGTCGACGCCGCCAACCCACTCCACATCGCCTAACATCCAATGACTGCATGGGCTAGAGTTCTAAACATATTTGCTTCGGTTAGTCAAGTCATGTCTGTTTAAACAAAATGGCGGCACGCAGGCGCATTGGGATCCACCTAAAAGCGGTTTTAACGAACAGTGCGCCTGTATATGTCTTTGGAAACAATCGGCAAATCACGTTTTATCAGGCAATGAGCTGTAAACCAGCAATGTAATCAACTTGTAACAAACTTAGACGTTTAAACAAATAATGCAACCTTTTGCGAATTTAGCTATAATTCCACAATCCAAACAGGTATACTCCATTCATGTCGTGTAGGAAATACGTAGACAAAAAGGAGGTTATGTGATGGTAAGTATTGTTCTTGCTAGCCACGGGGACTTGGCAGCTGGAATCAAGCAGACGGGCTCGATGGTCTTTGGCGATCAGCCGTCTGTGGCCGTGGTCTCGCTCGAGCCGAGCATGGGCCCCGACGACTTCCGTGCCAAGGTCGAGGAAGCAATCGCTTCCTTCGAGGACCAGGAGCAGGTGCTCTTCCTCGTTGATCTGTGGGGCGGCACGCCGTTCAACCAGATCAGCGGACTCATCGAGGGCCACGATTCCTGGGCTATCGTCACCGGTGTCAACCTGCCTATGCTCATCGAGGCATATTCGCAGCGCTTTGACGCAAAGAACACTGCACATGCGATCGCAAAACATCTCGTGACTGAGGCTAAGGCTGGCGTGCGCGTCAAGCCCGAGTCTCTGGAGCCCGAGGAGAAGAAGCCGGCTGCGGCCGCCGCTGCTCCTGCAGGCGCCATTCCTCCGGGAACGGTCATCGGCGACGGGCACATCAAGATTGCCCACGTCCGTATCGACACCCGTCTGCTCCATGGCCAGGTGGCCACCACGTGGACTAAGCAGATCAACCCCAACCGCATCATCGTGGTTTCCGACGGCGTTGCTCACGACGAGCTCCGCAAGACGATGATCGAGCAGGCTGCCCCTCCGGGAGTCCATGCCAACGTCGTGCCTATCAAGAAGATGGCTGAGGTCGTCAAGGACACGCGTTTTGGTGACACCAAGGCCATGCTGCTCTTCGAGAACCCGCAGGATCTGCTCAAGGCCATCGAGGCCGGCGTCGACATCAAGGAAGTCAACATCGGTTCCATGGCTCACTCCAAGGGCAAGGTCGTCGTCACCAACGCCGTCGCTATGGGCGATGACGACGTTAAGACCCTCGAGGCCCTCAAGGCCAAGGGCGTCAAGTTCGAGGTCCGCAAGGTTCCTTCGGATGCCTCCGAGGATCTCGACGCCATGTTGAAGAAAGCTAAGGCCGAACTGGCCGCTCAAGCATAGTAAAGGAGGGTCCGATACATGTCTGCAATCACTATTCTGCTTGTTGCGATTGTCGCGTTGCTTGCCGGTATGGAAGGCATTCTGGATGAGTTCCAGTTCCATCAGCCGCTCGTGGCATGCACGCTTATCGGTCTCGTAACCGGTCACCTTCAGGAGGGCATCCTCCTGGGCGGTTCGCTCCAGATGATGGCCCTTGGCTGGGCTAACGTCGGCGCCGCCGTCGCGCCTGACGCCGCTCTGGCCTCGGTCGCTTCTTCGATCATCATGGTGCTCGCCCTCAACGGCGGCGCCACTGATTCGGCCAAGGCCGTTACTGCGGCCATCGCCGTCGCCGTCCCGCTGTCGGTCGCTGGTCTGTTCCTGACCATGATCTGCCGTACCATTGCTACCGCTATCGCTCACGCCATGGACGGTTGCGCCGAGAAGGGCGACTTCTCCGGCATCGAGCGCTGGCAGTACGCTGCCATCCTCATGCAGGGCCTTCGTATCGCCATCCCGGCGGTACTTCTGTGCGTCATCCCGGCCGAGGCTGTTACCAACGCGCTTAACGCTATGCCCGACTGGCTGTCCGGCGGCATGGCCGTCGGCGGCGGCATGGTCGCTTCCGTCGGTTACGCCATGGTCATCAACATGATGGCCACCAAGGAGACCTGGCCGTTCTTTATCCTCGGCTTTGTCCTTGCTGCCATCCCTCAGCTCACGCTGATCGCCCTTGGCCTCATCGGCATCTCCCTTGCCCTCATCTACCTTGGCCTTAAGGATCTGGCCAAGCAGGGTGGCGGCATGGGCGGTGGCTCCGGCGACCCGCTCGGCGACATTCTGAACGATTACGAGTAGGAGGGGAGTGATACATATGGCAGAGAACAAGATTCAGCTCACCAAGGCTGACCGTAAGAAGGTTTGCTTCCGTCATCAGTTCCTTCAGGGCTCGTGGAACTACGAGCGTATGCAGAACGGCGGCTGGTGCTTCGCAATGATCCCTGCGATCAAGAAGCTCTACACCAGCAAGGATGACCAGATTGCCGCTCTTAAGCGCCACCTGGAGTTCTATAACACCCACCCCTATGTTTCCGCCCCCGTCATTGGCGTTACCCTCGCCCTCGAGGAGGAGCGCGCCAACGGTGCTCCGATCGATGACGTCGCCATCCAGGGCGTCAAGGTCGGTATGATGGGCCCGCTCGCCGGCGTCGGTGACCCCGTCTTCTGGTTCACCCTTCGCCCGATTCTGGGGGCTCTGGGCGCTTCCCTGGCCATGTCCGGCAGCATCGTCGGTCCGCTGCTGTTCTTCTTCGCGTGGAACATCATCCGTTACGCTTTCCTGTGGTACACACAGGAGTTTGGCTACAAGGTCGGCTCCTCTATCGCCAAGGACCTCTCCGGCGGTCTGATGGGCAAGGTCACCGAGGGCGCTTCCATCCTGGGTATGTTCATCATCGGCGCCCTGGTCGAGCGCTGGGTGTCCATTTCCTTCACCCCGATCGTCTCCACGGTCAAGCAGTCTGCTGGCGCCTTTATCGACTGGGCTAGCCTGCCCTCCGGTTCCGAGGGTATCAAGGAAGCGCTGACGATGTACAGCTCCGTCGGTGCTACCGCCCTTGATCAGATGAAGGTCACCACGCTCCAGGGTAACCTCGATCAGCTCATCCCCGGCCTTGCCGCCGTGTGCCTGACCCTGCTGGTCTGCAAGCTCCTCAAGAAGAAGGTTAGCCCGATCGTCATCATCCTGGCTCTCTTCGCCGTCGGCATCATCGGTCGCTTCTGCGGCTTCATGTAAGCACGCTTCGGCTTAAGACCGAGAGTTGCTAGGTAAGGGCTTTTGAGCCATTGAAACGGACCGCACCCGGTGGGTACACTGGATGCGGTCCGATTGTTTTTATTGGAGGGCGAGGCGCGTATGGCGCAATCTCAGAACAGCACGGTCGATCTGGCAACGCCGGCAACCTGCCTGATGGGGCTTACCAGCCACGGTAACGTGATGGTGGGCAATAAGGCGTTCGAGTACTATAACGAGCGCAATCCCGAGGATTATATTCAAATCCCGTGGGACGAGGTCGACTATATTGCCGCCGAGGTTTTGCGCGGTACCAAGAAGATTACGCGTTTTGCCATCTTCACCAAGGACAACGGTCACTTTACGTTTTCCACGCGCGACGACAAAGAGACGCTTCGTGCGGTCCGCAAGTACGTTGACGAGGATAAACTCGTGCGTTCGCCCGACTTTATCGATGTGACGGCCAAGGGCGCCAAGAGCATCCCCTCCGTTATCAAAAACCTCTTCCACAAAGGCAACTAGCTCCTCATAAGTTGCGGTGAAATAGTTCTTAAATACGGCTTTAGATGCTTCAGACAGGAACTATTCCACCGCAACTTCGAAGTCTAGTCATGCGACGTATGGCGATGCAGTAAATCTGCTACACTAGTACAACATGCCTCCGTAGCTCAGGGGATAGAGCACCGCTCTCCTAAAGCGGGTGTCGACGGTTCGAATCCGCCCGGGGGCACCAGAGATTTGCCGAGCCCGGTACCACCACGGTGCCGGGCTCTTTTGGTGTTAGAGCTGCGCCGTTCCATGCTAGCGGGTCGCATCAAAAGCAAAGCGCCCGCTTGCCGGGGGAGCAAGCGGGCGCTTCTGAGCGAATATGTTTGCGGCGTTCGCTGCGCAGATAATAAGCAGCCGGCTAGTTGCTTGTACCGGAATCGTCGCCTGAATCAGTACCAGAGCCAGAAACCGAAACCGTCAGCGTAATCGTGCTGTCGGTGGACTGCTTGCCAGTGGGGGAGACGCCCGTCACGGTGGCGTTTTCGTTGCCACTCACGGGGTTGCCGTTCTGATCGCAGAATGCGATGTTGTAGAATCCGGCGTTGTTGAGCGCGGTGACGGCGGCGGAGATGCTCTTGCCGTACAGGTTGCCCGGAACGCTGGCCTTGCCGGACTTCTTGGCGATGACGACGGTGATCGTGGCGCCGGGCTTCTGCTTGCCGCTGGGGTTCCAGCTAATGACGGTGCCCTCGGTGACGGAATCGTTCTCCTGGTAGCTCACGTTGACACCAAAACCGGCCATGTCGAGAGCGTTGCGTGCCTGTGCCTCGGTCATGTCGGTCAGATCGGGGACGGAGGTGGTGTCAGGACCGCTGGAGACCTTATACGAGATGGTCGTGCCCTTCTCGACTTCCTTGCCGGCATCAGTGCCCTGCTCAAAGACCTGGCCTTCGTCGGCCTCGTTGGCCTCCTCGGTTGCGTTGCCCTTCAGGCCCACGCTTGCCAGCGCGGCCTCGGCCTGGTCCTTGGTTAGGCCGACGAGCTGCGGAACCTCAACTTTCTCGGAGGGCTTGGGGCCCTTGGAGATCACCAGGTTAACCTTGGAGCCCTTGGGCTTCTTAGTGTTGCCGTTGGGGGTCTGCTCGGCAACCTTGCCCTCGTCGACATCGTCGTTATAGCTCTGGTCGACAGTTCCGACCTCAAGGCCGGCCTCCTTGATCAGCTCGATAGCGGTCTGCTGGTCCTTGTTAAGCACATCGGGCACCGTAACCTGCTCGCCCCCAAAGAGCCCGGTGGCGAAGGCCACCACAACGCCAACCACGGCGATTGCGGCGACTACGGCGGCGATAATCTTGTTCTTGTTGGACTTGGGCTGATCGACCTCGTAGGAACCGGTGGAACCCGAGACGGCGCTGCGGGGGTTGGTCTGTCCGCTTACGCCTGATACGGGGCGAACCATAGCGCGCGTGGAGTCAGACAGCTCACGGGTCTTGGTGGCGCCCAGGTCGCCCGCGGCACCGATGATGCGCGTGGGCTCGGAGACGTTGACGGCGCGACCGGACAGGTAGTTGTTGAGCACCTGGCGCAGCTCGTCTGCCGTCTGGAAGCGGTTCGCCGGGTCCTTCTCCATGCACTTGAGGATAATGCGCTCCAGATCGGCATCGACGCCGGAGTTGATCTGGCTCGGCGGAACCGGCAGTTCGTTTACCTGCTTGAGCGCAACCGAGATGGCGTCGTCGCCGTCAAAGGGGACGCGACCGGTGGCGCACTCGTACATCACGACGCCCAGGGAGTAGATATCCGAGGTGGGACCGAGGTCCTGGCCGCGCGTTTGCTCGGGGCTTACGTAGTGGGCGGTGCCCAGTACGTTGTTGTCCTGCGTGAGGTGGCTGTTCTTTGCGCGCGCGATGCCAAAGTCCATGACCTTGATGTTGCCGTCGGGCAGCACCATGATGTTTTGCGGCTTAATGTCGCGGTGGATGATCTCGTGCTTGTGGGCGACCGAAAGCGCGGAGCTGATCTGCGAGCCGATCTGCGCGACCTTCTTTGGATCGAGGGCGCCGTGGCTCTTGATGCCGCTCTTAAGGTCGGTACCGCGCAGGTACTCCATGACGATGTAGTAGGTATCGCCATCCTTGCCCCAATCGTAGACGCCCACGATATAGGGGGAGGAGAGACCTGCTGCTGCCTGGGCCTCCTGCTTAAAGCGGGCGGCGAAGGTGGCGTCGCCGGCATACTGCGGCAGCATGATCTTGACGGCAACCGTGCGGTCGAGGACCTGATCTTGCGCACGGAAGACGGTCGCCATGCCGCCCGTTCCCACCTTATCCTTGAGGAGGTATCTTCCCCCGAGGACCCTCTGTTCCATTCCTGCTCCTAACTAACTTATTCGCTCAACGATGTGTGTAGTACCAAATCTATGGCCGCTGGGACCGCGTGGCGCCTTGCCGCTAGCTCATCGGCCGCGGCGCGCCCCAAGTATCCGCTTCGATCACAGGCATCACGCTCCTTGGGCGGCAAGTGCCGCGGTCAGGACGATGCCGGCGATCTTGGCTGCCTTGACGTCGTGTTTGTCGTAATCCTCCAAGGCCACCGAGATGGCGACCGTGGGTGAATCGTAAGGTGCGAAGCCGACGAACATCGAGTTGACGTTGGTGCCGCCGATCTCGGCCGATCCGGTCTTGCCGGCGACCTTGACGCCCGGAATCTGGGCATCGGTGCCGGTGCCGGACTGGACAACCGCGAGCATGGCCTGCTTGACCTGATCGGCCGTGGTGGCGCTGACGGCCTGGCCGAGCGAGCGGGATTGCGTGGTCTTGACCACGGTTCCGTCGGGGGCGAGCACCTGGGCCACGAAGAACGGGTCCATGACCACGCCGCTGTTGGCGATGGCCGCCGCTATCACGCAGTTTTGCATGACGGTGGTCTGCGGACCTGGCGTGTGGTCCATGCCGACAGGCTGGCCGGCGCCTGCCCAGGCGGTCTCCCACTCGGTCATGAGCGAGGGGTCGGCCATGATGGAGGCCGCGGTGGTCAGGTCCTGACCGAGCTTTTGGCCGTAACCAAAGGCGTTGGCAAACTGGACGAGCGAGCTGGCGCCGATCTCGTTGGCCACCTGGCCAAAGACGACGTTGGACGACACTGCAAAGGCCTGTTGCAGGCTGATGGTACCGTAGCTCTCGTTGGCGTAATTGGTGACCGGCGCGTTGCCGATATCCATGGAGCCGGGCGCCTGGTACGTGCTGGTAAGGCTGGCGGTGCCGGTTTCGAGCGCCGCGGAGAGTGTGACGACCTTAAAGGTCGAGCCCGGGGTATAGAGAGCGTCCATGGCGCGGTCGTACATGGAGCCGTCCTCGCCACCGCCCGACTGCATCAGGGCATCGATGTTGGTGTTGTCATAGGTGGGCGAGCTTGCGCATGCGAGGACCGCGCCGGTGCGCGGATCCATAACCACCACGGCACCCTTAAAGCCCTTGAGTGCCTGCTCGGCAGCCGTCTGGATACGCGAGTCAATGGTGAGCTTGGCGGTGTTGCCCGGCTGGGTCTGGCCCGCGAGCGACGCGATGGCGTTGTTCCAGCTGGAGTAATCCTTGGAGCCGGTGAGCGTGTCGTTCATGACGCTCTCGATGGCGGTGGTGCCATACTGCTGGCTCACGTAGCCAACCACGTGCGCTGCCAGGTTGCCGTTGGGGTAGGAGCGTACGTAGGTGCCGTCCTCCTGCTGCAGCGACTCGGCCAGCGTCACGCCGTCGGACGTGATGATGGAACCGCGCTGGATGTACCTGGAGCGGGCGATGGTGTGGTTGTTGGTCGGCATGTCCTGATAGTCCTTGGCCTTAATGACCTGGACATAGGTGAGGTTGCCGATAAGGATGGCGAACAGCGCCGTAAAGGCGAGCACCGCACGGGTTAGACGGTTGGCGAGCGCAACGCGGCCGAGCACGCCGGATTCAGGCGTGTCGAGGAGGCGCCGGCGCATGTGGGAGCCGGGGCGTGCGTGAGATCCGCCGCCGTAGGAAGACGAGGTGGCAAAGCGCGTGCCCGTCGGGGCGGCGGCAGATGCGACCTGATCATCGGTGATGGCGGCCATAGTGCCGGTGCCGGTAAGCTCTGCCTCGCGTCCGGTCGCCTCGTCACCGGCGCGCAGCAGGAGCGCGACGATGATGAAGCTTGCCAGCAGCGAGGAGCCGCCCTGGCTCATAAAGGGCAGGGTGACGCCGGTCAGCGGGATCAGGCGGGTTACGCCGCCCACGATCAAGAAGGCCTGGAAGCTGATGGCGGCCGTAAGGCCCGTGGCGCTAAAGGCGGCGAGGTCGGATTTAGCGCGGGCAGCTGTGGTCAGGCCGCGAACGGCAAAGAGCATAAACAGGATGAGCACGGCGCCGCCGCCCAAGAGGCCCATCTCCTCGCCGATAGCCGAGAAGATAAAGTCGGACTCGACGACAGGGATGTTGTTGGCCATGCCGTTGCCGATGCCAACGCCGACCAGACCGCCATCGGCAAGCGAGAAGAGCGACTGGACGATCTGGTAGCCCTGGCCCTGGGCGTCCTTAAACGGATCGACCCAAACTTGGAAACGCACCTGAACGTGAGACAGGAACTTGTAGGCGCCCACGGCTCCAACGGCTAAGAGCGCAAGGCCGATAACGACATACGAGAATCGTCCCGTGGCAACGTAGAGCATCAGCAAGAAGATGGTGTAGAACAGCACGGCCGAACCCAGGTCGCGTTCGAAGACGACGACGAGCAGGCACACACCCCACACGGCAAACAGCGGCAGCAGCAGTCGCAGGCGGGGGATCTTAAAGCCCAGGATCTTGCGGTTGGAGATGGAGAGCAGCTCGCGGTTCTCGGCCAGGTACCCGGCCAGGAACAGCACGATAAAGACTTTGGCGAACTCGCCGGGCTGGATGGTAAAGCCCGCGATGCGAATCCACAGCTTGGAGCCCGAGATCGTGGTGCCGATAAAGATAGGCAGCATCAGCAGAATGATGCCGATAATGCCAAAGGTGTACTTGTAGCGCATGACTACGTCGAGGTTCTTAACCAACGCGAGCGTTCCCACCATCAGGGCCACCGAGACAAACAGGATGATGAGCTGTGAGATCGCGAGAGCGGGTGCGAGACGCGTCACGAACGTGATACCGATGCCCGAAAGCACAAAGACAATGGGCAGGATGGCGGGGTCGGCACCGGGCGCCAAGATGCGCACGGCAATGTGGGCCGCGGCAAAGGCGGCAAAGAGGCCGATCGGTACGGCGAGCGTCTCAAAGGAGATGGCAGCGCCCGCGGTGAGCACGTACATCGCATACAGCAGGATGACGGGGAACGCCGAGGCGATGAGCAAGAGCAGCTCGGTGTTGCGGCGACTCATAAGCGGCACTCCCTTTCTAGTTCTTTTCGGAGGCTTCGGCCTCGGCGGACTGTTCGGCGGTTTTCTCGGAATCTGATTCGGAGGTCGATCCCTGATCGGTGCTGTCGCGAATCGTTTGCGCGTCGATCACCTGGCGGGTCTGCTCCTCGTCGATCTGGTGGCGGTACTTGGATATCGTGTCCTGCGCATCGTCGACACTTGTTTGCGGAATGCCCGCCTTGAGGCGGTTTTGCGTGTCTTCGGGCAGGTCGGACAGCTTAATGCTGGTTTCGCTCTCGAGCCAGTGGAGCTTGAGCCCGAGCGGCTTGCCGGGCAGGCCGCGCCAGACGGCGACATTGCCCTGGTAGGTACCTAGGTAGTACGAGCCGGTGACACCCGTGTAGGCCCAGATGCCAGCTGCCAGCACAAAGACGAGGGCCAGGATGGCGGCGATAGTAATGTTGCGGCGACGCACGCGTTGCGCTTCGCGCATAACGCCATCGTCAACCAGGTCAACGACTACTACGGTCACGTTGTCGTGGCCGCCGGCGGCAAGCGCCGCGTCCACTAGATTGTCGACGCAGATTTGCGCGGTTGAGGACTGCGTGGCGATGTTCTCGATATCGCTATCGGGAATCATGCTCGAAAGGCCGTCGGAGCACAGGATCAGGCGGTCGCCTTCCTCGATATGCAGAGTGAAGTGGTCGGCATACATGGCGGGGTCCGAGCCCAGCGCACGGGTGATGACCGAGCGGTTGGGGTGGACGCGAGCCTCGTCTGCCGTAATCTCGCCGGCGTCCACGAGCTCCTCCACGTAGGAGTGGTCGCGGGTCACGCGGATGAGCGTGCCCTCGTGGAGCAGGTAGGCGCGAGAGTCACCCACGTGGGCGATGGCGAGCGTGTCGTTTTCGATATAGGCGCAAGTGGCTGTGCAGCCCATGCCGGGCTTGCCCAGGCCGTTCAGGGCCGCCTCGATTACGGCGGCGTTGGCTGCCTCGACGGCTGCGGCCAGGCGTGCTGCGTCGGCGGACTGCGGGGCCGTCTTGGCAATAGTCTCGACGGCGATGGAAGAGGCTACCTCGCCGGCGGCGTGACCGCCCATGCCGTCGCATACGCAAAAGAGCGGCGACTGCACCAGGTAGGAATCCTCATTGTGCGGGCGTACGCAGCCAACGTCAGAGCGGGCGCCCCACATGAGTTGCGTGGTGGTGCCGGCATCATAGGTCGAGTCGGTCTCGATGCGCTCCTCGGTCAGGGGCTCAAAGCTCATGGTCGAGCCGGGGTCTTTGAGCTTGGCCTCAACGGCGGCAACGTCGATCTCGGCTGTGTCACCGGGAGAGACGGTGTCGGTCTCGGCGTTTGATTCGGAATCGCCGGTGTCCGGGGAGCCGGGCTCCTCGGACGCGCAGGCGGTCGACTCGTCGTCTTGCGGGCTGACGTCTATAGGCTCGGGTGTCGCAAAGTGCGACGGCGCGGGCGTGCTTTGCGACTGGGCGGCGGGCTCGGCCACGGTATCGGACTCGCTTGCGGGCGCAGGCTGCGGGATCTTGGGTGCGGGGCCGTCCTCGGGGGATGGCTCCGCTTCGGGCGCCGGCGTAGACACGGGCGCAACCTCGGATGCTGGGGCTATGGGAAACGCCGGCGCGGCGGGCTCGGGTGCCGCAAACACCGCAGCGCTCTCGTTGATTGCCGCGGCGACAGGCTCTGCAAAGTGAGCTGGCGCCGAGGTTGCTTCGGGCGCTGTGGGCTGTTCCGCGGCATGTGCGCCGATGGGCGCCGCTACGGCATCCTCTTCGTCCTCGTTATCGGCGAGATCCGAAATATCATGCGTTACATGCGAAAGAGGCAGGGAGAACACGGTGTCCTCGGGTTCCACGGGTGCGGAGCCCGCCGGAGCGGCGTGGGCCGGCGCAGCTGTGGCGGCAGCCGGTGCCTCGGTCATAGTCGCGGACTTGTTCTCCTCGTCGATCATCGACGGTTCACCTTCATGACCACATCGCCGATCTGGACTTCGTCGCCCTCGCGCAGCGTTGCGGGCTCCACAAGCTGGCGGCCGTTGACGAGCGTGCCGTTAAGCGAGTTGAGGTCCTCGATGATGAGCGCCGGGCCCTGCAGCGAAAAGCGCGCATGCGAGGCCGAGACGAATGGTTCGTTGATGCAGATGTCCGAAGATGGCGAGCGACCGACGATGACGGGGCCGAGCATGTCTACGTGGATGCCGCGGATACCGCGCGGGCCCTTGTCCACATCAATCGTCCAGATAGCCGAGTCGCGGCGCTGCCCGCGCACAAGTCCCACGCCGGTCTTCATGACGGCGAACAGGAAGATATAGAGCAGGGCGACCAGGACGATGCGGCCTGCAAAAAGGACGATATCGATGTTCATAAGCGACTATCCCCTAAATTCAAAGGTACTCAGGCCAAACGTCAGCAGATCGCCGTTGCGCAGCGGGCAGCGCGTAATGCGGCGGTTGTTGACGAGCGTGCCGTTGGTGGAATTGAGGTCCTCGATCGACCAATCCGAGCCCGTAAAGGTGAGCTGGGCGTGGCGGCGCGACACGTTGGGGTCGCGCAGGGCAATGTCGGAAACTGAGCGCTCGCGACCGATGGTCACCTGTGCGGAGGTGATGCTATGGCTCTCGCCGCTCACGACGTCTACGAGCTGGGCGAGCGGGCGCTGCGGATTACCTGCGTGCCGCTCCTCGCGGTGTTCGGGATCATGTTTATCCGGGAGGAAGAGTAAAGCGGCGGG
>ENA-ORSR01000872-ORSR01000872.1-human-gut-metagenome-genome-assembly--contig:-NODE-872-length-23732-cov-12.714829_pt1 | contig 23732 bp, 27 predicted proteins | sample MGYA00241901_ERZ509166 | MGnify/ENA primary metagenome ERZ509166 (study PRJEB26280, sample SAMEA2338860) | human gut metagenome | biome: human gut; feature: human-associated habitat; material: faeces... | reverse complement strand
GGATAGAACGTTTGATGGCTGGGATTAGCCATCAACACGTTTTGTCCTATAACCCAAAAAACCCGGCTTGTGTATTACTCCACAGCCGGGTTTTCTATGTTATAAATATGCTTTGCCGGAATTACCCAAGCAGTTCTCTATATATTCGCATTACATTCTTACAGAAGATTTTCTCGATCTCGCTCTCTGTAAATCCATTCTTTTTAAATACATCTTCCAGCTTTGTCATATCTGCCGGGGATGCGATCTCCAGTTCTCCATTCATACCATCAAAGTCCGAACCAAGTCCTAAAGCCTCTATTCCCGCCATATCACGGATATATTTTGCATGTGCCACAATATCCTCCGCTCTGCTCACAACCGTCTCTCCGTCTTTCCAGTCGCGCAGGAAATATGCATAATAATTCAGCCCGATCACACCGCCTCTTTCCCCGATCGCTTTCAGAAGTTCATCATTCAGGTTTCTCGGATGACTGCACAAATGTCTCGCGTTGGAATGGCTCGCTACAAAAGGCTTTTTTGTGAACTTTAATACATCCCGGATTCCTGCATCGTTTAAATGTGCCACATCGATGATCATTCCCAGGTTCTCCATCTCTTCCAGAAACTCAATTCCACGCGCTGTAAGCCCATATCCGGCTTCTGAAAAGACTTTTCCGGCAAATTCTCCGCCAGTCGCTTTTGCCGGATATCCAAGCTGATTCGGATAGTTCCAGGTCAGAGTCATCATCCTTGCCCCCATCCGGTAAAAATCTCTTAAAAGGGCAGGATCGCCCTCACAGATTTCTCCTTCTTCCAATGTCAGCAACGCCGACATCCTTCCATTCTTCCGGTTTTCTTCAATCTCTTCATACTTCGTGACCGGCCGGATCCAGTCTTTATTTTTCTCCATTTCCCGATAAAATACATCCGCCATTTTCATTGCATAGCGGAATGGACTTCCTGCAAGCATCGGATCCTCCAGATCCAGAAAAAGAGCAAAATTCTGAATCAGATAATCCCCCTTTTTCATCCGTTCAAGATCTACATTTAAATTATTTTTACAAAGTGAAATCTCTTTTCCCTGTTCCTTTCCTCTCAGAATCGCTAAAATTGTATCACAATGCATATCTGCTACTTTCATTTTCTATTCCCCCATCTTTTTTCTTTCTTATAATATCTACCGTATGTGATCCTGCACCAACCAGTTCCGGGCGTTCACACGTAGTCAGATGATAGTCAATAAACGTCTGGAAGGTCTTTTCATCCATCGTATTTAACACCTGACGCATATAATCGGATGGCCCATCCGCCGAAATAATCTGGAGCCGTTCCATTCCTGCTGCTTCATTGTAGCTGTCAATATCCTCCAGACGTACATAATCATACAAATCTTCCGGTGAAGGACATACCCGGTAATTCGCATCCAGTTTGCCATTTTCCAAGCATTCCTGTATATGATTCTCCCGGAATCCATACACCAGAACACTGTACTCATTCATTGTATAAGCCACCAGAATCGTGCCCTCATCTTTCAGAACACGCTTTGCCTCCATCAGCGCCTTTACCTTATCTTCCTTTGTATAAAGGTGATACATCGGTCCAAACAGGATGATCAGGTCAAATTCCTTATCCGGAAAACGTGACAGCTTCAGCGCATTTCCCTGATATGCTTTCACAGAGCTGTTCTTCTTTTTCAGAATTCCCAGATTGTATTTTACCAACTCTACCGCCGTCACATCATACCCTTCTTCGGCAAGCGCAACACTGTAGCGCCCGGTTCCGGCTCCTACATCCAGAATCTTTACCTGTCCATGCTCCCGCTTAGGAAGATATTTGTGAATGTACTTCATTGAAGTAATAAATTCTACCTGTCCGTGGCGGCTCTTAAGCCGCTTCTCTTCGTTGAATTTGTTATAATATTTTTCAAGCTCTGTCATCATAAATCTATTGTATCCTTTATTTTTATTCTAGCGCTGCCGCTCTCCGGAATAAAATAATTCCGATCACGAACAAGACAGCGATCATCCCCACACCAATATTGATATTGCCGGTAAGCTGCGAGATCAGGCTCACGATCGTTGTTCCCATAAAGGACGCGCCTTTTCCGCAAATATCCATTAAGCCGAAAAATTCACCTGACTGGTTCGCCGGTATAATTTTCGTAAAGTAAGATCTTGAAAGCGCCTGCACACCTCCCTGGAACATGCCTACCCAGACAGCAAGAACCCAGAACTGCCACTGGTAATGCAGAAAAATCGCAAAAATTGCCACTCCAAGGTATGCCACGATACATACTGTGATCAGCTTTTCTGCAGAATATTTCTTCGCAAGTCTTCCGAAAATAATCGCAAATGGGAAAGCTACGATCTGCGTAAGCAACAATGCAAGAAGAAGTCCTGTACTGCTAAGTCCAAGTGCTGATCCATATGCAGTTGCCATATCAATAATCGTATAAACCCCGTCAATATAAAAGAAAAACGCCAGAAGAAACAGAAAAACCTTCTTCTCCTTCTTTACATTTTTCAGAGTAATGCCGATTCTTTTGAAGCTTTCTGAAAAAGCATGCTGCTTCTTTTCTACATAATACTTCTGGTGATAAGTTCTCAGAAGTGGTAATGTCATAATTACCCACCATACCGTGATGATCACAAAGGAAACCATCATTGCTATCTCCATTGTAATCCCAATCTTCCCTGCATTTAACACAACCAGAAGACAGATTACAAACGGTACACAGCTTCCGATATATCCCCACGCATAGCCCTGGGAAGAGACTTCATCCATCCGGTCTTCCAATGTCACATCGACAAGCATGGAATCATAAAATACCAGCGTTACAGAATATCCGACCTTTGCAATGACAAAAACTACCAGAAAGGCCAGCCAGTACTTTGCAAATCCCAGAGCAACTGAAGCAATTGTCCCGATTCCAAGTGCAATTGTAAAAACTGGTTTTTTATAGCCTTTTGTATCTGCAACGGTTCCAAATACCGGTCCTGCAAGTGCTGTAAGCAAGGTTGCAATGGACACTGCATATCCCCAGTATGCCAGATACTGTACATCCGAAAGTCCCTGCTTTCCTGCGATATAGTTGAAATAAATCGGTAAAATGGTTGCTGCCAGAAGTGTAAATGCAGAATTTCCGACATCATAAAGTATCCAGTTTTTCTCCTGTTTTGTCAATTTTATTTTCATTTAACGTATCCTCCTTGCCCGGAAACTGAGAACCAAATGTATAGGCATATACAGAATCTAATGTGGCGTTTCCGTCCAGAAACGGTTTGTATTCGCAGATCAGTTTGTCTGCCAATGGAACTGCTTTTTCATAAAGATGAAGCAGTCTTCTTATCTGTTCCCTGCAGGATTCATTCTCATGATACTTGATAATAAACCCATGAAAATCATAATAAAGTCCTGCCACTTTAAGTGCTGCATAAAGTGCCATCCGCTTTATTTTAGATGGACAGACAAGAATCCTGTCATAAAATACCATTCCATTCAGTGCTTTTTTGACTTCCTTTGCTGTAATTCCGCGATAAAAATCTTTTATAATTATCGCATTTTTCATAGAAGGAACAATATGTCCAGTCAGTCTCCTGCTCACTGGATTTTCTCCGTTCATAATCATCAGCTTACGATCCAGCTCGCCCTCCACTGCAATATGTGCAAGACCAGTCTCTTTTACTGCCTGTTCCACGTAACCATGACAGATTTCATCCAACGCGAAGTGGCAGAGCACTCCATATACATAAGCCAGATGCTTCTCATACTGGTCGTGTGTATGTAAAGCCTTCGCTGCATGAACGAAGAACTTTGCCCCGCTCTCGTTATGTATACGGCTTCCCAACTGATTGACCTTGTTCTTGCCAAGCGGTCTGTAATAAAAAAGAATATCCGGTCCATGAAGTCCAATATTAAAAAGTTCCGGATATTTATCAATAACTTTTCTCTCATATCCGCTTAATCTGCCCCTGATCTGCTGTCCAAAAATGTAATGTGCATAAGTTGACGGCATATTATCCCATCCTTCCTCTTCTGAAACATATTTTATGATGATGTCGGGGCAAAAGGTCAGAAAGCCGATGCAGGCTTGCTTGCAAGAGAATTTTCGACCTCTTGACCCTGGTATCATTATTTTATTATAGACGTTACGCTTTGCAGGCTCTATCTTACTTCTGTAAAACTTATATAACGGCTTTGTAAAAAAGAATGTGCCTTGGCACATTCTCGCGCCGAGCGCAGTCGCTTGCGACATTCTTCATCTTCGTGCGAGTGCGCATCTCCGGCACGTAGTGCCTTTTATTTCATAGGAAGTTCCTTCGGAATTTCCTATAAAATAAAAAGTAATGACTAAAATGATACGTTCTGAATAAATAGTAACACAAAAAGGCCTTTCAGGATAGTCCCGAAAGGTCTTCTGCACGACACTTTTAAAATACTTTCATCGTCCACTTGCTCATATCCCACACCTCATTTACCACATCCTGATAGAATTCCGGCTCATGGCAAATCAGAAGAATACTTCCTTTGTATTCCTGAAGCGCTTTTTTCAGAGAATCCTTTGCATCCACGTCTAGATGATTGGTCGGCTCATCCAGGATCAGCAGATTCGTGTCCTTGTTGACCAGCTTACAGAGTCTTACCTTTGCCTGTTCACCACCACTCAGTACCCTTACCTGGCTCTCAATATGCTTCGTAGTGAGTCCGCATTTTGCAAGGGCAGAACGCACCTCATACTGGGTAAATGACGGAAATTCCTGCCACAGCTCTTCAATACAGGTTGTCTTGTTTTCTCCTTTAACTTCCTGTTCAAAATAGCCGATCTGAAGATTTTCCCCAAGCTCACACTCGCCGGAAATTGCCGGGATCAGACCAAGTACACTCTTCAAAAATGTAGTCTTTCCGATACCATTTGTTCCGACAATCGCAATCTTGTGTCCTCTTTCCATCTGGAAATTCAGCGGCTTGGAAAGTGGTTCATCATAACCGATTACAAGATCTTTTGTTTCGAATAACATTTTCCCCGGAGTCCGTCCGTAACGGAACTTAAATTCCGGTTTCGGCTTTTCCGCTGCCAGCTCAATTACATCCATTTTATCCAGCTTTTTCTGTCTGGACATCGCCATATTTCTTGTAGAAACACGGGCTTTATTTCTTGCCACAAAATCCTTCAGTTCACTGATTTCCTGCTGCTGTCTGCGGTATGCTGCCTCAAGCTGTGCTTTCTTAACTGCATAGACCTCCTGAAAATGATCATAGTCTCCCACATAACGATTCAGTTCCTGGTTCTCCATATGATAGATGATATTTACCACTTCATTCAGGAACGGAATATCATGGGAAATCAGAATGAATGCATTCTCATAATCCTGCAGATACCGCTTCAGCCACGTAATATGCTCTTCATCCAGATAGTTTGTCGGTTCATCCAGAAGCAGGATGTCCGGCTTCTCAAGCAGAAGCTTTGCCAGAAGAACCTTCGTTCTCTGACCTCCGCTTAGATCTGTAACATCACGGTCAAGTCCCAGATCCAGAAGTCCCAGTGCCCTTGCCACTTCCTCTACCTTTGCATCGATCGTGTAAAAATCATGCAGTGTCAACTCATCCTGGATCGTTCCAAGCTCTTCCATCAGAAGATTCATCTCATCCTCGTCTACTTCACCGAGTTTCTCACAGATCTCGTTCATTCGCTGCTCCTTCTGCAAAAGCGGATCAAACGCACTTTTCAGTGCGTCCTGGATCGTCATACCGCTCTGAAGGACTGCATGTTGGTCCAGATAGCCTGCTCGTACATTCTTCGCCCATTCCACCTTTCCCTCGTCCGGCGTAAGTTTCCCGGTAACGATACTCATAAAGGTAGATTTACCCTCTCCGTTTGCTCCTACAAGACCGATGTGCTCCCCTTTTAAAAGACGGAACGATACATCATCAAAAATGGCACGGTCACCAAAACCGTGTGTCAGATGTTCTACATTTAATATACTCATATTTTATTATTCTCCCTGATTCATTTCTTTACACATTGTCTTTTATTATATGTGGAAATTGGTGTTCTTTCAATATAAACAGACAAAAAACCCCAGAAACACAAGGTTTCTGAGGTTTGTATTTTTGAAAATGAACTCGAAAAAACTTCGTCTTTCCCGCAGCCACATTGCTCCAAATTAACGTTTAGAGAACTGTGGTGCTCTACGAGCTGCTTTGAGACCGTACTAAACATCTCTATGGTGCATTTTTCCTTGATATTACGGGCTTTTTCGCATTTTCTGTTGTCGGTTGTCCTATTCCTTAACCATGGAAATCGGTGATTTTTCATCGAAATTCTCCTGGTTCAAAGCATCATTCACTACCTCGAAAAGTTCCTCTGGTTTATTATACTTGACCCTCGCGTAAATGTCCATAGTTGTCTTACTATTCTCATGCCCTGCCAGGTACTGAACTGTCTTAGGGTCAACGCCCGCATAGAGCAGATTCGTGATGTATGTATGCCGCAACAAGTGCGGTGTTACATCGAAATTCAGGGTATAGCGAATCTTGGGATTGTTCCTCTGCGTTGTTCCTAATGTCGGCTTGACGGTATATTTGATGCTCTGTCCATTCACATATTTATAGTAAGTTCTCTCTTTCGCAGAACGAACAACTACATACTGCCAAACTCTCGTAAACTGAGAATAGGAAAGCGGCTGTCCCTCACTGTCCGCAATCACATACTCCGATATGGAATTGGCTTCTGCTTCCCGCAGGCAGTCCACCAGGCACTTCGGAATGGGAATGTCCCTTTTAGCTGCTTTTGTCTTTAGAACGGTAGAAATCACCGGCCTGTTATGCTCCGCGCGCCATGCACGTCTCACGGAAATGTATGGTGTGGATTCATCCAGGAATACACAATCCCATTGCAATGCAAGAATTTCTTCCCGACGCAAGCCGGAATACAAACCAATCATAATAAAAAGATATGGCGGAAGCTCTTTCACCGTATCCAACAGAACCGCAACCTGTTGATCTGTTAAGGCATCTTTCTTTTTCGATGCTTTTCCGCCCTTTGCTGAAATTCCCACACATGGATTATCGGTTATCAGCTGACTGCGCTCTGCCGAATAAAACACACACTTAATCAGCATATTTACCGTATCATACAGTCCTTTCGATTTTTGAGACAGCGGAACAAGCGTCAGACGAATATCATCCGCAGTCACTTCCTCCATATACATATCTCCCAGAGAGCTAATGACATAATTCTTCATATTCTGTCTGTATCCTTTTATAGTAGCCGTAGACACCTTTGCTGACTGCATCAGCAGCCATTTCTCACAATACTCGGCAACCGTTGGATGCTTTCGGTGAAAGATGATCTCATCCACCTGTCTCCGGGCCTCCAACTGCTTTTCATATAATTCTTCACAGGTGGTCGCATATAAGCTGACCTGCTTTCCATCGGCATCTGTAATTCTGGTTCTGTAATACAGTGTTCCTTTTCTTGTAACCGTTCCGTACTCTGGAACGCTTTGTTTTTTCTTAGCCATACAAATCTTCCTTTCCTGATAATGAGTGTTCTTAAATTCACACCTTCTTTTTATCAGAAAGCACCCACTTAATCAAAGATACGGATTATGTAAAACAAAGAGCGAGACATCCTTGCCTCGCTCCTGCTCCATTTCCTATTTTATTGTTTCGCCTTATGCTCGTACAGCATCCCATTGAGCAAATGCATTGCCCATCGTTCTGACCAGCTCATCCGGTCTGTTGTATTTGACCTTTGCGTAGATGTCCATGGTAATTTTGCTGCTTTCATGGCCTGCCAGATATTGAACCGTTTTGGGGTCTACCGATGAATGAATAAGATTCGTGATGTAGGTGTGCCGCAGCTGATGCGGTGTAACCTCGAAGTCCAAGCTGTAAACCACATGGCCGTTGTTTCGGGCCTTTTCTCCAAGCTCCGGGTAAAGCATATACTTCACATATTTTCCGTCCACCAGTTTGCGGGCCATTCTCGGTTTCGCGGTTCGCGTCACAATATACTGCCACAGCCGCTTAAACTGTGTATAGGATAGCGGATCACCGTCCCGATTGGCAATCACATAATCCGAAGTGGATTTTTTCTTTGCATCTTTCAGACATTCAACCAGACAGACCGGGAGAGGAATGTTTCTTTGTGCCGCTTTGGTCTTTAGCTCGGTAAGAATGACCGGCCTGTTATGTTCTGTGTGCCATGCCCGCCGTACCGTTAAGTACGGAGCCTCTGCATCCAGATACACAGAATCCCATTGCAGCGCCAGGATTTCTTCCCGGCGCAGACCGGCATATAAACCGATCATCACAAATACATAGGGCGGCAAATCCCGGATCGTGTCCAAAAGCCGCTCAACCTGTTCATCCGTCAATGCCTGTCTTTCTTCCTGGGGAACTCCTCCCTTTGCATCCAGGTATATGGTCGGGTCCTCGTCAATCACATGGCTCTCCTTGGCCGCCCGGAAAATGGACTTGCAGAGAATCACCACAGACTTATAAACCGAAGCCGACTTCTTGGAAACAGGTACGAGGGCAAGTTGGATGTCATCCAGGGATACATCAGCCATTCTCTTGTCTCCCAGCCCTCCAATAATGTGCCGCCGCACCTTAGAGGTATAATCTGTCAAGGTGGTGGCCCGAACATGGACGGACTGCATCAGCAGCCACTTCTCACAGTACTCAGCAACCGTAGGCGATCTTCGACGAAACGTAGTACTGTCAATCTGCTCTAACGCCTCCAGTTCCTTGTCATAAAGCTTTTCGGGCGTCTTTGCATAAAGCGCCACTCTGTTTCCATCCGAATCTTCGACTCTGGTTCTATAATATTCAATGCCGTTAAGCACGACCGTACCATATTGAGGAATTGCCCTTTTTCTTTTTGCCAATTCCGTCACCTCCTAAGAATAATGTCCAGCGCTGTACCTTTGTTTTATCAGACATATTAGGTTCCAGCAAGGATACGGAACAGCTCAAGCTCGGACACTTCGCAGCTTGCGGTATGTAGCGCTTTTTTCCACTGGCTTTGCACGATGGGTGCATTTTGCGATATACTCCTGAAGGCCAGCATCTGTAAAGTACACGCAACCATTTTGCACATACTGAACATAGGAAATTAGCCCACTGTTTCGAGCTGCATCCAAAGTGGCAATGCTAATCCCCAGTAATTTGGCAGCCTCTTTCCGCGAAATCAATTTTTCCATAGGTGGTCCCCCTTTCTGTCAAAGATGTGGTTGTTGCTTTCAAAATCACATGAATGCGCTGGCAACCGAAGCTGCCAGCGCATGGTATCTGACTTTGAAAAATTTACTCGCCACATTTGCCACGCACCCCTGGCGATGGGGACATTCCGGTCTCCGCTGGCGCGGCTGTCATAACTCCGCAGCGTCGTTTTACTCGTGCGCCGCAGGGTTCCCCCCAAGTCTTTAGGAGGCCGTGAGGAAGTATCTTTAACCCCTATGCAGTCATCGCGCCCTGAAATGCCACTTTCGGGTATCAGGCTGACGTGGATCGCTCGGAACAGTCCTATTCATCACCTCCTGGGGCTGTCCATCTTCGCGGCGTGCCTGATTCGCTCGTACATAGGTTATGTACCGGAAATGCCGTCTATGAAATTGTCAAGCTCCACATTGGGAGAATGTTCTTCCCTCAATGGGTAGGCACTGATACGCTTCATTTGTTAAGTGTTATTCAAAAATTTTTTTATTTTTTTAAATCTTTGTGCAACAGCACTTCTGGAACAATGCCAAAGACGTGCTACATCAATTTGACGATAACCATCCACAAAAAGTAATGTCAATAGCTCCAAATCTTTCTTCGACAGCTTCTTCAATCTCAACAGTAGTTGTTCGTTTTCCACCGAAGCCAACCATCCATATCGCGTTTGATCAATCTTATCAACATCCCATTGATAAGATAACGATGCAAACTTTCGGAACAGCTGTGATTGACCACATACTTCATCATATTGTTCACAAGGTATTGGTTGCGTATGGTTTTGAAAAACCCTTTGACTGCAAAACCATGCCCAGTCATATTCTTTCATGGCAGCAATCTGTTCTTCGCTCATCCCTGCATCACAATACTCAACTTCTAAACGCTTCCATCTACTATCAAACTTCTTTTTCTCATATCCATAATTAAATCCCATTATTAACCTCCTGTAGATTCAATTTGCAAAATTCACCATGCAAACTAAAATCAGGAGGAGATCGACAACGAGAATCTCTGGGTTGTTTTCCATCCCCAGAAACAAAAATGCCAGCTGATCTTAAGGACCAACTGGCATTTTTATTCGCGCACAAAGAAAACGCATTATTAAGATTTTATAAGTACAACAAGTATACCAAGCACAATTCGATACCAACCAAACACCTTAAAATCATGTTTTTTGATAAAGTTCATTAGGAATTTAATTACTAAGACAGATACCGCAAATGCCACAGCCATACCGAGAACAAGAGCGAGCAGTTCTGCACTTGTAAATTCAAACCCGAATTTTAACAGCTTAAAAGCACTTGCTCCAAGCATAGTAGGTACTGCGAGGAAAAAAGTAAACTCTGCTGCTGCCACTCGTGAAACTCCTATGAGTAAAGCACCTATAATCGTTGCTCCCGACCGTGATGTGCCGGGTATAAGTGATAACACTTGAAATGCCCCTATCAAGATTGCTGTTTTATAGCTGATGTCAGAAAGTGCCATAGTAGTAGGAGTACGCTTTTTATTCCAATTTTCTATGAGAATGAATAACAAACCATAAAAGATTAACATGATTGAAATCACAATGGGGGTTTGGAGGTAAGCATCCAAATAATCATCAAATAGAATCCCCATAATAGCTGACGGTACACAAGCTACCGCAACCTTGAACCACAACGAGAAAGTATCCTTTTTAACAATTGACTGTGCTTTGTTCTTAAATTGAAAGGGAAACATCTTGTTCCAAAACATTACAACCACTGCGAGTATAGCTCCAAGTTGAATAACAACAAAAAACATTTCTTTAAATGCTTCGCTCATATTAAGTGTGATAAATTCGTCCACAAGAATCATATGTCCTGTGCTGCTGATAGGTAGCCACTCAGTAATACCCTCAACAATTCCAAGAAAAATAACTTTTAAAATTTCTATAAAATCAAGTACCATTATTTCAAATCCTCCTTTTTAAAATGATGAAAGGTCATAAGAAAACCAACTGCTGATACAAGAATAATAATAGATACAGACAGCAGTGTAGGATAGCCGGTACTCTGAAGTTTACCCTGCACCAAGAAATAGGTGGCTGTCCACGGATACAACGCTCCCCATTCTTGATTTGAAAGTGCGGCACTTCCCATGACAATCACGGCAGAGCCAATCATCGGGGCGACAAATCCTTTTGTTTTCATAGCAACAAACACAAAAGGAGAAACTGTTAAAAACATCAGGATACTGCCAAACAAAAACTTGGGGAGCCATACTATTGCCACTAGTAAGCTATATCCCTCCAATGTAAAGACAGCGTCATATAGCCCACAAACGATAAATATACCTGCCCATGTTACAAGGGTTAGCATAACAATCCAAAGAAGCAGGGTGCAAAATTTTCCAATTAATAGTTTTGTCCTTGAAATGGGTATGGGCAATATGGTTTTGAGGGTGCTTTCTGTGTACTCTCTGCTAAACAAGTAAGCTGCAATTGCCACATATATCATAATGTTTACCAGCAGCATGATATACAGTACACTGTCGCTGTATATGTCAGACAAGGTAAAGATAATCTCCGGCTTATCAAAATGTGTTTGCAAGGCTTCTATTAACATCAAAAGTGGGGTAGATAATACCCCTGCCACACTAATTAGCACCATTTTTGAACGCTTTAGTTTTAATAATTCACAAGAAATAAGATTAAGCAATACCGCCACCTCCAATCAGTTTAGAAAAGTAGTCCTCTAAGTTTTCCTCACTATCATTTATCCTTGTCACGAGCAGTCCATTTCGTGCAAATTCTCGATTGATTTCTCCAACACTTTGGCTAAAGTCATAAATTCTCACCGTACCGTCCTGCACTGTAAAATCCGTCATGTGGTAGTGGTTTTCTAAAATCTTTCCGGCTATCTCACTGTCAGATAAATCAAATTGAATGTATTTTCGATTCCTTTTGTGAAGCTCGGATATATTCACTTCCTCTACTAAATGCCCCTCGTGCATAACGCCGATAATATCTGCTATCTGTTCAATCTCGCTTAAAACATGGCTTGAGATAAAAATGGTAATGCCATGATTGTGACTAAGTTCAGATAAAAATGAGCGTATTTCAACTATTCCAATGGGGTCAAGTCCGTTAATCGGTTCGTCAAGTATTAAAAGCTCCGGCTCGTGCATAATGGCGGCGGCAATACCAAGCCGTTGCTTCATTCCGAGGGAATAATCGGAAAAGACTTTTCTTTTCTCCTTATGCAGCCCCACAACTTCAAGAGCTTTTTCTACTCCACTTTTAGATACTCCCCCTCGCAGTTTAGCGAGAATTTGCAAATTCTCATACCCTGTTAAATTACTGTAAAATCCCGGTGTTTCGATAATAGAGCCTACTTTGCTATAAAGGGTATGGATATTTTCCTTATAGTTTGTGCCAAACAAGCGTACCGTTCCCTCCGTTGGGAAAGCAAGCTGCAACATCATTTTCATTGCTGTGGTTTTGCCTGCTCCGTTTCTGCCGAGCAAACCATAAATTTTGCCCTTTGGCACATGAAGATTTACCTTATCGACAACGGTGGCTGTTCCGTATCGCTTCGTAAGATTTTCTGTTTCAATGATATAATCCATATTTGATTCTCCTTTCCGTGGGTTGCTGTTCTTGTTTTCGCTGACCACAATCTTATTATCCACGAGTATTGCATAGAAGCCAAGAAATCTACCGTCACAATGCCGACACAATAGATGTCAGCACGAAAAAAGCTCCGACACTTATCGTGTCAGAGCCTATTTTAAAGGGTTTATGGCATTTTACTTTGTTTGGGTTTGCTTTATCCAGACAAATATTTTAGCAACAAATAGCAGAAACATAAGGGCGGTTACATAGGGTTGTCTTGCCGCAGCGAAGAAGCAGATAAAAAGCGTACTCAGCACGAGAGAGCATTTTGTGATTATGTTGCTCCATGATTCCTTTTCAAAACAAACACACATCAGTTTCGCTATCCCAAGTGCAATCAAAACAATAAAAACAATCCAATAGATTGCAAGATATATTGGGGTAGTGTCTGTAAATGAAAGTAGATTGACAGAATAAATATATCCGTCAACAAGGTTACCATACAACGGCAAAAGTATAAAAGTAACCGCCATCATATCTAATATTCCATAAATGAAACTGTAAATTTTTTTCAAGTTGGAACGATTTTCAGTTTCGGCAAGTGTAATCAGTTCTTCGCCCGATAGCAGTTCATCTATGGTCACAGAAAAGAATTTAGAAATACACTTGAGCGACTCAATGTTAGGGTAACCCTTGCCGCTTTCCCATTTTGAAATGGCTGTTCTTGATACATATAATTGCTCCGCAAGTTGTTCCTGCGTTAAGTTCTTTCCAGTCCTAAGCTGTTGTAGCTTTTCATTAAATTCCATGATTCTCCTCCTGTTTGTTCCTTGTTTTCATACGTCCATCAACGGGTTTTTCTGCATCTTTTGGTATCATCCATGCACGACCAAATTTTTCAGTTCCGTCAATGCGATTTTCCTCACATAATTTTTGTATCCGTCTTTCCGATATGCCCCATTTTTCAGAAGCGGCTTTCACAGAAATGTAATTCATAATATCAACTTCCTTTCGCAAAGAGTATATAATTATTATATACGGAATGACGAATAATAGCAAGTTTCTCTCCACTAATACGAAATTATACACTACTAAACATAAAATCATACTTCGTTCAAATATCATCACCCGAAATGTACAATGATATAGGATGATATTAAAATGTACCAAGATGAAAGAAAACTTGATTTTAAGCCGTTAGGTATAGCGATAAAAAAAGCTCGGGAAGCAAAAGGGTGGACACAGGAATATCTTGCCCAACTGGTAGACCTTACGCCACGCTCTATTATGTATATAGAGAACAGGGGGCAGCACCCAAGGCTTAACAAATTTTATCTCATTACTACCTTGCTTGACATCTCTGTAGACCAGTTCTTTTTTCCATGCAATGAAGATGGCGACAACAATCGCCGCAAACAAGTTGATGTACTGTTGAATGATATGGAAGAAAAGGAGCTTATCGTGATGGAAGCTACGGCTCAAGGCTTGAAAAAGGCAAGAGAAACTGCGGAATAATTAACGCTGTTTTCGTAAGCCAAGCCAACTGAAAAAAGTGCGACACCTACACAGGCTATCGCACTTTTTAGGTTATTTTTTTATTCTCCACACAAATCATAAAGCTGTTCACATCGGTTTTGAATATCTAAGATTTCTGTTTCGGTTAAACTCCTGCGGTTATGAGTAAGTTGTTGCTCTAAAAAATCACGATAGCCATCAAGTAAGGCATCCCGTAAAAGCTCGGGGGCTTTGCAATGTTCCACACCAAACCATTGCTCATCTTTTTCATCCCAAATCATAACGGTGTATCCTCGCTTAGTGTTCACCACCTCCAAAACACTATCTTTATTTAGGTAATCGTTGAATACTTCTAAAACCTTTTCAAAGGTCATCATTTTATCAGCCCTTTCATATTTTAGGTGCTTATATGTAAGTAGTTTATATACTTATTACGACTATGATAATAAAAGTAAATCATCGTGTAAAGGATACGGATATTGTTTGCGAACAAAAGTGGCAAGCAATGCCTGTGTTAATACACACAGGCCCGCAGAGAAGAAAATCCCTCCGTGATTTTCCTCTCCGCTTGCTTGTTGAGGGCAGCGCCCCCAAGCCCCTTTGAACACAGAATTTCATTCTGTGGCTGCGCGTTCTGCGAACGCTTTTGACCAGAACCAGCTTACCGCTGGCCGTGGTCTTTTTCTTTTTCAACATCCTGTTCTACCTCCATTTTCAGCACTCGATCTACATTTGCCTTTGCCGTTAAAAGCTCCCGCATTTCTTCACGGGAGCGCCGGTACTCGGCATAGGTTTTCTTCTTTTCCTCCAGCAGTTTGGAATACTCAGCTTGCAAGTCCTTAACCTTGGGCAGCTTCTTCACACCCATCTCGTCAAAGGCATTTTTTGCCGCCTGATGGAGCAGGATTTCTTCCTCATGTTCCTCCCGAAATTTTCGAGAATAACCCGCCTTGCGGTATGCCACATAGGTCTCGCGGGTCTTGGCATAATTTACGATGTGAGTACGCAGAACAGCGATCTCTGCCATGCGCTTTTCAGCCGCTTTGATCTGCGCCGAAAGATCATTGTGATGTGCCGTGGCAGCCGCAGCCTTTTCTTCCAAAACCGCATACTCCAGCAGATTGTTCTCTGACAGGTAATTCATGGTCTGCGCCATTTGTTTCAGATTAAAAACTTTAGCCCATCGAGCATAGCCAGCACCTTTTCCAGCCTGCAATTTTGCCTGAATGTCCACCAGCAGATTGACCTTGGTCGGCTCCGGCTGCACGACGGAATTTTTACGGGGCGTATGCCGTTTTTCACCGGCCAGCACCGCACGGATTTCTGCTTCACTGTACCCGGCCCCCAGCTTGTCATCCATGCGGGCTACATTCTTCCAGCCGGGTGCTTTGAGCCGGATTGCTTTCCCGCGCCGGGATACTTCACAGCCCATTTCTGTAAGCAGTTTCAACAATGCGTCAAAGTCAGCGGGCTTTTGCTCCAACGCACGGTCAATCATCACCCGCAGCTGCTCCCGATGGGAGGGCTTTGCCTGATCTCCCAGCCACTTGTTATAGCTTTTTCCGTGAAGTTTCGGATTCTCTACAATGGACAGTCCGTTTTCAATGCAGATGGTATCACTTAACCGGCGAACCGCCTTGGTGCTGCCCCAAAAGTTGCGGAACTTTCGGTCACAATCCGCATTGACCGCCGACCAGATGATGTGATTATGAACGTGCGATTTGTCTATGTGGGTGCAGACCACAAAGGCGTGATTGCCCTTGGTGAACCGCTTGGCAAATTCCACGCCCAGGCGGTTGGCTTCTTCCGGCGTGATTTCACCGGGTTTGAATGACTGGCGCACATGGTAAGCGATCACATCGTCCGCCCCGCGCACCCGCCCGGTGGCGGCGATATACTGCCGCTTCGCCAGCAGAAACTCTGCATCGGCGGTCCGGCTGTCACAGCCATAGCCGGTAATTAGTTTTCCGTTGTCAGTCTTTTGCGGATTTGCCACATAATCAATAATATCGCTGATTGCTCGGCTCTCAGTGCGTCCCTTTCCGATATGCAGGGGCATGATGCGTGTGGTTGCCATAGAAGGGCCTCCTTTCTAAAAAAGAAACGGCCTGCATGGTGCAGACCGCTTTTGCTATTCTATAAAATCGTCCTCGATGTCCTCTAACCGCTTCGGAGGAAACCTCATCTCGTATTGTTCTTTTGCCAGTGCACGAACTTCCGGGCGCTTATCTTTCATTCGGTTTTTCAGCCAGGAAATCTGCTCCTTTGATAACCGCCAAGGGAGATTCAGTAAGCGGTTTACCGTCATTTGCTCCGCTTGTTTCTCCGGCGATAAAGAAGCACAGGATTTACAGATGTGCGCCGCATGACCTTTGCCGGAAAATTTTTCGTTAGCCTTATATTCTCCGCAGACTTTACAATAATGTCCATGCTTCTTCATAGGCTCGATTCCTTTTCACAGAGCGCATATAAACTGCGAACCGCCCTCATGATGATGTTCCACTCCAGATCTGCCGCATAGGAAAACTTCCTGCGGTAAGATTCCCAAAGTTTCTGCATCACAGGACTGCTTTCCACTTCATTCAAAACATCCATAGCTTCTGCAAGATGCCGTTCGGTTCCGCGTTTTTTGGCAGTTGCCAACAGTGCATCATAGAGCGTCTGCCGGTTCAATGTGTTCCCGTGGAGCTGATCCAGAATATAAATGTCATAGAAATCTCTCATGCGGGTGTTGGTGGTGGTTCTGGTGATGATTGTTTCCAGCTTTTCAGCCAGAACGGTTTCCAGGTTGTATGCCCAAATGTCAATGGAGCGATCTTCCAGCATCAGCTTGAAAGAGTAGCGTACCTCCCTGGGGGTAATGGCATCCCCTGTGGAAATGTCAATCTTCAAAGGTGTCACCACACCGTCAAAGGTTGTAGTCATGCTGACCCGAATCCCAGGATACTCCGCTTCATCCATAATCTCTGAAATGCTTTTCAGCTGAAATTTGACGCCATCATCAATCGGCACACTCACAATAGCAGCAATCAGGTTCTCGATCTCCTCTACATTAACATTGGCTCCTTTTACAGTAGCGTCCAAGTCCATCGTGGAACGGGCATCCAGTCCAACCATTGCCGCTACCAGCATCCCGCCTTTCAGAATAAATTTATCACGATATTCAGAAAGGGAAATACGCTCCAGAAAACGCTCCATCATATAGTTTCGCATTAAAAGCTGTGCATCCGCAGATTTTTCTCTGGAAAGATTGCGAATCAAATCTTTTAGCTGCCTTGCTGTCTTTATCATAAAAGCACCTCCAAATACTGCCGTAAAATTTTTTCAACCCGGAACATACCGGCATACCGCATCAAAGTCCGCAGATCCTTGTCCTTTCTTCTGGCATACATCTTCAGCGCACCTTGAAAAGTCTGTATTTCCATGCTGCTTCGGCTGCGGAGCAGATCGCAGATGGTGCGCTCCATATCATAGACAGGAACCGTATGCCCAAAAGGTGTTTGGCCAGTTGTCAGCCCTACCTCATATAGTTCTGGTTTGATGGTGTAAACAGAAAGGCCCTCTGCCTTTAAGCGAGTGGTGCTGTACCCTCTGCGCACCGTGATAGCGTATGGAGATGGTTCCCGGTCTGTCAAGTCATGGAAAAATAGCGCTGATTCATGGGAAAATACTGCCTGACCACATCGCAGATGTAACAGAAACATCGCATCAATCCAGGTGTCCTCGGAGACATAAATTCCGTGAGCAACCTGCTGAAGATTTTTCTCTTTGACATATTCATAAAAAATGGGTTTTACAATTCCGCTGGCGATTACCTGTGCGGTTTGCAGCATCCCATCATGCTCGGTCAGAAGTCTGTCTAATTGCTCAAACCGTTCTGATTTGGTCACATCCATCACTTCCTTTCGTGCTACTATTATACACGGATGTAGCACAGAAGTAAATATAGCAATTTAACAGACACTGTCTGGCATTTTTGTGACCGCGCATTTTATCCATAAACCAAATCTTGAATGGCAAACTTCAAGTCCTGCACCTTGCCCAGCAGCCAGATGGCAGCCATTGGCAGACCATAGGGACTAATAAGGAATGCCATCACCAGCAGGATAATGCCGTTTTGCAGGGAACAGGTCAGCAGGACCGCCACGCCCAACAGGGCGATCACCATGCTGATAAGCCCCAGCACCAGACCGGAAACATAGACGATCCCCACACAAATCCAAACGAACAGGGTCAGTGCCAGAATTACCGGAGCTACCAAAATCTTCAACAGCAGTTTCAACAAAAATACCAATGCCCTCATTGTTATGCCTCCTCTCAAAATCACAGTTCCTGTTCCTGATTCCATTATCCCTGTCTCACAGCCAAAAGGCAAGGATACGGGCAAAAAGAAAAAGCGGAGGAAGGCGCGGCGAAGAAATGCCGTTCCTCCCTCCGCAGATGGGGTATTTGTCCCGGTTACGAAAGTTTGGAGAGTTGTGTCAGTATCTCTTTAACTCCGTCCCATAACTGTTCCTGCCGCTGGGATATATCCTCCAAATCGACATCATAAATCCGCTCGGTCTCATGTACCTTGCGGGTCAGCTGGTTTAAGTTGTTGCTGCTTCGGCGCAGCAGGGATACCAGTTCCTTCAGCTCCGGCAAATCCAGCTGCACCACATAGCCGTCCACAGCCATTTTCCGCAGATAGGCGCTCAGGTTTTTTGTCCCAAACTGTGCCATTTTCTGCTGAATCAACTCCATTTCATCAGCGGATACCCAAAACAGAACCGGCACATCCCGCTTGCGCTTAGGGCTGCTCATCGCTCCGGCTCCTGTTTCTTTGGGACAGCAGGCTTGCGGGCAGGCGGTTCCTGCTTGTGCTTTTGCAGGACAGAACTTTTCTGCTGTTCCTGCATGGCTTTTCTGGCCTGCCTGGTAAACAGGTCGGTCAGACCGGGGTTGACCCCATCCACAACCAGATAGGCACAGTGGCGGGAAGCATCGCTGTCCTCCGGCATGGGAATGGTTTTTGCCCAGGCTTTATTGTCCTGAGAGATACGCCCGTCATGGTTCTTGTGCTGGATGGTGTTGGCAAGAATGAACTGTACCCGTTCCGCCCCGAACTTTTCCAACACATCTTTGACCGCCGCCTCCGTATCCAGCCGGTTCTCTGCATAGTGAGCGCTGATGGCCTGTTCAATGGCTTCTTTGCAGGCGCTGTTCGCCTGATATGAGAGGTTGTACTGTGCCATCTCCCCATGCTGGGACGCATAGGAGGCAGAATGAGGGTAGAGAGGGGCAGTTCGTAATTCTTCCTGCGCCCTGCACACATCATCGGCACGGTTTTCAATGCTGTCCCGGATCACATCCATGTAGCCGGTCTCCAGCTTTTCAAAATAGCGGTACACATCCGCCAACGGCGTGGGAGAATCCAAAAGTGCCTGTGCCTGTGCGTCGGTCAGCTCCAGCTGCTCCATCGCCATCACGATGTCCTCCCGGACCGTGTGCTCATAGGTGTGGTGCAGGATTTCCTCCGGGGGCTGGCTTTTCAGCCAGTCCCGGTAGTTGTCCTGTTCAGCGGCCATCTTTTCATAGAGAGCCGTATTCAGATCGTTGTTATTCACAATCATCGTACCTCCTTGTGTTGTTTTGGTTTCTTTTCAGGGCTGCGGGGCGGCACAGGGCGTTTCAGACTGTCCAGCACCGAGGGCCGCGCACTCTTGGCAACCACAGTTTCCGGCTTGGCATGACCCTTGCCGTCAATGTTCAGCAGCATGTCCAGTTCCACCAGACGGGCGGACTTGACCCGCAGATCGTCCTCAAATGGGAACGGCTTTCCTACTTCCTCCTTGGCTGCGGCCTGCTGCTGGTAAAGGTTCTCCAGCTGATTTTTGACCGCCTCCAGACGCTGGGGCATCTGGGTCAGTGCGTTGTCGATACGGGTAAGATTTCCGCGCGGGTCTGTACCAAGAGTTGCCCTGTGGGTCATCTGTCCTTTCAGCAGGAGCGTATATTCCTGTTTCCAAGCGGAAAATTCCACGGACATGGCATAGCCCCGGTAGCTACCGATCTGCACCGGATCGGAGGTTTTGACCTCCTTGCAGGCATCCAAAAGGGCAGCACCGGCGTTCTCCTTATCGGTCAGCAGGTCTCCACGGATCTCCATACCGGCAAAGCCATCTGCCGGGTGTGGGTGGGCAGCCAGTGTTTCCAAATCGGCTTCAAATCCCTGGATATACCCCTTGTTGGTTTCGATTTCCTGGGGGAAGTATTTGAGCAGCTGGTCCTCCAGACGGTACTGCTTGCTCTGATGGTCGGCTTTCATCAGCTTCAGCTTGGCAACCTCCACATCCAAATCCATACGCTCCTTGATACGGGGGTCTCCGGCACACAGGGCCTTGATCTCGGCAAAGGAAAGCGCCGTTTCATCCACATCGTCGCAGCTTCTCACAGGCGATTTCGAGGTCATAATCTGGCTGATGAATTTCTGTTTGTTTTCCACCGTCTGCCAGAGGTAGGCATCAAAAGTTCCCTCCGTGACATAGCGGTACACATGGACAAGAGGGTTCTGGTTGCCCTGACGCTCGATACGGCCCTTGCGCTGGGCAAGGTCTCCGGGCCGGTCGAGTAGGTCAGCGGTATTACTACCGCCTTCCCCTCTAAGAACCGTGCGTGAGAGTTTCCCCTCACACGGCTCAAGCAATTCAAAGCATCTACCAATATAGATGCCGGCTAGTCAACTAACGGTTTTGTTTGTAACACTTATCATGCACAAGATAACGGACAGTCTGACCGCTTACTTTCTTTTCTCGTACATTCCATTGTGTTTCAGCAGTAATCTCTTGCCCACATATCGGACACTTCCTCTCCTGCTTATTCCACATATAAAGCAAAGATTTTCTCCCCTTGAGGGACATTAGCATCTTATACGTCATCCGTTCTTCAAAATACTCCTTCCATTCTCTATCAAAAGGATTGGCTTCACTGACAATCTTTTTATGTCGCATAATTTTCGTTTCAAATGCCAGCTTTAATGGAAAAATATCTTCTTTTCCGTTTTTATTTAAGACAACTAAAAATCGCCAATTCCTGTTCTTATAGTGGTGGAAATATTTCTTTAAAACCCAAGGTTTTCCCTTTTTCGGATGTCGTCTTTTCGCCCACTGCCACAATTTACGGAATATCTGGTCATCCACTCTTTGGAATGTCTTTGATGACGCTCCGCACCTGTAATAATTCGCCCAACCTGTAATCTTTGGATTTAAGAGCCTTATCAATGTTTCCTGCTTGCAAGATTTATTACTGTCTATCGTATAGCGGATTCCATCTAAAAATTTCTTTACACATTTCTTTGACGGTTGTGTCAGCAGAACGCCTTTAAACTTTCTGATATTAAAGCCAAGAAAATCAAATCCGTCATCAATGTGTGTGATAACCGTTTTTTCATCCGATAATTCCAGTCCTCTTTCCGCAAGAAACTCAACCAACATTGGTTTAATTTCTCTCTCCAAGACTTCCTTTTCTGCACTTGTGATGATGAAGTCATCTGCATAACGCACCAGATTTACCATAGGAGAATAATGCTTTCCTTTACGGCAGATGCGTTTGTATTTCTGTGCAAGAATCGGCTGAATACCGTCCAATGTCATGTTTGCAAGTGTTGGTGAAATAATTCCACCCTGCATCGTTCCTTCTTCGGTTTTGAACAATTCCCCCTTAAAGATAACTCCGCATTTTAACCATTTTTTCAATATCACTTTATCCGTTGGAATATTTGCAAGCAGCCAATCATGGCTAATATGGTCAAAACACCCTTTAATATCTCCTTCTAAAATCCATTGCGGAGAATATCCATGTGATAGAACCGTATGGCATTGCTGAATTGCATCCTGACAGCATCTTTCTTTTCTGAATCCATAAGAATGTGCATCCGCTGTCATTTCTGCAAGCGGTTCAAGTGCCATCAAATATAACGCCTGCATTGCTCTGTCTTTCATTGTTGGTATCCCTAATGGACGCAACTTCCCATTCGCTTTCTTAATAAATACTCTGCGTAATGGCTGTGGCTTATAACCGTTCCTCTTTAAATCCAGAACAGCTTCATACTTTGCTTTGTCCGTAGACCATAAAACTCCGTCTACTCCAGATGTTTTCTTACCTTCGTTAGTTGTCACTCTTTTTACAGCAATCGCTTTCGCCGCAAAAGAATGTGTCAGCGTCCACTGCAAAGCCTGTACTTTGCCGTGTCTGCCTTCTTTTCTAGCCTTTACAATACGTTCTTGTAGCTTTTTAACCTGTGCTTCACATTTCTTCCAGTCAATGGATTTCCATGCAAACTCATGGTCAGTAGCCGCACACGTTGTTTGATTAACGTTCATTTGCTTTGCTCCTTTCAAAAGTTCTATAAGTTTCTTGTAAAGAATTACCTACCGTAGAAGTCTGCACCCTTTCGGGTTAGGGCAAATCTTGAACCCCTATCCATTCCATTACAGAATGGCATTCGCTTTTTCTACAATCCCATACCTGCACTCCTATCGGTTTTCCTTACGGAAAACTTTCCTGTAAAAAAACAGGAGAAATACAGGCTTACCTTGTTTCACATAGATAACAACGAGTAGGTTAGGCTCTGTCTCATCCACCGGCGGTGCTTCTATCCGTGTAATCCTACCATGGAGAGGATTAACCGACCGCTTCCCATTTTGGGCTGGAGCCTATCAGCATCTTTGGCTCTTTGGACTTTACGATGTTTAATTAACAGTTCACGTATGTTAGCCATACTACTCAAGCCTTGCTCCCTAACCGCATTGATGCTCGCAGATTCGCTTCTGCCTCACGGCTTCGGCTTTACCACTTACGTGGAGGGCTACTTTGTCATGCCAGCTTCCCAACACCGTCATTACTTCTGATGCAGGTGGCACTAGGCTACCGCTAACGGAATAGCGGGTTTAATCAATATTTCGTTGTTAAACAATTATCTATGCGACTTCAAGTCGCACCCACGGGCAGTCCAGGTCATGCAGCGCCACAAGGCGATCCTGCACATTGGTGCCAGCGCCCATCTTGGCAGTGCTGCCTAATAGGACACGCACCTGCCCGGTGCGGACCTTGGAGAACAGTTCCTTTTTCCGTACCTCTGTGTTGGCTTCGTGGATAAAGGCGATCTGCTCGGCAGGCATCCCCTGGGCGATGAGCTTCTGGCGGATGTCCTCATAGATGGTAAAGGCAGGCTCCGGTTCATCCAGTGGGATTGCTTCTTCCAACCCGTGAAGCAGCGGATTGTCCAGCTGTTTGGCTGCCTTTTTGGAGGGAGCTGCCTGGGGCGTGGAAATGTCGCAGAACACCAACTGGGTCAGCTTGTCTGCATCCCCGTCCCGCCAGATCTGCATGATGTTGTCCACGCATTGATTGACCTTTGTGCCAGGTTCATCCGGCAGCATCTGGTTGACGATCCTCTGGT
>ENA-ORSR01000864-ORSR01000864.1-human-gut-metagenome-genome-assembly--contig:-NODE-864-length-23897-cov-4.557797_pt1 | contig 23897 bp, 19 predicted proteins | sample MGYA00241901_ERZ509166 | MGnify/ENA primary metagenome ERZ509166 (study PRJEB26280, sample SAMEA2338860) | human gut metagenome | biome: human gut; feature: human-associated habitat; material: faeces... | reverse complement strand
CTGCCGCCGCCATCCATTGAACCTCGGAATCCATGTGCCAAAACCAGCACCGGCGCGGCAGTATTTTCTTCGATACAGGGGGTTAGTATACCATTTATTTCGCCATAAGGCCCCTGGATTTGAATTGTTTCTTCCGGTTTTATTTTCATTTCTACAACTCCATTACTAACGATCTATATTTATATTATAACAAGAAAAATTACATTTGAGTCAAAAACAAAAAACCTGCCGATAAAATCGACAGGTTTTTCAGATAGGGATCCTATGTTGAGAGTTCTTAGCTTATTTGCCAGGGAAGAACGGCCAAATAACAGGAATTACAACCAGGGATACTACGAAGCAGACGACAACAAGGCCGGTACCTGCTTTAACATAGTCCATGAATTTATAACCGCCAGGACCAAGAACCAAAGTATTCGGAGGAGTACCTACCGGAGTTGCGAATGCACAGGATGCTGCAACTGCGATAGCCATGATAACTGCTTTCGGATCGGCGCCAAGTTGTTTAGCAATCGCAACACCAATCGGGCACAGCAGAGCTGCGGATGCAGTGTTGGACATAAATTGGGTCAAACCGCAAGACAGGATAAACAGAACTGCGGTAACTATCAACGGAGACGGAGAACCGCCCATCAGACCTACGGTCCATTCAGCGATCAATTTACCAGCGCCGGTTTTGTCCATTGCAGTGGATACAGGCATCATACCTGCGAACAGGAAGATAGTTACCCAGTCAATAGAAGCATAAGCTTGTTTTTCAGTCAAACAGCCAGTCAATACGCAAACGATTGCGCCGATAATAGCTGCCATTTCCAAAGAAACGCCCTTGATGCCGATAGCCATAGTCAAAACTACGAGCAACAGGATAACGCCGGAAACTACTTGTTTAGAAGCAGAAGTTTCGTTAGCTTCAACTTCTTGTTCAATTTCCTGGTCGGCATCCAATTCAGCTTTCGGAAGCAGGTATTTACCTAAGAACATCATATAGATGATACCAGCTACTGTTACAGGGATACCAATCCAGGCAAATTCGAAGAAGCCAAATTTGTCAGCAATACCAGCAGCTTCCAAAGCGCCGTTAGCGATGATATTCGGAGGAGTACCAACCATAGTGATGATACCACCGAGACCGCAGGCAAATGCCAAAGGCATCAATTGACGGGAAGCAGGGATTTTAGCTGCAGAGCAGATACCCAAGGCAACCGGCAGCAGACAAGCTGCAGTACCAGTGTTGGATAATACAGAAGACAAAGCAGCACCAACAAACATTAAACCAAACATCAAGCTGTTTTCACCGGTACCGCAGAAATGAACTACAGTATTACCGATTTTTTGTGCAAGACCTGTGTAGAACATGGCTGCACCTACTACGAACATGCCTGCAAAGAGTACTACGGTCGAATTAGAGAGACCAGAAAATACTTGTTTAGCAGGGATAAAACCTAACAGGCCGCACGCGATAGCGCCGCCCATAGCTGTTATTGCAAGCGGAATGAGTTCGGTTACAAATAACAATGCAACAACAGCCAGAAGAATGAGACATTTTACTGCTGGGGACATTATAATTCCTCCTTTTAAATTAATTTTATATACAGCGCGTTCGGGGCGCGTATATCAAAATAAAGAGAATTTTGTAAAAGATCCTTAGCATTGCTTTCTATGAATTTTCTTGCAACACCTTATGATTCATTATACCACTATGCACTCAAATTTAAAAGTGTAAGTTTTATTTAATTTACAGCTTTTTTGACATTAAGGTATATTAATATAATACAATAATACTATTTTTACAATATTTAAGATTCTTTGTCCACTCAAAAAACATTATTCAAAATAACCAAAAGAAAAATTAATGTTTTTATCTTGGTTAACCAGCTTCAGGACTGCATTATTACTTGAAACTATAAAGAAAGCTTGTACTTCTCTTTACTACAGCATAATGATTTGCTTTATATTTTTCTTTTTCCAAAAAAAATAGGTGCACGATAAAGTGCACCTATTTCTGTTTATACTATAAATTATTTGACAGGTCCAATCATTGCAAGCATTGCACCTGCAGCTACTGCGGTACCGATAACACCAGCTACGTTCGGGCCCATAGCATGCATGAGCAGGAAGTTAGCAGGGTTAGCTTTTTGACCAACGATTTGGGATACACGTGCTGCCATCGGAACTGCGGATACACCAGCGGAACCGATAAGAGGATTGGTTTTACCACCATCCAGAACACACATGATTTTACCAAAGATAACGCCTGCAAAAGTACCAGCTGCGAAAGCAACAAGACCAAGGCAGATGATCAAGATGGTTTGATAGTTCAGGAAAGATTCAGCTTTCATAGTCAAACCTGTACCAGTTGCCAGCATGATCGTTACAATGTTCATCAAAGCATTTTGTGCAGTATCGGAAAGACGATCCAAACAACCAGCTTCTTTGAACAGGTTACCCAACATCAGCATACCAATCAAAGAGCATACAGGCGGAAGCAACAAGCTGATAACGATAGTGGTTGCAATCGGGAATACGATTTTCTCAAAACGAGTTACAGGACGCAATTGTGCCATAACAATTTTACGGTCAGCTTCGGTAGTGCAAAGTTTCATAATAGGCGGTTGGATCAAAGGAACCAACGACATATAAGAATATGCAGCTACTGCGATAGCACCTAACAGGTTAGGAGCCATTTTTGCAGCCAGGTAAATAGCAGTCGGGCCATCAGCACCACCGATAATACCGATAGCGGATGCTTCTTGCACGGTAAATCCGAGCATCATAGCGCCCAGCAAGGAAACAAATACACCTGCTTGAGCTGCAGCGCCCAAAAGCAAAGTTTTCGGGTTTGCAATCAACGGACCAAAGTCTGTCATTGCACCTACGCCTAAGAAAATCAAAGGCGGGAAAATTTCATGGTGAATACCATAAAGAATTACCTGCATAACACCCGGTTGATCTTCGAAACCGGTTTTAGGAACGTTTGCCAGCAAACAGCCGAATGCGATCGGAGACAGCAGCAATGGTTCGAAGCCTTTACCAATAGCAAGGTACAGCAGAATGATGCCAACAAGCATCATGATAGCATTACCCATGGTGAAAGCGGAGAAACCGCTGTCATTCCATACGGATTGTAAAGCAACTACAAATGCTTCCATTTATATCCTCCCAATGTTCAATTATTTGAGAGCTTCTAGTTTCAATCACAAATAAGCTCTCTTCTAAATATAAAAGTTATTGCTTTCTTATGACGCAAATTACATTACGATCATAACGTCGCCGGTACCAACAGTTTGACCTGCGGAAACGCGAACGTCAGAAATGGTGCCGTCAGCCGGAGCCATGATCTCGTTTTGCATTTTCATTGCTTCGAGAATCATCAATACGTCGCCGGATTTAACTGCGTCGCCAGCTTTAACTTTTACTTCGAGAACTTTACCAGGCATAGGAGCAGAAATGGTTGCAGAGCCAGCAGCAACAGGTTTTGCAGCCGGAGCCGGTGCAGCAGCAGGAGCTGCTTTTGGTGCTGCTGCCGGTGCAGCAGCAGGAGCTGCTTTAGGTGCAGCAGCTTTAGGAGCAGCAACGCCGCCCATTTCTTCAACTTCTACTTCATATGCAGTGCCGTTAACGGTAATGGTATATTTTTTCACAGGGAATACCCTCCTTCAAAATTGTTTAAAATATATTAAACTTAAGTGTTGCTAAAACCTAACTTTGTTTTAGAAGCATTCTTTACGTACGCTAATTGCTTCAATACGAGCATTCTGTGTCCAGCCAGCTTCGGGCAGACGACGTACATAAGCGATATCTTCTGCAGAATGGCCAAGAGCAGCTACAGCTGCTGCAATAACAGCAATTACTTCACTGTCATCCTGCACAGGAGCTGCAACAGCAGCAGGTGCTGCGGCAGGTGCCGGTGCTGCTACTGGATTAGCTGTTTTTTTTTGACGAGTAGGATCTACAAAGTAGATAACTTTCATCAAGAAACCCAGCATAGCCAATACACCAAAAACTATGGTCATATTGATAGCAGCAATCAACCAAGGATTAGTAGTTACAGGACCCATTATTTCACCTCATTCTTCTTAATTAATTAAGCACTATACTGCAAGCTGCAAATTACAAAGGAATATTGCCATGGCGTTTTGCCGGGCGAGTTTCACGTTTGGACTGCAACATTTGCAAAGCGTTGATGATGGTGGGACGGGTGTTTTTCGGCTCGATTACGATGTCTACCATGCCGCGCATTGCTGCTTGGTACGGAGTTGCAAAGTTATCGATATATTCTTCCGTTTTTGCTTTTACATCAGGATCATTTTTGAAGATGATGTTAGCTGCACCTGCAGGTCCCATTACTGCGATTTCTGCAGTCGGCCATGCAATTACTTGGTCTGCGCCCAAATCTTGGGAACACATTGCCAGGTAGGAACCACCGTATGCTTTACGGGTTACTACAGTAATTTTAGGTACAGTTGCTTCGGAATATGCATACAGCATTTTTGCGCCGTGACGGATGATACCGCCGTATTCTTGGTTACAGCCAGGCAGGAAGCCAGGTACGTCTACCAAGTTCAGCAAAGGAATGTTGAAAGCATCGCAGAAGCGAATAAAACGAGAGGATTTGTCGGATGCGTTGATATCCAGGCAGCCAGCCATTACTTTAGGTTGGTTTGCAATGATACCTACGGTTTGACCATCCATACGTGCAAAGCAAGTGATAATATTGGTTGCCCAATATTGTTGGGATTCATAGAATTCACCGTTGTCTACGATGGATTTGATTACGTCTTTCATATCATATGCTTGGTTGGAGTTATCCGGAAGCAATGTATTCAAGGAGTCATCAATACGCATCGGGTCGTCACCGGTTTCTACGATAGGAGCGCATTCCATGTTGTTGGAAGGCAGGAAGCTCAGCAGGTAACGGATCTGTTGCAAGCAGTCTTCGTCGTTTTCTGCAGCAAAATGTGCAACGCCGGAAGTGCTGTTGTGGGTCATAGCGCCACCCAGTTGTTCTTGGGTTACGTCTTCACCAGTAACAGATTTTACTACTGCGGGGCCGGTAATGAACATTTTAGAAGTGTTCTTTACCATGTAAATGAAGTCAGTCAGTGCCGGGCTGTATACAGCGCCGCCAGCAGAAGGACCCATGATAGCGGAGATCTGAGGAACTACGCCGGATGCAATAGTGTTTTCAAAGAAGATTTTTCCGTAACCAGCCAAAGCGTCAATTGCTTCTTGGATACGAGCACCGCCGGAATCGTTCAGGCCAACAAGCGGAGCACCCATTTTCAGGGACAGGCGTTGTACTTTTACGATTTTAGCAGCATGCATTTCGCCTAAAGAACCACCTTCTACAGTGAAATCTTGTGCGAATACATAAACCAGACGGCCATCGATGGTGCCGTAACCAGTAGTTACACCTTCGCCAGGAAGTTCTTTCTTCTCTTGGCCGAAATTTGTGCAACGATGTTTTACGAAACGATCCAATTCAACAAAGGATCCTTCGTCGAGGAGTGCAGCAATTCTTTCACGTGCAGTCATTTTGCCGGCTTCGTGTTGTTTTGCAACGCGTTTTTCGCCGCCTGCAGCCAGAATTACTTCGGACTTTTTGAGCATTTTCTCAATTTTTGCTTGAGTAGACAAATCTTACACCTCCATCATTATTAGGAGAACATTTTTATATACATCCCTAACAAATAAGGATGTAAAATTTTGGATCTTGACTACTGGTACTTTTTGCCATTCATCAAGAGTTCTCCAAAATTCCTGACACTAATTATAATCAGGAACGTTCTTTTTTTCTGTTGCACAGGTCACACTTTTTTATTATTTCTTTCACAAAAATTTCACTTCTAGATTATAACAAAAAAGTATTTTTCATCTAATTTTATTTGCCAGCAAATGAAATCTAAACAAAAAGCCACATAATTAAAAGTTTTTAATAAAAACTTTTAATTATGTGGCGCAGGCAACAGATTTTTAAGCAATATTTAACTAAAATATTGATAGTTGAAGGTTAACTATGTCCAAATTTAAAATGAACATATTATTTCCTTTATATATGGGTAATTAGCATAATAAAAAAACAGGCACACCATAAAAGATGCACCTGTTTCAATTTTAGTTATTTAGCAGCACCAATCATTGCAAGCATTGCGCCTGCAGCTACTGCGGTGCCGATAACACCAGCTACGTTCGGGCCCATAGCATGCATGAGCAGGAAGTTAGAAGGGTTAGCTTTTTGACCAACAACTTGGGATACACGTGCTGCCATCGGAACTGCGGATACACCAGCGGAACCGATAAGAGGATTGGTTTTACCACCATCCAGAACACACATGATTTTACCAAAGATAACGCCTGCAAAAGTACCAGCTGCGAAAGCAACAAGACCAAGGCAGATGATCAAGATGGTTTGATAGTTCAGGAAAGATTCAGCTTTCATAGTCAAACCTGTACCAGTTGCCAGCATGATCGTTACAATGTTCATCAAAGCATTTTGTGCAGTATCGGAAAGACGATCCAAACAACCAGCTTCTTTGAACAGGTTACCCAACATCAGCATACCAATCAAAGAGCATACAGGCGGAAGCAACAAGCTGATAACGATAGTGGTTGCAATCGGGAATACGATTTTCTCAAAACGAGTTACAGGACGCAATTGTGCCATAACAATTTTACGGTCAGCTTCGGTAGTGCAAAGTTTCATAATAGGCGGTTGGATCAAAGGAACCAACGACATATAAGAATATGCAGCTACTGCGATAGCACCTAACAGGTTAGGAGCCATTTTTGCAGCCAGGTAAATAGCAGTCGGGCCATCAGCACCACCGATAATACCGATAGCGGATGCTTCTTGCACGGTAAATCCGAGCATCATAGCGCCCAGCAAGGAAACAAATACACCTGCTTGAGCTGCAGCGCCCAAAAGCAAAGTTTTCGGGTTTGCAATCAACGGACCAAAGTCTGTCATTGCACCTACGCCTAAGAAAATCAAAGGCGGGAAAATTTCATGGTGAATACCATAAAGAATTACCTGCATAACACCCGGTTGATCTTCGAAACCGGTTTTAGGAACGTTTGCCAGCAAACAGCCGAATGCGATCGGAGACAGCAGCAATGGTTCGAAGCCTTTACCAATAGCAAGGTACAGCAGAATGATGCCAACAAGCATCATGATAGCATTACCCATGGTGAAAGCGGAGAAACCGCTGTCATTCCATACGGATTGTAAAGCAACTACAAATGCTTCCATTTATATCCTCCCAATGTTCAATTATTTGAGAGCTTCTAGTTTCAATCACAAATAAGCTCTCTTCTAAATATAAAAGTTATTGCTTTCTTATGACGCAAATTACATTACGATCATAACGTCGCCGGTACCAACAGTTTGACCTGCGGAAACGCGAACGTCAGAAATGGTGCCGTCAGCCGGAGCCATGATCTCGTTTTGCATTTTCATTGCTTCGAGAATCATCAATACGTCGCCGGATTTAACTGCGTCGCCAGCTTTAACTTTTACTTCGAGAACTTTACCAGGCATAGGAGCAGAAATGGTTGCAGAGCCAGCAGCAACAGGTTTTGCAGCCGGAGCCGGTGCAGCAGCAGGAGCTGCTTTTGGTGCTGCTGCCGGTGCAGCAGCAGGAGCTGCTTTAGGTGCAGCAGCTTTAGGAGCAGCAACGCCGCCCATTTCTTCAACTTCTACTTCATATGCAGTGCCGTTAACGGTAATGGTATATTTTTTCACAGGGAATACCCTCCTTCAAAATTGTTTAAAATATATTAAACTTAAGTGTTGCTAAAACCTAACTTTGTTTTAGAAGCATTCTTTACGTACGCTAATTGCTTCAATACGAGCATTCTGTGTCCAGCCAGCTTCGGGCAGACGACGTACATAAGCGATATCTTCTGCAGAATGGCCAAGAGCAGCTACAGCTGCTGCAATAACAGCAATTACTTCACTGTCATCCTGCACAGGAGCTGCAACAGCAGCAGGTGCTGCGGCAGGTGCCGGTGCTGCTACTGGATTAGCTGTTTTTTTTTGACGAGTAGGATCTACAAAGTAGATAACTTTCATCAAGAAACCCAGCATAGCCAATACACCAAAAACTATGGTCATATTGATAGCAGCAATCAACCAAGGATTAGTAGTTACAGGACCCATTATTTCACCTCATTCTTCTTAATTAATTAAGCACTATACTGCAAGCTGCAAATTACAAAGGAATATTGCCATGGCGTTTTGCCGGGCGAGTTTCACGTTTGGACTGCAACATTTGCAAAGCGTTGATGATGGTGGGACGGGTGTTTTTCGGCTCGATTACGATGTCTACCATGCCGCGCATTGCTGCTTGGTACGGAGTTGCAAAGTTATCGATATATTCTTCCGTTTTTGCTTTTACATCAGGATCATTTTTGAAGATGATGTTAGCTGCACCTGCAGGTCCCATTACTGCGATTTCTGCAGTCGGCCATGCAATTACTTGGTCTGCGCCCAAATCTTGGGAACACATTGCCAGGTAGGAACCACCGTATGCTTTACGGGTTACTACAGTAATTTTAGGTACAGTTGCTTCGGAATATGCATACAGCATTTTTGCGCCGTGACGGATGATACCGCCGTATTCTTGGTTACAGCCAGGCAGGAAGCCAGGTACGTCTACCAAGTTCAGCAAAGGAATGTTGAAAGCATCGCAGAAGCGAATAAAACGAGAGGATTTGTCGGATGCGTTGATATCCAGGCAGCCAGCCATTACTTTAGGTTGGTTTGCAATGATACCTACGGTTTGACCATCCATACGTGCAAAGCAAGTGATAATATTGGTTGCCCAATATTGTTGGGATTCATAGAATTCACCGTTGTCTACGATGGATTTGATTACGTCTTTCATATCATATGCTTGGTTGGAGTTATCCGGAAGCAATGTATTCAAGGAGTCATCAATACGCATCGGGTCGTCACCGGTTTCTACGATAGGAGCGCATTCCATGTTGTTGGAAGGCAGGAAGCTCAGCAGGTAACGGATCTGTTGCAAGCAGTCTTCGTCGTTTTCTGCAGCAAAATGTGCAACGCCGGAAGTGCTGTTGTGGGTCATAGCGCCACCCAGTTGTTCTTGGGTTACGTCTTCACCAGTAACAGATTTTACTACTGCGGGGCCGGTAATGAACATTTTAGAAGTGTTCTTTACCATGTAAATGAAGTCAGTCAGTGCCGGGCTGTATACAGCGCCGCCAGCAGAAGGACCCATGATAGCGGAGATCTGAGGAACTACGCCGGATGCAATAGTGTTTTCAAAGAAGATTTTTCCGTAACCAGCCAAAGCGTCAATTGCTTCTTGGATACGAGCACCGCCGGAATCGTTCAGGCCAACAAGCGGAGCACCCATTTTCAGGGACAGGCGTTGTACTTTTACGATTTTAGCAGCATGCATTTCGCCTAAAGAACCACCTTCTACAGTGAAATCTTGTGCGAATACATAAACCAGACGGCCATCGATGGTGCCGTAACCAGTAGTTACACCTTCGCCAGGAAGTTCTTTCTTCTCTTGGCCGAAATTTGTGCAACGATGTTTTACGAAACGATCCAATTCAACAAAGGATCCTTCGTCGAGGAGTGCAGCAATTCTTTCACGTGCAGTCATTTTGCCGGCTTCGTGTTGTTTTGCAACGCGTTTTTCGCCGCCTGCAGCCAGAATTACTTCGGACTTTTTGAGCATTTTCTCAATTTTTGCTTGAGTAGACAAATCTTACACCTCCATCATTATTGGGAGAACCTTATTTTATATACATCTACGCGGATGCAGACTCTTTGGTCCGCATCCGTGTAGTATGTAACAACTTAAAATAAAATCTTCAAAAGATTTTTGTAATTCCGTATTTTACGGAATTATTTTTTTGCCGGAGCGCAATACTCAAGCAAAATACCTACGGATTTCGGATGAACGAAAGCGATATCCATTCCGCCAGCACCGCCACGAGGAGCTTTGTCGATCATAGCAGCACCTTTTTCAATAGTGGTATCAATAGCTGCTTGAACATCATCAACGCGAACAGCGATATGTTGGATACCTTGTCCATTTTTAGCGATGTATTTGCCGATAGGGCCATCGCCATTTTCAGTGATATCAACAAGGAGCTCAAGCAAAGTTTCGCCACAGGGAATAAATACGGTTTTTACACCTTGCTCAGGAACAGCTTCTTCACCAGTGCAGCTCAAGCCAAGAACTTCAGTGTAGAATTTCTTGGAAAGATCCAGGTCTTTGCAAGCAATACCTACATGGTCAACACAAATTGTTTTAAACATTTCAAATTCCTCCTAAAAGTAATTTTGGTTGTTTTATCTTAAAACTTTACCAACAATGTCAGCGACAACAGAATACGGCTCAATTTCACGAATTTGAAGTTTTTCAACTAAAATATCAAATTCGGAAGTAGCTACAACATTCTTGTCGATATAACGGTTGACCCTGTCATTAAGCATAGCAGTAACTTCGTTTTTAATACGAGCTTTGCGTATTTTGCTCAATTGATCAGATTCAATCAAATATGCTTTGTGCTCTTCAATAGAGTCAACAACAGCTTCTATACCTTCACCCTTGCTGGCAATGGTCCGATTGATCGGAGGACGCCAGCCAACATGTTCGGGATTTAATTCCAACATCATTTCAATCTCAATGTTCAGCTTGTCCGTACCTTCACGGTCAGCTTTATTGATCGTGAAAAGGTCACCGATCTCAAGTATACCTGCTTTAATAGCCTGAATGTCATCGCCCATACCAGGAATAACAACAACCATTGTAGTATCAGCAGTTTTAACAATATCTACTTCAGATTGACCAACGCCAACAGTTTCAACAATAATAACATCAAAACCATATGCATCCATCAATTTAACAGCATCGCCCGCTTTTTGGGATAATCCACCCAAACTCCCGCGAGTAGCCATGGAACGAACAAAAATGCCTTCATCGGCAGTAAGGTCCAACATTCTGATACGGTCGCCTAAAATTGCACCACCGGAGAAAGGACTTGTAGGATCAATTGCGATAATACCAACTGTTTTACCGCGTTTACGATATTCTTTAGCAAGCTTGTCGGTCAAAGTACTTTTGCCAGCGCCCGGAGGTCCGGTTATTCCGATGACATAAGCATTACCGGTGTGGGGATAAATGGCTGTCATTATTTCAACAGCGTTATCATACTCGTTCTCTACGGCAGTAATAGCTTTCGCTAATGCTAAACGAGAATGGTTTAATACGCCTTCAACAATATTCAATGATCACACCGCCTTGTTGAGGTCCAATAAAAATTGTATTATGCAAGCCGGGACAAGCCCGGCCTGCAAAATTTTTGAGAACCTTAATTATTTTACGTTAGCGTTGATGAATTCAACAATGTTGCCAGTCGGAGTGCCAGGAGTGAATACTTCGGCAATGCCAGCAGCTTTCAAACCAGGAATGTCAGCGTCAGGAATAACGCCGCCGCCGATAACCAGAACATCAGTCAAACCTTTTTCTTTCAGCAGTTCAACTACTTTCGGGAAAAGGGTGTTGTGTGCGCCGGAAAGCAGGCTCAAAGCAACAACTTTAACGTCGTCTTGCAGAGCAGCTTCAGCGATTTGTTCCGGAGTCAGACGAATACCGGTGTAAATAACTTCAAAACCAGCGTCGCGCAATGCACGAGCTACAACTTTAGCACCGCGGTCATGGCCGTCCAGACCCGGTTTTGCTACTAAAACTCTAATATTAGACATTATTTCTTACCTCCCTATTATTGTTGGCTCTAAATTACAGAGCAGTATGAGATTGATATTCGCCGAATACTTTTCTCATTACGCCGCAGATTTCGCCTTCAGTTGCATAAGCACGTACAGCGTCAAGAATCAAAGGCATCAGGTTAACGGATTCGTCAGCACAGCCTTTTTCCAGAGCAGCTAAAGTTTCTTCAACTTTAGCATTGTCACGACGAGCTTTAAGGGCAGCAATCTTATCAGCTTGCAATTTGCCAACGGAGCCGTCAACACGCAGCAAGTTTTTCGGCGGTTCTTCTTCTTGTTGGAATTTGTTTACGCCAACAATAATACGGTCGCCTTTTTCAATGTCCATTTGCCATTTGTAAGCGGAGTCTTGGATTTCTTTTTGGATATAACCTTTAGCGATAGCTTCAGGAGCGCCGCCAATTTCGTCAATCTTTTTGATATATTCCCAAGCTTCTGCTTCGATTTTGTTAGTCAAAGCTTCAACATAGTAGGAACCACCCAACGGATCAACGGTGTCAGCCAAGCCGGATTCGTAAGCAACGATTTGTTGAGTACGGAGAGCGATGGTTACAGACTCAGTGGTCGGCAATGCCAAAGCTTCGTCTTTGGAGTTAGTGTGCAAAGATTGAGTACCACCCATTACAGCAGCAGCAGTTTGCAGAGCAACACGAACGATATTGTTGTTCGGTTGTTGTGCAGTCAGCATGGAACCTGCAGTTTGAGTATGTACGCGGAGCATTTGAGATTTCGGTTTTTGAGCGCCGAATCTTTCTTTCATAACTTTAGCCCATACACGACGGGAAGCGCGGAATTTAGCAACTTCTTCGAGTACGTTGTTATGAGCGTTCCAGAAGAAGGACAGACGACCAGCAAAATCGTCAACGTTCATACCAGCTTTGATAGCTGCTTCAACATAAGCGATACCGTCAGCGATGGTGAAAGCGATTTCTTGAGAAGCGGTGGAACCAGCTTCACGGATATGATAACCGGAAATGGAGATGGTATTCCACAGCGGTACGTTTTTGGAGCAATATTCGAAAATATTGGTAATCAAACGCATGGAGGGTTTCGGCGGGAAAATGTAAGTTCCGCGAGCAGCATACTCTTTCAAAATATCATTTTGAATAGTACCGCGCAGTTTGTCAGCGGAAACGCCTTGTTTCTCAGCAACTGCGATGTACATGCAAAGAAGTACGGATGCAGGAGCGTTGATGGTCATGGAAGTGGAAACTTGATCCAAAGAAATTTGGTCAAATAAGATTTCCATATCAGCCAAGGAGTCGATAGCTACGCCAACTTTACCAACTTCGCCTTCAGCCATCGGATCGGTAGAATCATAACCGATTTGGGTCGGAAGGTCGAATGCGCAGGACAAGCCGCTGCCACCGTTAGCCAAGAGGTAACGATAACGTTTGTTGGATTCTTCCGCAGTGGAGAAACCAGCATACATACGCATGGTCCAGAAACGGCCACGATACATAGTAGGTTGTACACCACGAGTGTAAGGATATTCACCAGGGAAGCCAAGATCCTTCTCATAGTCGAAGCCTTCGATGTCGAGAGGGGTGTAGAGCCTGTTGGGCTCAAGGTTTGCACGTTCGGGATTTTTAGCAAGTTTAGCTTCTACGCCAGCCATGTACTTGTCAAATCCAGCTTTCAGAGTTTCATTTGCCATTCTCAAATCCTCCTTAAGAATATTGTTTTTGCACAATCCGGTTTGGACTGACCGAATTATGGTGAGAGTGTCCGTCATAGACGGTGTATATGGCAAAGCCCGAAGGCCTCGTCAACAGAATTTATTTACAGATAAGCTGTAAAGTTTGCCGGCAGAACTAGCTATCTGCCGGCAAAATATTTCAGACAACAATCTCAGTCAATCGTCTTGACTAAGAATTATTTTTCCATGGTGCCGGTTTTTACGAAACGATCATGGAAGGAGAAAGCTTCATCCATAATATGCGGAGTTTGGCTATTGCCACAAGCTTCGCAAGCTCTCTTGAAGTAATCAAGAAGCAGCGGTTGATATTTCGGATTAGCAACTTTATCAATGATAACCAAAGCACGTTCTTTTGGAGACAAACCACGAAGGTCAGCTACGCCGCGTTCGGAAACGATAACATCAACGTCATGTTCAGTATGGTCAACATGAGAGCAGAAAGGAACTACAGAGCTGATAGCTCCGCCTTTTGCAAGAGATGTAGTGAAGAATACGGTCAGATAACCATTACGAGCATAGTCGCCGGAACCGCCGATACCATTCATAATCTTAGTACCGCAAATATGAGTGGAGTTAACATTACCATAGATGTCAACCTCAATAGCAGTGTTCATTGCAATGACACCGATACGACGAGCAACTTCCGGGCTGTTTGCAACTTCTTGCGGACGCAGAATGATATATTTTTTATATTTTTCTACATTGTCATAGAATTTTTTGAGGCAATCAGGGGATGGGCTCAAAGCGGTACCAGAGCAAACGCGGAGTTTGCCAGCATCGATCAAGTCGAACATACCGTCTTGAATAACTTCGGTATATACAGTCAAATCTTCAAAATCAGAGTTAACCAAACCGTTGATAACTGCGTTAGCAACAGAACCTACACCAGACTGCAGCGGCAACAGATTAGCGGGCAAACGACCTGCAGCAACTTCAGATTTAAAGAATTCAACCAAGTTTTTACCCATTTTTTGAGCATCTTCGTCGATTTCGCCCAACGGACGAACTTTATCAGTAATATCGCAGGGAACTACTGCAACGAGTCTGTCCAAATCGCAAGGAATATAAGGAGTGCCGATTACATCTTCCGGTTTTTCAACAGGAATAGCTTTACGATTCGGAGGATCCAAAGGCACATAGGAGTCATGCATGCCTTCCAATTCTACTGGTTGAGAAGTATTTACTTCAACAATAACTTTTTCAGCACATTGAACATAAGAAGAAGAATTGCCCATGGAAGTTGTAGGAATCAAACCAACCTGGCCATTGCCAAGGTCAATGATTTTGCAGGCTTCGACGATAGCGACGTCTACACATCTGCGGTTTTCCATGAAACCATAGCGAGTCATTTGAGCAACATGGCTCAAATGCAGGTCAGTATATTTTACGGAACCGTTGTTGATAGCTTTACGCAGATCATTGTTAGTTTGGTAAGGCATACGACGAGCAACGATACCAGCTTGAGTCATTGCGGTATCCATTTCAGGACCTACAGAAGCACCGGTCCAAACGTTGATTTGGAAAGGAGTTTTTTTGCCTTTTTCTGCCAGAGCAAGAGGCACAGCTTTAGGATAACCAGACGGAGTAAAACCACTGGTACCTACGTTGTCGCCATCCTTTACAAATTCTGCAGCTGCTTCGGCGCTCATAATTTTGCCGGCTACTGCTTCGCATACGCGATCTTTAATGTCGATCATGTTTACCTTCCTCCTTGTAAATAAAACAAATTGTGGCTAATGCCAGCGAAGTCTATTAACTTCACTAGTAAAAATACACTTAGTCGGCTAAATACCAACTATAAAAGCATAAAGTATTATTTGCCGAATAAGATTTTACCCATAAAAAAGGAGCACTTAGAAGTTTTGATTTACTAAAACAAAACATAGCCAAGTGCCAGCTTACTTCTATCCAAAGTGGCTACGCTCTGAATCGCAAACTGTCAGCAGGTAAAGCTTTCAGTTGAACTTCTTCGTTCTTCTGTCTACCAACCGCTAAAACATATCCAAGATATTTAGTTCTGCTTAATTTACTTCGACATTCCAACAAAAAATCCTTCAAAAAAAACTTTAATTGTGATTTCTTTTTGAACTTTTTGTGTCCAGCTCTATTATAACACATAAAGAAGCAGTAAATTTTAGGCAAAATCACTACTTTTTTTAGTTTTTAAACATTTTTTCTTTAAAACGCTATACTACATATGATATCAGTAAAACTGTAACATGGCAAGCATTTTCTTTACAATTTACAAAGAAACACCCCTTGAGCAAAACTACTCAAGAGGTGTTTTGTGGTATCAAATTAGTACTTTCAACGTGTCTGTTGGTGATAGTGCGTATGCAGTAGACTATGAGCTTTTTCTCCGAGAGGTTTACCTAACCAAGTATCATAAAGCTCTTTAATTTCCGGATTTTCATGTGATTTTCGTAACTCATTGGCACTATCACAATCAAACAACCCTTCTCTACGGGCTCTTCTAATTTCTGCATTAACGGGAATCGGTTGACCGCCGCCGCCAATACAGCCACCAGGGCAAGCCATAACTTCAATAAACTGATAATCTGCCTCACCGGCTCTGATACGCTCTAATATCTTGCGTGCAGAAGCAAGAGTATGAACAACTGCTATTTTTACAGTATTTCCTGCAATAGTCAGTTCCGCCTCGCGGGTCTGTTCCATCCCCCGCACATCATTGTAATCAACAGTCTGCAAATTTTCACCTGTTAAAACATCAGCTACAGTACGCAGAGCAGCTTCCATTACGCCACCGGTAGTACCAAAAATAACAGCAGCACCTGTACCTGTACCCAGCGGAGAATCATAGCTGTCTTCAGGCAAATGTTTAAAATCCAGTCCTGCTTCCCGTATCATACGGCCAAGTTCTCTGGTCGTAATAACAACATCTACATCACGATATCCGGAAGCATTCATCTCCGGACGTGCTGCTTCCGCCTTCTTAGCAGTACACGGCATCACCGAAACGCTGACTATTTTTGCCGGATCAATACCAGCTTTTTCAGCATAATAGGTTTTAGCAATAGCGCCAAACATTTGCTGGGGTGATTTCGCAGAAGAAAGATGTGGTAACAAATCAGGATATTTAAGCTCTATCATATTTACCCAGCCAGGACTGCAGGAGGTTATCATCGGCAATACACCTCCGTTAGTCAAACGATGGAGGAACTCATGCCCTTCTTCCATAATCGTCAAATCAGCCGAAAAATTAGTATCGAATATCTTATCGAACCCTAGATTGCGCAATGCTGCAACCATTTTCCCTGTAACGATAGAACCTGGTTCCATACCCAATTCTTCACCCAAAGCCACGCGTACTGCCGGAGCTGTTTGAACTATAACAATCTTATCAGGATCATTGATAGCCGACCATACTTTTTCCGTATCATCTTTTTCCACTATAGCTCCAGTAGGACAAACACTCGCACATTGTCCACAGTAAGAACATTCTACTTTTCCAAGATCCTGTTCAAAAGCAGTAGAAACAATTGTGTCAAAGCCGCGCTCAGCAAAGCTGTAGACGCTCATTCCCTGCACATCACGACAAACACGTATACAACGTCCGCACAAAATACATTTTTCCTGATCGCGCACTAAGCAGGGGTTACTGGCGTCAATAGTATGTGCTTTACGGGCTCCGCCTTCGAATCTGATCTTGCGCAATCCCAAATCAGCAGCTATATTCTGCAGTTCACAGTCACCGCTTTTTTGGCACGCAAGGCAGTCCTTGGGATGATTGGCCAACAGCAATTCTACGACCATTCGTCTTGCTGCGCGGACTTTATCCGTATTCGTTTTCACTACCATACCTTCTGCAACAGGATAAACACAGGAGGCTACAAGCGTACGCGCTCCGGTAGCTTCTACGACACACAATCTGCAGGCTCCTTCCGGAGCAAGTTCAGAATGATAGCACAACGTAGGAATATGAATGCCGGCAGAACGCGCGGCTTCAAGAATAGTAGCATTTTTAGGGGCCTGTACAGTCTGCCCATTGATCGTTAAGGTAATCATTTCCATATCTATATAATCCTCCCTTAACCCTTAGTAATGGCCTTAAACGGACAAGCCGCCATGCAGGCACCGCATTTTATACATTTAGTTACATCGATAACATGTTTCTTTTTCACTTCTCCGGAAATGGCATTAACCGGGCACTGGCGTGCACATAACCCACAGCCTTTGCATGCATCAGTAATTTCATAATTGGCAAGCTTTTCACAGGCACCGGCAGGACAGCGTTTTTCTTTGATATGAGCTTCATATTCATGACGGAAATATTTTAAAGTACTCAATACAGGATTAGGAGCAGTTTGTCCCAATCCACATAAAGCAGTCTCTTTAATATTTCTGGCCAGTTCTTCTAACAGCTCTATATCGCCTTCTCTCCCCTGCCCTTCAGTAATACGTGTCAGGACTTCCAGCATACGCTTAGTTCCCTCACGACAGGGAGTACATTTGCCACAGGATTCAGATTGAGTAAAATTCAGGAAAAATTTTGCAACATCTACCATGCAGGTATCTTCATCCATAACTACCAATCCGCCAGAACCCATCATAGCACCTGCCGCTGTTAACGAATCATAATCTATAGACAGATCAAGCATTGATTCAGGCAGGCAGCCACCAGATGGACCGCCTATTTGAACTGCTTTAAATTTCTTACCTCCGTTAATACCACCGCCGATATCATAAATAATTTCGCGCATAGTAATACCCATAGGAACTTCGGCCAGACCTGTGTTATTTATTTTACCAGTCAGCGCAAATACTTTAGTTCCTTTTGACTTTTCAGTACCAAAACCAGCATACCAGTCAGCGCCATTAGTAATAATTGCAGCTACATTACCAAAAGTTTCAACATTATTGATATTTGTCGGCTTTCCCCAAAGTCCGGCAACTGCTGGAAATGGCGGTCTTGGCCGCGGCATACCGCGTTTCCCTTCTATTGATGCCATCAATGCAGTTTCCTCACCGCAAACGAACGCACCGGCGCCTTCCTTGATATGCAGTTTGAAGCTGAACCCGGAACCAAAAATATTTTCACCTAACAACCCCATAGCTTCAGCCTGTTCAATAGCTATGCGCAGACGTTTAATGGCCAGCGGATATTCCGCACGTACATAAATATAGCCTTCATCTGCACCTATAGCATAACCACAGACAGCCATACCTTCTAATATCTTATGCGGATCGCCTTCTAAGACGCTCCTGTCCATAAATGCACCAGGATCACCTTCATCTGCATTACAGATAACATATTTTTTATCACTTACAGACGCTTTAGCAAACTGCCATTTCATTCCTGTAGGAAATCCGCCGCCGCCACGTCCACGCAGACCTGATTTTTTGATTTCTTCAATAACATCTTCAGGACTCATGGTAGTTACAGCTTTAGCTAAAGCTTCATAACCGCCGACAGCAATATATTCTTCAATTTGTTCAGGATTGATAGCGCCGCAATTTTCTAAAACTAACCGATGCTGTTTCTTATAAAAATTTATTTCCGAATAATTAGGTATACTTTCATGAGTAAGCGGTTCATGATAAAGCAACCGTTCAACAATACGGCCCTTAAATAAATGGCTTTCAACTATTTCTTCTACATCCTCAGCTTTTACCTGGCAATAAAAAGTACCTTCAGGATACACTATAACCAGCGGACCATGTTCACAGAAACCATGGCAGCCTGTTTCTACTACCATAACCTCGTCGCTCAGGCCTTTAGCTTCAATAGCCCGACTAAAAGCAAGCTGTACTTCCTTTGAACCGGCAGATTTACATCCTGTTCCTCCGCAAATCAGGACGTGTGCTGCATATGATTTCCCTCCAAATTTTATCAAATCAGTCTTGCATAATTTTGCCTACAACCATTTCTTCAACAATACGGCCATTGACAACATGCTCTGCAATGATCTTTTTCACGTCCTCAGGTTTTACTTTACCATAAGTAATACGAGGTTCTCCAGGACGGACAATATCTACCAGGACCTCTTTCTCACACATACCGATACAGCCCGTCTGCTGTACCTGAACATCATTAAGTTTACGCACTGCAAGCTCATTCAAAACGGCAGACATCACTTCGCGCGCGCCTGCAGCAATACCACATGTACCCATACCTATGATTATTTTAGTGCCGTCATTCTGACGAACTTTCATGTCTGCCTTTAATTTTTCACGTAGGGCCTTCAAATCTTCCAACGTTTTCATTTTATACCTCCTGCTCACACCTCAACTGCGATATTTCCTGCTTTAAATATTCTTCAAGCCATGTATAAACTTCAGGTCTGGTAAAATCTGCTTCATCACCAAGGAGAGATCTGATAACCCTCGTATCAATATCAAATCCCGATGTACCTATCTTATAGATAAACTTCAGATCCAGATACGGCGTGCCTACCAGCAGCACTTTAATACTTGATACAATATCACCCAAAGGCGGGCGATCAATATTATCCTTTGCAAAAGCAGCTTCTACGACAGTACCTTTACCCTTACGAGATTGTATTAACAAATGTCCTCCGCATTGTTTAGTGACCATGTCCATAAAAGGTATTCCCATACCTACTTTACGTGTAGTCCGCGTAGTCACAAAGGGATCGCGAATTTTCTGCACCATTTCCTCACTCATGCCATGTCCATCATCACTGATACGAAAAACAAAAAATCCATTTTCATTCTCATTTATTTCTATTATTACATTATGAGCTCCTGCCTCTATGGAATTCTGCGCTAAATCAAGGATATGCAAAGACAATTCACGCATGATTGTTATTGATATTTAGCTAAAATAGCCGACAGTTTGTCCGGAGTCAAACGACCATGAGTATCTTCATTAACCTGCATAACCGGTGCTAAACCACAAGCGCCGATACAGGCAACAGTCTCAAGGGTAAAACGCAGATCTTCCGTAGTATGTCCGGCCTTAATTCCAAGCTCTTTTTCGATAGTCTGCAAAATTACTTTACCACCACGTACATGGCAGGCAGTTCCCTGACAAACGCGGATAATATTACGCCCGCGCGGATTAAGGTGAAACTGGGAATAAAAAGTAACAACACCATAAATTTGAGCAATGGGTGTTCCTGTACTGGCAGCAATGTACTCTAAAGCATCTTTGGGCAAATAATTGTACAGAGCCTGTACTTCCTGCAAAATCGGGATCAAAGATCCTTTTTTACCCTGATATCTAGCCAGAATAGCATCAATCTGCACCTTTTCAGGATTTTCTCCGCCGCAGCAACTGCATCTTTTGTCAACCATATTCATAGTACACTCTCCATTTCCCTAAACTTTAATGTACGAATACTACTATAGCAAAAAAAACGTATATAATCAACACTATTTATGATTTTCAAGCATGAATAGTGTATACTTTATACTTTTAGTGTAACTAATATTCAAGATCATTAATAAAATAACCCGGAAACCAACTACGCCCGTCTTTTCCTGCAAGTGCAAGTTTTAATTCTGAAATAGTCGCTTCTTCAATGGTAATTTTATTCTTGGGGCCTTCCAAAAATTCAAGCATTCTGTGAGCATCAGAATTAGTGACATAAGGTAAATTCCCAGATAATCTTTTCAATTTCAGCTGCTCCAACTCTGCTAAACTGTTACGGCTTATCTCTACTCCTTGCAAGCCCATATCATTAGGAATAAATCCCAGCTGTACAAGCAAACTATATGCCGGTCTATCTATATGGGCAGCTAAACACAGCCCGCCAATTTCGTTTACTTTTCGTACAACCTCCTGCGCAGATAGCTGCAATGGTCCTAAAAGCATTCTTTCCTCTTCTGCAACAAAATTATCATCATCATCAACGACAAATTGCGCTCCAAACCGTTCAGGAATGTTTTTGAGGCCACGCATTGAAAAATCGACTATTTTCTGCCACCGCCGCAGCTGTTTCAGATTGTCAAACAAAACCACTATATGCGCTTCTTCCCTGCATTCAACTTCCATTCCCGGGAACACCTTAATACCATAACGTTCACCAGCCTGAATCGCCGCCACAGCATTAGCCGAAGCATTATGGTCAGTAACAGCCAGCAGCTGTATACCATATTCAGCAGCCTGCATCACTATATGATGCGGCGTCATTTCGATTTCAGCACACGGGGAAAGCAAGGTATGGACATGAAAATCTCCGATAACGGTTTTCATTTTACATTCCTGATACCAAGTTCATAAAGCTTTCCAATGACATCATAAGCAGGTAAAGATGTAACCAATATCAAAACGTCGTTCTGTTCTGCTTTTTTCAGGGTATCCTCTTCTATAGGCGCATCGCCTGCCACAATAACTGCAGACAGACCAATCAAAGAAGCTACTGCCGCTATATTCTGATGCCCCTGCATTGTCACCCAAATCATACCGGGAGCCGCCTGCCCCATAACATTACTCAAAAGATCAGAGGCATAGCCACCAATAACATCCACATCCACAGGAACCTCATGTGTCATCAGCTTTAACCCTAAAGTTTCAATAACTTCACGTACTTGCATCGCTTTCACCATCCTCCCGCAGTTCTTCTTCCGGCTCGCTGGCTATAGGTATCTGCTTTGCCAGTTCAAGCATACCATGTGCCAGGCGTTTTACACTGCTCCTTAATTTAAAAATACAGTCAATTTCATTGGCTTTCCCCTGAACGATGTCTTCCGCCAGGCATTGACAGCTTGGTGCTCCGCATGCTCCACAATCAAGCCCCGGCAAAGATCTGAGGACCTCCTCCATCTTTTCAAACTTTTTCATAGCCTCTAAAATATCGTCATCTAATTGCATCATCGGCCGCGGGATTAATTTTTTTACATAGGAAGCCGATTTGGGAAAATCCTCACATATCATACTCTGGGCCATGGTAGCCAGACGATCATCAGGTTCATTCTGCCTCATAATACTCAGCCTTAGCTTCAAATTTTTCTCAGCAACAAATTTATTCTCAGCAGTCAGCGGCCCGCCAATGCAGCCGCCACTGCAGGCAGAACACTCTACATAATCGACATCGCGCATCTTATTCAGGGAAATTTGCTCCAGCACGTCGTACACGTCATTAATACCGTGTACAGCCAGACCGTTTTCAATTCCTGCAGCTTCCAGTTCCCCACCATAACTGCCCCAACTCATACCATAAGAAGATCCAGCAGTCACCTTTTTATCCGGCTGAATCTCTCCGCCCATGATTTTTAATATTTTTCCATAAATCTCTGAAATACTTAAACTGCCGTTGATTTGTGTATGCCGGACATCAACGGACTGCCTGATATTAGCATTTTTAGAAGGGCAAGGTGCAATAAACCAGACACCTATTTCTTCAGACTTTAAGCCGGTACGCTGCATAACTTCATTTTTTACATAAATAGCCGCAGCTTCTGTTGGAGGAAGTACAGGCACTACCTGTTTGATGAGTTCCGGAAATTTGACCTGAATCAGCCTTAAAACCGCCGGACAAGTGCAGGAAATCAAAGGTTTTCTGCCACCGTTATAATTTTTCAGGTAAGCAGCTATTTCCAAAGAAATATATTCAGAAGCTACTGCTACATCAAAAATTTCATCAAATCCCAGTCTATGTAACCCTTCCCAAATAGCCGCCGCACTTGTTTCAGGCGGAAACTGCGCATATAAAGAAGGAGGAGGCAAAGCGATATTATATTTAAATTGTTCAGTTTCTTCCAGTTTATCCGTTTCCGCCACGATAGCATGATAGCCACAACGCCGTAAACACTCGCCGCAGTCAATACAACGTGCTTCTATAAGTTCTGCTTTACCATTGCGGACACGAATGGCCTCGGTCGGACAAGCTTTAACGCACGTTACACAGCCTTGACACTGAGACCGTAAAAGGCGTATGGAATGAAAATATCCTCCAGCCATCGTATCACCCCTCTTATAAGTCTTCACTGATATGTTTGAATTTCATCTTTATATTAGTACCTGAGCCAACTGTCGATTGGATATCAAAATCATCTGAACACTTCATCATATTCGGCAGACCCATACCGGCGCCAAACCCCATTTGTCTTACATGATCCGGTGCTGTAGACCAGCCTTCCTGCATTGCCAGTTTAATGTCAGGGATTCCCGGTCCCTGATCAGCAATATATACAACCGTCTCTTCAGGAAAAATTTCAGCATCAACCTGACCACCGCCGGCATTGACCTGATCGTGGAACTGCGCCCCAACGATCCCCCCGCTCTTGTGCAGGCCTGCGCCGCCCTGCCGGGTGTGCAGAGCGTGAGCCTGCTGGACCACGACGGCCAGATTCGCTATTGATGATTTTTTGTGACCGAGCCGGGCAGCCGATTCCCCAAAAGCGCGCATTTACCGCCGCTTTTCTGGGCCGCTGCCTGTTGCCCGGTACTTTTTTGTATTGTGAGGTGCTGTATGCACAGGCGTTTCAAATATTGGCTGGGGG
>ENA-ORSR01000858-ORSR01000858.1-human-gut-metagenome-genome-assembly--contig:-NODE-858-length-23974-cov-5.277645_pt1 | contig 23974 bp, 18 predicted proteins | sample MGYA00241901_ERZ509166 | MGnify/ENA primary metagenome ERZ509166 (study PRJEB26280, sample SAMEA2338860) | human gut metagenome | biome: human gut; feature: human-associated habitat; material: faeces... | reverse complement strand
TCTTGATTTTTTCATATCCCACTGGCATATAAATCGTGATTTATATCTAAATTTGTATAAGGATAGGATGCGGCTCGGCAAACCGGGAGATGCCGTATCAACATCAGGCAGTGTTATGAGACAGATAATAAACGAACAGCTCCAGATATCGGAGTCCAACCCGATAAAGGCGCGCTATTACGACTACGACCGCTTCACTTACCCCTGGCATTTCCACAGCCAGTACGAAATAATCTATGTAAAGAAAAGCTGCGGCCGTTGCTTTGTGGGCGATTGCATAGAGCGTTTTTCGGAAGGAGATGTGGTATTGTTCGGTCCCAGCCTGCCTCATTATATGCGGAGTGACGATGCTTATCACGGCGATAATCCCCGGTTGCGGGTGCAAGGAACTATCATTCAGTTTGAGGAGAACTTCATGCAATACTCGTTCGACCATTATCCGCAGTTTCACCAGATACGGGTGTTGCTGAAAGAGGCCAAACGGGGTGTTGTCTTTCACACGGCCGATGCCGGTCCGGTACGCGACATGGTATCCGCTTTTCCCGAACTGAAAGGATTCGGACAGATAACCGGTTTGCTGGATTTATTGCAGGCATTGGCAGTATCCGTCCCAAGAAGGATGCTGGCAAGCCCTTGCTACTATGAGAAGTTCCCCACAGCGGGAAACAAGCGTATCGATAAAATCATCTCCTTTATCAACAGCAACTACACCCGTTCCCTCAAGCTCGACGAGATAGCCGAAATGGCGAATATGAACAGCAGCGCCTTTTGCCGTTTCTTCAAGGACGCCACGGAAAAGACTTTCCTGCAATATGTGGCGGACATGCGCATAGGTTATGCCTGCAAACTGCTGACCATCGGGGATATGGAGGTTTCACAGATAGCTGTGGAGTGCGGGTTCGACTCTATTCCGCATTTCAACCGCACCTTCAAGCAACTGACGGGACTGACACCGACGCAGTACCGGAACCAGATAATGAAATGATTTCCCCCCTTCACCCTCTGTCTCCCATAAACAGGAGTGTGCGAAAGGGTGAAGGGGGGATGTGGTAAAAGTTATTTTACGGAATCTCGACCGTTACATACCGAACGAGAACTTGTCGATGGACTGGTATACCACGCTGGCAATACTCAGCGCCACGATGCCCAGCGTACAGATGGCAAGGCCGGCACGCGTGTAGTTATCGCTACGGAAAGCGGCGATAGGCTCATCGCTCTTGTTGATATACATTGCCTTTACAATCTTCAGATAGTAGTAAAGCGACAGAATCGTATTGATTAACGCAATGAACACCAGCAGATGAAAACCGCTTTCGAATGCCGCCGCAAAGATGAAGAACTTCGAGAAGAAGCCTGCGAACGGCGGAATACCTGCCAGCGAAAACAGTGCCAGCGTCATAAGGAAAGCCAGCTTAGGGTTGGTGGTGTACAGTCCGTTGTAATCTTCCAGTGTAAACTTATCGGCGCGCAATGCTACAATCGTGATAACGGTAAAGACGGCGAGGTTGGCAAACAGGTAAATCAGTACGTAGTACACCAGCGACGTCATACCCAGCGACGTTCCGCTGATAACACCCAGCATGATGTAACCGGCTTGCGAGATACTGGAGAACGCCATCAACCGTTTCAGGTTCTCCTGACGCAGCGCAAAGAGGTTGGCGAGCGTGATAGAGGCGATGATAACCCAGTAGAGCACTTCCTGCCATTGCGCCGCCATCGGTGCGAATACCTTATAGAGGATGGTCATCAGCACGAATGCCGCCGCACCTTTGGAGATAACGCTCAGGTAAGCGGTTACCGTACTCGGAGCACCTTCGTATACGTCGGCCGTCCACAGGTGGAAAGGCACCAGCGAAATCTTGAATCCCATGCCGGAGAAGAAGAATACGAATGCCATAATCTGCAACGGGCTTCCGTCCAGATGTGCCGGGATATCGGCAAAGTAGAGTGTGCCTACCGTACCGTATATCAGCGAAAGGCCGTAAAGCAGCAGCCCGCTGGAGAAGAGTGCGGTAAGGATGTACTTGGCGCCTGCTTCGGCAGAGTGGTGGCGGTACTTGTCGAAAGCCACCAGCGCAGCCATAGGGATGCTGGCCGTTTCCAACCCGATGAAGAACATCAGGAAGTGCCCGGCGGAAATCATGAAGTACATACCCAGCAGCGTGGAGAGTGTCAGTACATAGAACTCGCCCTGCTTGATAGCTGCATCGGGGCGGCGCATCCACTCGTGCGCCATAAGGAACACGATGAGCGTACCTACGCTGAGAATGGATTTGACGATACTCTGTATCGGCTGGTTATGGTACATCCCGCCGAAAGCGTCGGCTGCCGGACCGGGAACGATGGTTATAAGCGTATGGACGATGAGCAGGGCAACGGGCAGCATGGTGTTCAACATCGGCTTGCCGTCATGCTTGTGCGCATCCGGACTCATGAAGAGGTCGGCTATGAAGAGGATAACGATAACCGCTATCAGCGACAGCTCTTCTTTCATTAATAGAAATTGGGAGTAATCCATGTTATTTGGTGATTAGTGATTAGTGTTTAGTGAGTGGCTAATAGGTTGACTACCGGCAGCACGCTGTCTCCAATCATGTTGCTTATCCACAGCGGAGCAAGACCCAGTCCGGCTACGCAGGCAATGAGGATGATTACGGCGGTACGTTCGTCCCAGGTGGCATCGGTCAATGTCAGGTGGTGCTTGTTGGTACAGGTTCCGTAGAGGATTTTACCGACAAGGCGCAGGATGTAGACTGCGGTAATCACGATACTCGTACAAGCGATGACGGTCCATGCGCGGTGGAAGGTATCGGGATGCTGGAAAGCGCCGTTGAAGATTGTCATTTCGGCAATGAAACCGCTGAGTCCCGGCAGACCGAGGTTGGCCAGACCGGCGATGACATAGGATACCGCCAGGAAAGGCATAATCTTCATCAGTCCGCTAAGCTCGCGTACGTCGCGTGTGTGCGTCCGTCCGTATATCATACCGATAAGGGCGAAGAACAGGGCGGTCATCAGTCCGTGGGAAAGCATTTGCAGCACAGCACCCGTACAGGCCGTCCGGTTCATCATCAGGATGGCGAAAAGCACCAGTCCGCAGTGCGATACGGAAGAGTAGGCATTGATGTATTTCAGGTCGGTCTGCACGCAAGCGGAGAATGCGCCGTACACCACGGAGATACCCGTCAGTACGAGGAATATCCAGCCGAGCTCCTGTGCGGCTTCGGGCATCAGGTACATGGCGATGCGGAAGCAGCCGTAGCCGCCCAGCTTCATCAGTACGCCTGCATGCAGCATACTGACGGCGGTAGGTGCGGATGCGTGACCGTCGGGGCTCCAGGTATGGAACGGGAACAGAGCGCCCAGCACGCCGAAACCGAGGAAGGTAAGCGGGAACCAGATGCGTTGTTGCTCCACGGGGATATTGTGCAGTTGGGCTATCTCCAGCAGGTTCATGGTGGTGGCGCCGCTACCGAAGTAGATACCGAGGATACCGATAAGCAGGAAAGCGGAACCGCCCATCAGCATCAGCGTCAGTTTCATGGCAGCGTATTCCTTGCGTCCCGAACCCCATACGCCAATCAGCAGGTACATCGGGATGAGCGCTACCTCGTAGAACATGAACATGGTGAACAGGTCGGTAGAGATAAAGAAACCGAACACACCCATCGACAGCAGGGTGAACCACAGGAAATATTCTTTGGTCAGCGGTTGCAGACGCCAGGAAGCGAATGTACCCGTAAACACGATAATGGCCGAGAGCAGCAGCATGGCTACCGAGATGCCGTCCACCCCTACGGAATAGTGGATGTTGAGGGCGGGATACCAGGCTACATCGGCACGGAACAGCATTTCATCCGTAGCGCCGCCGTGACGGGCTTGCAGATAGACGACGGTCAGTCCGACGGCTGCAACGAGCAATGCCGAAGCGCCGGCTACCATCACCGCACGTATCTGTGCGATATTACGGCTGAGCCAGAGGCCCAACAGCATCAGCAAGGGGATGAGTACGAATATGGATAAGAAATTCATCTTTATAATATGGTATTAATTGTTATTGTTCTATATGGTTGATACGTCACTATCAATTTCCGTTTCTCGTTTACAGCAACAGCAGCAGTATCAGTGCAAGCGTACCCAGCAGGAATACGAAGGTGTATTGCTGGATGCGTCCGCTTTGCAGGCCGCGTATCTCATCGCTGGTGGCATTGGCGCCCCAGGCAAGGAAATCGAAGAAGCCGTCCACCACATGACGGTCCCACCAGGCAATGGGGCGGCTGATGCAGCCGAAGATGATGCGGTGGGTGATGAACTGGTAGACCTCATCGATGTAGAAGCGGTGATAGGCTGCCGTCCACAAGCCGTTGAAGCGGCGGGCAAGCGCATCGGCAACCGGCTGTTTTTCGCCTTTATACATATAAGTGGCTACAGCTATGGAGATAACCGCAATGGCAATGCTTGTTCCTGCCACGCTCCAGTCTAGGTGGATGGTATAGGCTTCGCCGTTGGAGCTGACGAAGTGGCCGAAAGGAATGAATCCGGCAACTATCGTAACTGCGGCAAGGAACATCAGGGGAACGGTCATGGCAAGGGGCGACTCGTGAGGCGTGTGCTGATGGCTGTGGCTTTCATCGCTTGCCGACTTCTGCCCCGGCTCCGAGCTGCCCCAGAAAATGCCGTAATACAGTCTGAACATATAGAATGCGGTCATGGCGGCAATCACCGTCATAATCCAACCCATGACGGGGCTGAACCGGAAGCAGGCCGTCAGTATCTCGTCCTTGGAGAAGAACCCGGAGAACGGGGGAATGCCGGCAATGGCAAGGCAGGCTATCAGGAAGGTGATGTGCGTAACCGGCATGTATTTGCGCAGGCCGCCCATGGCGGACATCTCGTTGCTGTGCACCGCATGGATGATGCTTCCTGCACCGAGGAACAGCAACGCTTTGAACATGGCGTGTGTAAACAAGTGGAACATGCCTGCCATATAACCCAGTCCGCCTTCGTGCGGGTCTGTGGATGTACATACGCCGAGCGCTACCATCATAAAGCCTATCTGCGAGATGGTGGAGAAAGCGAGTACACGCTTGATGTCACTCTGCACACAAGCCACGCTGGCGGCATAGAATGCGGTGAATGCGCCTACATAGGCCACGAGGTGCAGCACGTGGGGCGCATAGTCGATGAACAGCGGGAACATGCGTGCCACCAGGTATACGCCTGCCACCACCATCGTAGCGGCATGAATCAGTGCGCTCACCGGAGTAGGACCTTCCATGGCATCGGGCAGCCAGATGTGCAGCGGGAACATGGCGCTCTTGCCGGCTCCGCCGATGAACATCAGTCCCAGCGCCAGCGGAATCATGGCAGCGCCGCCTTTCAGCAAGGCCATTTCATTGGGTTGGAAGGTGTAGGTTCCGGCATAGTAACCGTAAACCAGGATACCGATAAGGAAGCCCAGGTCGGCAAAGCGGGTCACGATAAACGCTTTCTTGCTGGCGGCGATTGCTGCGGGTTTCGTGTAGTAGAAGCCTATCAGCAGGTAGGAAGACACACCCACCAGCTCCCAGAACAGATACATCTGGAAGATATTGGTTGCCACCACCAGTCCGAGCATGGACATCGTAAACAGCGAGAGGAAAGCGTAGTAGCGTTGGAAGCCGCGTTCGCCTTTCATATAGCCGAAAGAGTAGAGGTGTACCATGAACGATACGGTACTTATGACAATCAGCATCATCACCGATATGGGGTCGAGCAGGATGCCCAGGTCAATGCTGAGTGTCGGCGTAAACGGCAACCATGTGCAGTTGTAAGGCATCAGTGTGGCAAATGTGCCGTCTGCCAGCCGCGGGGCGGTGAAATAGTGTATTGCGGTGAGGTAGGAGAGTACCGCCACTGCACCCAGCACAGCCGTGCCGATGAGTCCGGCAGTGCGGTGCGACATCCATTTGCCGCCCAGTCCCAACACAAGGAACGAGAGCAAAGGAAGGAGAAGGATTAGAATCGTATATTCCATAATTATTGAATTGAGAATTGAAAATGGAGAATTGAGAAATGCTGCTCAGTCTCTCTTTTTGTTTTTATTGAATGGCTCATTATGCAGGCGGTCTGCACAACTCTATGCAGGGTGTCTGCACAGTGCTATGCAGGACATCTGCACAGGCTTATGCAGGATGCCTGCACAGGCATCTACCATTTGAGTTCGTCCAGCTTGTTCACCTGTATGCTGCGGATATTGCGATAGATGTTAATCATGATGGCAATGGCCACGGCCGTTTCGGCTGCCGAGATGGCAATGGAGAACAGGGAGAAGAAGTAACCTTCCAGTCCGCCGGGAAACAGGAAACGGTTGAATACCGCGAAGTTGATGTCCGTAGCATTCAGTATCAACTCAATTGAAATCAGTATCGCCAACGTATTGCGGCGGGTAAAGAACCCGTAGATGCCGGCGAAGAACATGATAGCCGAGACTATCAGGTAATATTCCATGTGTATCATAAATCTTATCTTTTACGTGCTATTAACAATCCGCCTACGATACATGCCAGCAGCAGGATGCTGACGGCCTCGAAGGGCAATAGGTAACCGTATTTGTCGCCGCTCAGCATGTGGTGGCCGATGGTCTTGATGTTGACTTCGAGCGGTTCGATGTCTGTGGTGGCGATGAACTTATGTTTCAGGGTTATGAACAGTACGATGACGGCTCCTGCCACGGTAGCGCCCAGTCCGGCAAGGAACTTGCTGCGTTTTAGCTTGGCCGCCATGTCGCCTTCACCGCTGGTGAGCAGAATGGAGAAGACATAGAGCACGACGATACCGCCCGCATAGACCATAATCTGTACCGAACCGAGGAACGTATATCCCAGCAGGAAGTAGATGCCTGCCGTGCCGAAAAGCACGAACAGCAGGTATGTGGCCGAACGTACCATGCGTCTGGTGGTTACCGTCAGTATGGAGAATACGCTGATGAAGGCCGCAAGGAAGTAAAATACTATTGTTTCAAGATTAAATTCCATGTTATTGATTACTAATTATGAATGACTGATTACTTCGCTGCTTCAGGCTGGGGAGCGGCGGGTTTCTTCTTCTCTTCTACGTGACTGCCCGGATGGTTCAGCGTCAGTACCAGTTTGCTGCGGTCGAATACGGCATGCTCGAAGTTCTGGTCGAACGTAATGGCATCGTGCGGGCAGGCATTGACGCAAAGCTGGCAGAATATGCACGAACCGAGGTCGTATTCGTACTTCGCCAATATCTTCTTTTTCTTGCCGTCTTCCGTTTCTATCGTCTGGCTCGTCACCTTAATGGTGTCGTTGGGGCAAGCCGTCTGGCACAAGCCGCAGGCCACGCAATGGTGTTCGTTTTTCTCGTTGTGGGGCATTGTCAGCGTGCCGCGGAAACGTTCGGAGAGTTTCAGCGTCTTCCGGTTTTCCGGATACTGTTCGGTAGTCTTCTTCCGCCAGAAAACGGTCATGGTGGTTTTCATGCCTGTCAGCAGGGAAGTGATACCGTGTATGAGGCTGCCTATGTAAGAATTATGTTCTTTTTCTTTCATTGTTGTAATTATTATTTAGTGTTGCCCGAAAGGAAATATTGCTCCGGTGCTGTGCCGGCTTAGAAATGCAATTCAAATACTACGATTAATACCATTAGAATCAGGTTCACCATGCTGATGGGAACCAGATATTTCCATTCGAGGTTCAGAATCTGGTCGATACGCAGACGCGGGAATGTCCATTTAATCCACATCAGCAGGAACACCACGAAGAATGCCTTGCCGAAGAACCATACAAAGCCCGGAATGTAGTCCATTACAGCGTTGAAGCCGTCCAGGCCCACGATGTGCAACGGCATCCAGCCGCCTAAGAATATCGTGGCCGCCACACTCGCTACGATGAACAGGTTCAGGTACTCTGCCAGGTAGAAGAAGCCGAAGCCCATACCGGAGTATTCTGTATGATAGCCTGCCGTCAGCTCGCTTTCGGCCTCGGGCAAGTCGAACGGGCCGCGGTTGGTTTCCGCATTGCCGGCAATCAGGTAGATGATGAAAGCTATCAGAGCCGGGATATGTCCTTTGAAGATGAACCAGCCGTCGGCTTGTCCGGCTACGATTTCGGAGAACTGCATCGTACCCATCAGGACTACCATCGTCAGGATACTCAGTCCGCACGAGAGTTCGTAACTGATGATTTGCGCACCGCTTCGCATGGCTCCGATAAGCGAGAACTTATTGTTGGAACTCCAGCCGGCAAGCAGGATACCTACCACGCCGATGCTCGAAGCGGCAAGCAGGAAGAACACGCCCACGTTGAAGTCCAGCACTTCCAGGCCTTTGCTGACAGGCAGGCAGGCGAAGGTGAGGAACGAGGCTATGATGACCATGAACGGCGCCAGGTTGTAGAGGAATCGGTCGGAGAACTTCAGGTCGATGATTTCCTTGGTCAACATCTTGATAACGTCGCACGGCACTTGGAGCAATCCCCATTTTCCTACACGCATCGGACCGAGGCGGCATTGGAAAAAGGCGCATATCTTGCGCTCCATGTAAATCAGGATAATGGCAAGCACTGCATACATCAGGATGATGCATACGCCTATCACTACACATTCAAGAAACACCGCCAGACCTTCCGGCATGAGGGAGGTCAGCATCTGGTGAATCCAATTGGTTACTATACTAAAGTCAAACATCTGTTTATTTACGGTTTTACGATTTACGATTTGATGTATGTCTGCTGTCTGTTATTGACGTTCTTTTTGCTTTTACCGTTATCGGTCGATATCGGGTACTACATAGTCCAATGTACCGCCGATAGCGATAAGGTCGGCAATCTTTGCACCGCGGCAAATCGTATCTACGGTAGATACCAGCGGAAGCCCCGTGCTGCGGAAGTGCAGGCGGTAGGGTGTCTTGTCGCCGTGGCTCTCAAGGAATACGCCGAACTCGCCGCGGCTGCCTTCTACGGCAGCGTAGTAAGTACCTTCCGGTACGCGGATAATCGGTTTCATCTTCTCCTGGTATGCACCTTCGGGGATATTGTCTATCAGCTGTTCGATGATTTTCAGGCTCTCCATGATTTCGTCCATACGGATGAGGTAGCGTGCCCAGGAGTCGCCCTCGGTGCGGACAATCTCTTTGAAGTCCACCTTGTCATACACCCCGTAAGGCATGCGCTTGCGTACGTCGCACGCCCAACCGCTGGCACGCCCCGTACCGCCGGTGGCTCCGAACGCTATGGCATCTTCACGGGAGAGTACGCCTACGCCTTTCAGACGCTGCTGCGCAATGATGTTTCCTGTAAACACGTCGTGGTATTCGTGCAGGATGCCGCGCAGGTATGGGATGAACTCTTTGACTTTCTTCTGGAAGTCGGGGGCGATGTCGGCTTGCACGCCGCCAATCGTGTTGTAATTCATGATGAGGCGTCCGCCGCAGGTTCCTTCGAAGATGTCGAGAATCTTTTCACGGTCGCGGAAGCCGTAGAAGAAGGCGGTCAGTGCGCCGAGATCCATTGCCAGACAGGAGTAGAAAAGCAGGTGCGAGTCGATGCGCTGCAACTCGTCCATGATGGTACGGATGTACTGCACACGTTCGCTTACCTCTATGCCCATGGCCTTTTCGATACACATACACAAGGCATGGCGGTTCTGGTGAGCGCCCAGGTAGTCCAGACGGTCGGTCAGCGCCAGTGTCTGCGGGTATGTAAGGCTTTCGCACATCTTTTCGATACCCCGGTGGATATATCCGCAGTTGGCATCGATTTTTTTGATGATTTCACCTTCCAGCGATACGCGGAAACGCATTACGCCGTGGGTTGCGGGGTGTTGGGGACCGATGTTCACCACATATTCGTCATCGCCGAAGAGTTGCGTTTCCTTGTTCTTTACCGTTCCGTCCGGGTTCAGTTCCAGTTCGGTGGTGGTATCAATCGTTTCCTCATTGTCCATGCGCAGCGGGTTCTGTGCTTCCGGGTCGTCGTCTTTACGCATCGGATGCCCTACCCAGTCGTTGCGCAGGTAGAGGCGGCGTATGTCGGGGTGCCCTACGAATACCACGCCGTAGAAGTCGAACACTTCACGCTCCAGAAAGTCTGCCGCTTTCCAGATGTCGCATACAGAGGGAAGTTCGGGATGCTCGCGGTTGAGTGTGGCGGTGCGGATGGCAGTCCGCTTGCCGGTGACGGTGGATTCCAACTGATACACCACGCCAAGTCCGCGCGGAGTGTCGGGAGTGTCTTTGGCGGCATCCGGTTCGCCCCAGTCCATACCGGTGAGGCATTCCAGAAAGTCCATTTGTTCTTCCTGCCGCAGGCGCAGCATTTCGTCATGCAAGGCTGCGGGTTCTATATATCTTATTTCCATACTCATATTCATATTCATTCTTCCGGTCGTTCTTCTTTTTGGTTTACACCGCCAAAGTATTTCTCTATTTTTACTTTACGCTGCAACTGCATCATTCCGTAGTAGAATGCTTCGGGGCGGGGAGGGCATCCAGGGATATATACGTCCACCGGCAAAATCTTGTCTACTCCGTTCACAACGTGGTAGGACTTCTTGAACGGGCCGCCGCTGACAGCGCAACCGCCTACGGCTATCACATACTTAGGGTCTGCCATCTGGTCGTACAAGCGTTTCAGCACCGGAGCCATCTTGTTCGTGATTGTTCCGCACACCATAATCATATCTGCCTGGCGCGGACTGGCACGGGCTACCTCAAACCCGAAGCGCGCCATATCGTAGCGGGCTGCACCGAGGGCCATGAATTCGATACCGCAACAGCTGGTTGCAAACGTAAGCGGCCACAGCGAATTGCTGCGTCCCCAATCGATGAAATCGTCCAGAACGCCGATAGCCACATTAGCGCCGCCGGCATTAAGTTCCCGAACCAATTTCTCCAACGTTTCGTTGTCTGTAAACTCCTCATAAGGGATGGATTTTATTTTGGGTTTCTTCGTTACTTCCATTCCAACGCTCCTTTCCTCCAGGCATATGCAAGGCCCAGAACCAATATAATAAGGAAAAATAAAATACTGAAAAGTCCGGCAGCTCCCAGTTCGCGTGCTATGACTGCCCACGGAAACAGGAACACCGTCTCCACTTCAAACATCAGAAACAGGATGGCAAACAAGTAGTAACCTACCCGAAACTGCATCCATGATTTACCGCGGGTGGGAATACCACATTCGTACGGCTCCATTTTCTGCACATTGTACGAACGGGGGGCTATCGCATTGGACAATGCGATGACGATACCCACGAAAGCAATTGCCGTCAGCAAGACGGCTACCAACAAAGTAAAGTTCATAAATCCGATAAGATTTTAGATATATAAAATATAGATATACAGCACTAAAACAGCGATAAAGCGATAAGGTGACAAGGTGATAATGCTTTGCCCTTTCCTTAAATGATAATCTTCCTTAACCCGATTATGTAATAATGCGGACCGGGCACGGTAAGACAGTGTACATTCGGCATACGGTCATAGCTTTGCGCACGCAGCAGTTGCTGCATACGGATAATATCAGTGCGCAACAGGGAACTTTTGTTGTTTGGAACCTGCTGGCTTTCCACATGTTCCAGGCAAGAAGCGGCGGATGATGTATGTCTGTAATAATTATGAATGACCTGTTGGGCGGTAGGCGCCTGCGTCAAAATGCAACTCTCTGCTTTGCAACCGGCCGGAGCGCACAAAAAATCCGCAGCCTCTATTGCACCGTTGTGTAATAAAACCGCGAGTATGGCTATCATACAATATTTTATGCACTGTTTCATACCTCCCTATCTCTTTTCAGGGCGCAAAGATATAACAAGTATCTCTCATTTTGCTATCTCCGCATAACAAAATAAGGCTATTTTTACACTTTTTATCCTAAATCAATTCCGTTTCCAGAATTCCGGGGTGAACAAAAGTAAGACGGTGAACAATTCCAGACGCCCCAATAACATGAGGAATGACAGTAACCATTTGGCCGCATCGGGCAGGGCATTCCATGAATATGCCGGACCGGTGTCACCCAATCCGGGACCCATATTACCGATGCTGGATACAACGCAACCGATGGACTCTTCGGCACCTATGCCCATCCCCATCATTATTAATATGCTGACAATGATGATGATGATGTATAAAAAGAAGAATGCCAGTACTGTAGAGACGATGGAAGGCGATATCACCTGTTTGTTTACACGAACCGGCAGTACGGCATTAGGGTGAAGGATATGCTTGAATTCATTGCGCGATACTTTGGCAAGGATTACCATCCGGATACATTTCAGTCCGCCGGTTGTACTGCCTGCGCAAGCTCCTATTACCATGACAATGGTTAGCAATCCCCAAAGCACGGGTGTCCACAGCATGTAGTCGTCTGTGGCAAAGCCGGTAGAGGTATGCAACGATATGACCTGGAACAGTGATTTGCGGAAGGCCTCTTCCGCTCCCATCGGACTGGTATAGTAGAGCACAACGGCAATGATGGCGGTAAAGCCCGCTACCGACCAGAAGTACCATTTTAATTCGGCATTGTCAATGACTTTTTTGAACTTCCGGTTGACGAAGAGTAGCAGCAATGTAAAATTGATACCAGAAATGAACATGAAGACAGAGATGACATATTCTATATAGGGAGAGTTGTAATAGGCTACGCTTGCCTGCTTGGTGGAGAAACCACCCGTTCCTGTGGTGGCGAAGGCGTGGCACACACTGTCGAACCAGTTCATGCCTCCCAGCATTAACAGGACTACGAGAATCAGAGTAAGGCTGGTATAGATGCTCCATATCCATTTGGCTGTGATGCCGATGCGCGGATGCACCTTGTCGTGCGTGGGGCCGCTGGCTTCGGCGGCAAACACCTGCAGGCCGCTGACCCCGAAGATGGGTAATACGGCAATCGTAAACATGATAATTCCCAAACCGCCTATCCATTGTGTCATACCGCGCCAGAACAGCAATCCGTGAGGAAGCGATTCTATATTATCCAGCACGGTGGCTCCCGTACTTGTAAAACCGGACATGGTTTCAAAGAAAGCATTCGTGATGTCAGGGACATATCCGCTGATGTAGAAAGGCAACATACCGAAAAGAGAAAAAGCCACCCAGGCAAAGCTGACCAGGACGTAACCGTCGCGGCGGGTAAGTTGTTTCTCACCACCTTTTCCGGCGATAGCCATGAGCAGGCCCACTCCTGCTGTGATACCTGCCGATTTCCAGAAATCGAGGAGGGCTTCGTCATTATAGTAGTACGATATTGCCGAACATGCCAGCAACATGACTGTCTCCAGCAGTAGCAGAATACCGATAATCCGTATAATTGTCTTAAAGTTAATCACGCTTGTTTGGATTTTAAGTCGTTAATTTTGAATTATGGGACGGGGCGCAGGTGCAGCCAATTCATAATTCAGAATTTATAACTCCCTATTAATTAAAGTATTTTTCGATTTTCTTAATCATCATGTTCAGGCAGAATACCACCACGTGGTCGCCGGGCTGTATTTGCGTGTTACCCATAACTACCACACCCTCGCCGTTGCGTATCAGTCCGCCGATGGTTGTCCCTTTGGGCAGACCGAGGTCCTTCACCGGATGTTTGGTTATCTTTGAACCTGCCTTGACGGTAAATTCCGCTACATCGGCATTGGCAAAGGTGAGGCATTTTACGTTGCTCACATCGGCATCCAGCATCATCTGGTAGATATGGCTGGCGGCAATCATCTTCTTGTTGATAACCGTGCCGATGTCGAGGCTTTCAGCCATGCCTATATAGTCGATATTTTCTACTTCGGCTACGGTTTTTCTTACGCCCATGCGTTTTGCCGCCAGACAGGCAAGAATGTTTGTTTCCGAGTTTCCGGTCAGTGCCACAAAGGCTTCGGTATTCTTCAATCCTTCTTCTATGAGCAGGTCCATATCCCGTCCGTCGCCGTTGATAATCATTGTCTTGTCATCCAGCAGTTCGGTCAGACGGTTACAGCGGTTCAGGTCGTTGTCCACGATTTTCACCTGCATATAGTCGGGGACATATTGTGCGGTACGTACGGCAATGCGGCTTCCACCCATAATCATGACATTGCGTACGTCGGCATAATCTTCTTTGCCTGCTATCTTGCGGATATATGGTACGAATTTGCGGGTGGTCGTGAAATAAACAATATCATGCAGTTTCACAACATCATCGCCGCGGGGAATCAGTGTTTCGTTACCGCGCTTGATGGCCACCACATGATAGGGCAATTCCGGTCCGCCCAACTGATGCAGGGGGATGTTCAGGATTTCTGCTTTTTCGCGCATCTTGGCGCCTATCAGAATCAATGCTCCTCCGCAAAATTCCCACCATTGGCGTACCCAGCTCATACGGATAGAAGATACAATCTCTTTTGCCGCAAGCATTTCCGGGTATATAAGCGAATCTACTCCTAACTTCTGGAAAAATTCCTTGTTTTTGGGCAGCAGATATTCGTAATTGTCAATGCGCCCTACGGTTTTTACCGCACCCAGGTTGGTTGCAAGCATACAGGCGGTAATGTTACGGCTTTCGTCGGGAGTAACGGCAATGAACAGGTCGGCCTCTCCCGCTCCCACTTCTTTCAATCCTTTTATGGAAGTGGGGGAGGCGTTAACGGTCATCAGGTCGAAGTTGGAACTGAGCGTGCTCATCCTTTCTTCGTTGTCGTCTATTAATATGATGTCTTGCTTCTCGCGCGACAATAGTTTGGCCAAATGTGTGCCTACTGCACCGGCACCTGCAATGATTATCTTCACAATGCTTTAAGAAATGAAGAATAAAGAATCAGGAATGAAGTACGGAGGCTTGCATAACGCAGCCCGGCTCTTCATTCATCATTCCTCATTCTTAATTAATATATTATAGATTCCTTCTTCGTCCATTCCGCACAGCCGGTGCAGCTCCTGTACCGTACCATGTTCTATGAATGCGTCGGGTACACCGATGCGCTCAACGTGCGGGGTATAGTTGTTGTCTGCCATGAATTCCAGCACGGCGCTTCCCATACCTCCCTTCCGTGTGCCGTCCTCTATGGTGACGATGCGTTTGAAGTTACGTCCTGCTTCATGCAGCAATGCCTCGTCCAGCGGTTTGAGGAAGCGCAGGTCGTAATGGGCTATGGAGAGCCCTTTTTCCGCTTCTGCCCGTTCGATGGCGTGTGCGGCAGTATTTCCTATCGGTCCGATGGTGATGACGGCAATATCCTTTCCGTCCTTCAGTTTGCGCCCTTTGCCCACGGGGATTTCTTCGAGCGGACACTTCCAGTCCACCAGTACGCCTCGTCCGCGGGGATAACGGATTACGAACGGACCTTTGTCCGGCAGTTGTGCCGTGTACATGAGGCGGCGTAATTCATGTTCGTCCATGGGCGAGGATATGGTCAGGTTCGGGATAGGGCGGAAGTAGGCAAGGTCGTATACGCCATGATGCGTCGGGCCATCCTCTCCCACCAGTCCGGCGCGGTCCAGACAAAGGACAACGGGCAGCCTCAGGAGGGCAATGTCGTGTATCACATTGTCGTATGCCCGCTGCATGAAAGACGAGTAGATGTTGCAGAAAGGCTGCATGCCTTCCTTTGCCATGCCGCCGGAGAATGTGGCTGCGTGCCCTTCGGCAATGCCTACATCGAATGCACGGTCGGGCATGGACTTCATCAATAGGTTCATGGAGCATCCTGTGGGCATGGCAGGAGTAACTCCCACTATCTTCGGATTTTTCTCTGCCAGTTCTACCAGCGTCTCTCCGAACACGGTTTGGTACAGAGGGGGCAGGTTGCTGGTGTCGGTGGTGATGCGCTCTCCGGTTTCGGGGTCGAATCTGCCCGGTGCATGCCAGATGCCCGGGTCTTTTTCGGCAGGTTCGAAGCCTTTGCCTTTTACGGTGTGCAGATGGAGTATTTTAGGACCTTTCAAGTCCTTGATGTCCCGTAGGATGCGGGCAAGATTCTTCACATCGTGTCCGTTTATGGGACCGAAATAACGGATGTTCATCCCCTCGAAGATGTTCTGTTGTTGGGCTGCCATTGATTTCAGGCTGTTGGAGAAGCGGATGAGCGCTTTGCGCCGGTCCTCGTTCAGCACACCCATTTTGAACAGCATTTTGGATGCTTTGAAGCGTAGCTGGTTGTAGCGGTTCGATGTAGTCAGGTTGAAGAGATATTGCTTCATGCCACCCACACTGCGGTCTATCGCCATGTCGTTATCGTTGAGGATAATCAGCAGGTTGTTGTTGGTGGATGAGGCGTTGTTCAACCCTTCGAAAGCCAGTCCGCCGCTCATGCTGCCGTCGCCGATAACGGCTACCACATGGCGGTCTTTCTCGCCTTTTCTGGCTGCCGCCACGGCCATACCCAAAGCCGCCGAAATAGAATTGGAGGCATGTCCGCAGGCAAAGGTGTCATAATCGCTTTCTACGGGAGTGGGAAAAGGACGTATGCCTTTGAATTTGCGGTTGGTGCAGAAAGCCTCGCGACGTCCGGTGAGCATCTTGTGCCCGTAAGCCTGATGCCCCACATCCCATACAATGCGGTCGTATGGAGTGTTGTAGACGTAATGCAGCGCAACGGTCAGTTCAACAGTGCCCAGGCTTGCGGCAAAGTGTCCCGGATTGCAAGAAAGTTCTTGAATGATGTCTTGTCTTAATTCCTTACATATCTCCGGAAGTTGTTCCACGCTCAATTTGCGCAAATCCTCCGGATAAGAAATGGAATTTAGCAAGTTATATGTTGTTGACTCTGTTTTCATCACTGTACTGAAGATTACAAAATGCAAAAATAGCAAAAGAAAACGGATGGCTGTATCATTTTGTCTGTTTTTTGTTTTGCCACTTGTCTTTTGCGGGAATTTGTCCGGACGTTTTCGCCTCTTTTAACAGAAATGCTTTCCCTTTGCGAAGCGAGTCTTCTGGATTGGCGTACGGGATATGTCCGACACCCGGGTCTTGGTATATCCGACACCCGGGTCTTGGTATGTCTGACACCCGGGTCTTGGTATGTCTGACATCCGGGTCTTGGTATGTCTGACACCCGGGTGTCAGACACGGTGTTCTTGCATACGCGGATATGTATAGTTGCCTGAAGAAGCAACGGAGCATGTCCTTTGCGGTTTTTAGAAGGTGCTTTTCCGGTTTTTGCAGTATTTCTTTGTATCTTTGCAGCTCCATTGAATTAAGTTACGTATGAACTTCATTACTCCTGTCGAACTTCCCGCCCATCTGCCTTGCTTGCGGCATACGGACCACTTGCTGCTGCTGGGCTCCTGCTTTGCAGCCAATATGGGCGCAAGGTTTACCGAAGCGAAATTTTCCTGCGATGTCAATCCTTACGGCGTACTTTATAACCCTCTGTCCATATCCGCCGCTTTGCGTGAAATCGTATTTGGGAAAGTGTATGGTAAGGAAGATCTGTTTTTCTTTCGCGATTGCTGGCATAGTCCCATGCATCACGGAGATTTCTCGTCACCGTTGGCAGACGAAACGTTGAAGAGAATCAACGGACGGATTGCCGGTGCGCACGAACAGATTTTCCGTTCGGCGTGTTTGCTGCTGACTTTCGGCACATCCTGGGTGTACGAACAAAAAAATACGGGGCGTATCGTGGGCAACTGCCATAAGCTGCCCGAGAAGGAGTTTACCCGCAGGCGGCTGACAGTAGATGAAATTGTGTCGGACTATGTTTCGCTGCTATCGGGGCTGTTGGCGCGCAACTCCGGATTGAAGGTGATATTTACCGTCAGCCCTATCCGCCATGTACGCGAAGGCATGCATGCCAATCAGCTCAGTAAGTCCGTCTTGCTGCTGGCTGTAGACAGGCTGCAAGCTGCTTTTCCGGAGAATGTATTCTATTTTCCCGCCTATGAACTGGTTTTGGATGAATTGCGGGATTACCGCTTCTACGCTGAAGATATGGTGCATCCCTCCGAAGTGGCTGTGCAGTATGTGTGGGAACGCTTCTCGTCCGCCTGTTTTTCGCCGGAGACGTTACAGATCATAGAAGAAAGTGAAAATATACGTAGGGCATTGGCACACAAGCCCTTTCATCCCGACTCTGAGGAGTATAAGCGTTTTTTAGGACAAATTGTGTTAAAAATAGACCGACTTAACGGAAAATACCCGTACTTAGACTTCCAAAAGGAAAGAGAATTATGTCATACACGATTGAAGATATAGCTCGCATCATCGGCGCGCGGCGGATAGGGGATAGGCCTGCCGCTATCGACTGGTTGCTTACAGACAGCCGTTCCCTGAGTTTTCCCGAAGAAACACTGTTTTTTGCCTTGCCTACAAAGCGGAATGACGGTACCCGTTATATCCGTGATTTGTATGCGCGCGGCGTGCGTAATTTTGTGGTCAGCGAAGAGAGGCTGAATGAGGTTGGAATCGGAGAACCGAAAGTTGAAGACGCCGCACGGCAGGAAACTGTGGATACTGCTGCGATGCAGCCGGCTTTCAACTTACTGGTCGTTCCCAACCCGTTGAAAGCCTTGCAGAAATTGGCAGAGCAACATCGGGACCGGTTTCAGATTCCTGTTATCGGCATTACAGGCAGCAACGGAAAAACCATTGTGAAAGAGTGGCTGCATCAGTTGCTGAGTCCCGAACGGATGATAACACGCTCTCCCCGCAGCTACAATTCCCAGATAGGCGTACCTTTGTCCGTGTGGCAGATGAGTGAACAAACGGAGCTTGCCATATTGGAGGCCGGTATCTCGGAACCGGGAGAAATGCGTGCCTTGCAGAATATTATCAAACCTACAATCGGTATCCTGACAAATATAGGAGGCGCACATCAGGAGAATTTCTTCTCTTTGCAGGAGAAATGTATGGAGAAGCTGGCTCTCTTTAAGAACTGCGATGTGGTGATTTATAATGGTGACGACGAGTTTATCAACAATTGTGTGGGTAAATCCATGCTTGCCGCCCGTGAAATAGCATGGAGCAGGAAAGATATGGAGCGTCCGTTATATATAAGTAAAGTGGAGAAACAGGAAGATTCCACTGTTATTTCCTATCGTTATTTGGATATGGACAATACGTTTACATTGCCTTTTATAGATGATGCTTCTATTGAAAATTCGCTGAACTGCCTGGCGGCTTGCCTGTATCTGATGCTTCCTGCCGAACAGATAACGGAACGCATGGCAAAGCTGGAACCGGTAGCAATGCGTTTGGAAGTAAAGGAAGGCAAAAACGGATGCCTGCTGATAAATGACAGTTATAACTCTGATCTCGGTTCGTTGGATATAGCGCTTGATTTTCTGTACCGTCGCTCGCAGAGTAAGGGTCTGAAGCGGACGCTTATCCTTTCGGATATATTGGAGACGGGACAGAATACGCCGACTCTCTACCGTCAGGTGGCACAGTTGGTAAACAGCCGGGGAATAGAGCGCATAATCGGTGTGGGAAATGAAATATCTTCATGTGCCGCACGGTTTAGCATCGAGAAGGCTTTTTATCCGGATACGGCTACGCTGATTGAAGCCATTGGCCGGGGAGAACTCCGGCTGGAGAATGAAATAATTCTGATTAAAGGGGCGCGTAAGTTCGGTTTCGATGCGTTGACGGAAGCCTTGGAGAAGAAAGTGCACGAAACGATATTGGAGGTAAATCTCGGTGCAATGATCGCTAATCTGAATCATTATCGCGGCAAGCTAAAACCTGAAACCAAAATGGTGTGTATGGTGAAGGCTTCCGCCTATGGCGCAGGTTCGTATGAAATAGCCAGAACTTTGCAGGAACATCATGTGGATTATCTGGCTGTTGCTGTTGCCGATGAAGGGTCGGATTTACGTAAAGCGGGCATTACGGCAAGCATTATCATTATGAATCCGGAGATGACGGCATTCAAGACGATGTTCGACTATAAACTGGAACCGGAAGTTTACAGTTTCCATTTGTTGGATGCGCTGATTAAAGAAGCTGAGAAAGAAGGTATCACCAATTTCCCCATTCATGTGAAACTGGATACCGGCATGCACCGGTTGGGATTTGCTCCGGAAGATATGCCCCGGCTCATAGAACGTCTGAAAGGACAGAATGCGGTTATTCCCCGTTCGGTATTCTCTCATTTTGTAGGAAGCGACGCTCAGCAGTTCGATGCTTTTACGCGTAAACAGATAGAAACTTTTGAAAAGGCTTCCATGCAGTTGCAGGAGGCGTTTCCGTATAAAATACTTCGTCATATCTGTAATTCGGCCGGTATAGAGCGTTTTCCGGGAGCACAGTTTGATATGGTGCGGTTGGGAATCGGATTGTATGGCATCAGTCCGATAGATAATTCTATAATGCATAACGTCAGTACGTTAAAGACTACCATCCTGCAGATTCGTGATGTGCCCGAAGAAGATACGGTGGGATATAGCCGCAAGGGACATTTGACGCGCCCTTCACGTATTGCTGCCATTCCTATCGGCTATGCCGACGGGTTGAACCGTCACTTGGGCAATGGACACGCCTATTGCCTGGTGAACGGACAGCGTGCTCCTTATGTGGGCAATATCTGTATGGATGTTTGTATGATTGATGTTACTGACATTGATTGCAAAGAAGGCGACAGCGTTGAGATTTTCGGAGATCATCTTCCTATAACCGTCCTTTCCGATGTGCTCGGGACAATTCCCTACGAAGTGCTTACAAGTGTTTCGACACGTGTGAAGAGGGTGTATTATCAGGATTGAGAAGATGACAAGGCGTAAAGTATGGAATATACTTCATATTTTATACTTTATACTTTGTATTTCGTGCTTCGTACTTCATAAATCTTCTTATCTTTGCAATCAAATTTAATCCGATATGATTATGACAAACTTACTTTTATTAGGTTTCTTGCCCAGCGGTTCCGAATGGATTATCATCGCATTGGTTATCTTGCTGTTGTTTGGCGGTAAGAAAATTCCTGAACTGATGCGCGGTTTGGGAAAAGGCGTAAAGAGTTTCAAAGAAGGGGTAAACGAGGCTAAAGACGAAATCAATAAAGCAAAGGAAGAGGTGGACAAACCTGTAGATAATAAGTAATAAGGTGATGAAGCGGTTGTTGTCGTCCCGTTACCTTGTTGTTTTACCGCCTTGTCACTCTATCGCTGTTTATGTTTATGGCAGATAAAGAGTTAACCTTCTGGGATCATTTGGACGAACTGCGCCGGGTGCTGTTCCGCATTCTTGGTGTATGGTTTGTGTTGGCTGTGGGTTATTTCATTGCGATGCCTTATCTGTTTGATAATGTAGTGCTGGCTCCTTGCCATAATGATTTCATCTTTTATGATTTGCTGCGTTATATCGGTGAAGTATTTGACTTGCATGACGAATTCTTTACGCAGGAGTTCCAGATAAAATTGATAAATATTAATCTGGCCGCACCGTTTTTCATCCATATATCTACAGCATTTTGGATGTCGGTGGTGACGGCTGCGCCATATGTATTCTTCGAGATATGGCGGTTTGTCAGTCCCGCACTCTATCCCAACGAGCGTAAAGGGGTACGGAAAGCACTCGGTCTAGGTACGGTGATGTTTTTTGTAGGAGTGTTGCTGGGTTACTTTATGGTATATCCGCTGACCTTACGTTTTCTATCCACTTACCAGCTTAGTGCAACGATAGAGAACCAGATTTCTCTCAATTCGTACATCGACAATTTTATGATGCTGGTACTCTGCATGGGACTTGCTTTTGAACTTCCGTTGGTGACGTGGTTGCTTTCGTTGCTGGGGTTGGTGCATAAGACATTCCTGCGGAAGTATCGTCGCCATGCAGTGGTTATCATTGTTATTGTTGCCGCTGTTATAACTCCCACTGGCGACCCGTTTACACTGACCGTCGTTGCCGTTCCGCTTTATCTTCTTTATGAAATGAGTATCCTGATGATTAAGGACAAGAAAGCGGATGAAACCGAGGAGATTATAGAGACCGGAGAGAGATGAATGCTGAAATAGAGGAATATTTTTATTTACTGCGGGAAGTCTGTCGTGCAGATGACTCTTCTTTGGGAACCGCTTACCGTCAATTGCGGGAACTGCTCGAGCATTTATGCCGTACGCAAATGACGGATAGCAGTCTGCAAATGACCGACCTTGCCGCCCGTATCAATTTTGTATCTTCCAAGCTGGGGCTGACCGTTGCAGAGCAAAATCGCCTGCATACTTTCCGGCTTGCCTCTAATGCCGTCCTTAATCGCCAGGCAGAGCCTTCACGCGAAAAACTGCTGCGTGATGCCAAGACGGTATCTTTCTTTGTGAAACGCATAACCGGTGAAGATATTCCGGCAGACCTGTATCGTCTCTTTCCGCAGGCTGATGCCACGTACATTGCAGCTCCCCCGGCAAAGGAGCGTGTACGGCGTATGCGCGTCAATTTTCAGTATGCCGATACGGATTATCTGTATGTACTGCCTGTGGATAGCGTGGCGGACGAACCGTTGCGGGTACGTTATAATGTGCCTCAAATCAATGATGAATTTGCTGAGACTTGTGGTTTGTTGTGGCGGCATGCCCAGATTAATCTGCTGGATGTGGCAGTAGATGGGGCAGGTGTGCTTACACCCTCTTTCATTATTTTAGAACCGGATTATCTGCTTGATATCAGTTCATTGGCAGAATGTTTCAGGGAATATGGCCATCATCCGGCAAACTATATGCTGGCAAGGTTGCAGATGCCCGATAATACCCGTCCTCTTTTGTTGGGTAATATAGCCAATCTCTTTTTGGACGAATGGATTCATGCGGAAAGTGAACCTGACTATCTGGAATGTATGAAGAAAGCGTTCCGCTCATATCCCATTGAACTGGCTGCCTGCGCAGATTTGCGCGACCGGGAGAAAGAACGTGAATTCTTTGCCGACTGTAAACGGCATTTTGATAATATCCGGCAAACTGTTACAGATACTTTCCGGGCTTCGGGGTATGAACTGGACAAAACGGATGCCGTGCTGGAACCGTCTTATATATGTGAGGCGTTAGGTTTGCAGGGACGTTTGGATTATATGCAGCGTGATATGTCGTCTTTCATCGAAATGAAATCGGGTAAGGCGGATGAATATGCTATCCGGGGCAAGGTAGAACCTAAAGAGAACAATAGGGTACAGATGCTGCTGTATCAGGCGGTATTGGAGTATGCCATGGGGAAAGAACATCATCGGGTGAAGCCGTATTTGCTCTATACACGCTATCCGTTGCTCTATCCGGCACGTCCTTCGTGGGCAATGCTGCGCCGGGTAATGGATGTACGGAACCGCATTGTAGCGAATGAATACGGCATCCAGTTGCGCAATAGTCTGCAATATACGGCGGAGCGTCTGCGCGATATTGCTCCGGGAACTCTGAATGAGCGGCAACTGGATAATACATTGTGGAAACGTTATCTGTATCCTTCCATCGATGCGGTGACACAGAAGATTCATGCGTTGTCTCCATTGGAACAGTCGTATTTCTATGCGTTGTACAATTTTATAACAAAAGAACTCTATACTTCAAAATCCGGTGATGTGGAGTATGAAGGACGCACCGGCGCATCTGCTTTATGGCTTGCTACTTTAGAGGAGAAAAGCGAGAACGGAGAGATTTTATATGATTTGGCGATACGGCAAAATTGTGCGGCGGATATTCATAGACCTTATTTATTGCTGGAGCGTACACATACGGATATTGATACTTTGCCCAATTTCCGGCAAGGAGATGCCATTGTTCTGTATGAGCGGAATGTCAGTGAAGATAACGTTACCAATAAAATGGTGTTTAAGGGGAACATCGAGGAAATTTCCGATTGCAATATCCGTATCAGACTCCGTGCGGCACAACAGAACGTCAGGGTCTTGCCAATGGAAAGCCGCTATGCAATAGAACATGATTATATGGATACCTCTTTTCGCTGCATGTACTGGGGATTGTCGGCCTTTTTGTCTGCAACGAAAGACCGTCGGGATTTGTTGCTGAATCAACGTAAACCGGAATTTGATACTGCCTTTAACGGAGCTATATCGGCTGGGG
>ENA-ORSR01000847-ORSR01000847.1-human-gut-metagenome-genome-assembly--contig:-NODE-847-length-24164-cov-13.882575_pt1 | contig 24164 bp, 14 predicted proteins | sample MGYA00241901_ERZ509166 | MGnify/ENA primary metagenome ERZ509166 (study PRJEB26280, sample SAMEA2338860) | human gut metagenome | biome: human gut; feature: human-associated habitat; material: faeces... | reverse complement strand
ATCGGTAATCTTATTACGAGCGTCCGACAGATTGAACCCGAGATTGTAATTTACACTTCCGATCTTATCACGCCATGACAAATTAAGCTCCCATCCTTTGACATCAATCTTACCAAGATTGACATAACCTACGTTACTACTGGAAACCCCGACAATAGCCGGAACATCGGGACGAACCAATGCATCAATATTTTCTTTCTTATACCAATCAAAGTCCACATTCAGTCTATTGTTCAAAAAACTAAGGTCTACCCCGAAATTAAGCATGCGGATGGTTTCCCACTTGATGTCGGGATTACCGATTTTATTTTGCCAAAGTCCCATAACAGGTGTATTAGAAGCTCCGATAGGATAAGACTCTTCGGTTATGATAGGTGACAAGTAAGGGTAGTAATTACCGGGAATGTTCTGATTTCCCAACTCACCCCAGGAAGCACGCAGCTTACCCGAGCTCAATACCGAAGTAGCGAACTCCATGAATTTTTCACGTGAAAAGTTCCATCCTGCCGAGAACGATGGAAAATATCCCCAACGATTGCCCTTGGCAAATCTTGAAGTTCCATCGGCGCGCAGGTTAGCTTCAAACAGGTATTTACCGTCAAAAGCATAGTTGACACGACCAAAGTAAGAACGTAAAGCCCACTCGTCTTTTGTTCCGCTATTCATAAAATTAATCATTCCGGCACTAATAACGTGAATATCCTCAACCATCACATTATCACGTGTAGCACCCAGTGTGCTTCTATTTTCCCACTCTTGCGAAAATCCCAACAATGCTCCCAACTCGTGGCGTCCTATGGTTTTATTAAAGTTCAGGGTGAATTGCAACGTTTGGGTCATAACGTCGAGATGGCTTTGTGAGATATAGTCCTTGGCATCTTCATTTGCTTTCAACGGGCTACCGTCCGAGTAATAAGACAACATCTTCGGGTTAAACTCATCCACTTGGCGGGTATATATATTTGCAGAGTACTGCATACCTACGTTCAGTCCGTCTATAATTTTGAGATCTGCATTGAAAATACCATTGAGCACACGAGTTTTCCGTTCTTCCATTCCCGACTCATAAGCTACCTGCAAGGGGTTACGTACCGAACCATACGACCAGTTCTCACTATCTACCATCCGGCCATTCTCGTCAGGAATTTGCCACATGACGGGAAGTAACGGAGACATACGCTGTGACAGGCGGAATACTCCTGACGTGCCGCTATAACCCAAGTCCTTTTTATAGAAATCAACATAGCTCATCTGTCCGGTCAGTTTCAAACGATCGTACACCTCCGTGTTTACACTGATACGCGCATTATGTCTTTTGGAACTATATCCGTCACCTACAACCAGTCCATCCTGATCCAGAAAACCATACGACATAAAAAATCCGGTTTTCTCGCTTCCACCCCGTGCGCTCACATTATGTCCCGTTTGAAAAGCCCGGCTTTTGTATATTTCGTCAATCCAGTCTGTATTGGAATATTCGTTGGGGTACAATCCCGAATCATATTTATCGAAAGCCTCTTGTGTATAGGGCTTGGAAAATCCAGCAGCACTCATGGCTTCATTGGAGAGTTCCATGTATTCCCTTCCATTAACAAGTTCGGGCAATGCTGTGGGAGTCTGGAATCCGGCATATCCGTTATATTGGAATACTACGCGCTCTTTCTTTTCTCCCTTTTTAGTCGTTACAAGAATAACACCGTTAGCGGCACGTGCTCCATAAATAGCTGATGAGGCGGCATCTTTCAGTACTGATACGCTTTCGATGTCCGAAGGATTCAATAAGTTAATGTCTCCCCCGGCTACTCCGTCAATCAAGATCAAAGGTGCTGTACTACTGTTAATAGTTCCCGTACCACGAATGTTGATGCTGGGCACAGCACCCGGCTGCCCCGAAGAAGAAACGATACTAACTCCAGGCAACAATCCTTGCAGCCCCGTAGTTACGTTAGTTATAGGCCTGTTCTCAATAGCCTCCGCTTTAACCATAGATACGGCACCTGTTACATTCACTTTCTTTTGCACGCCATAACCTACAACTACTACATCTTCCAGGCTGACAGCATTCTCTTTCATCACTACGTTTACTGCCGTTGCTTTCGCTATGACGCTTTCTTCACGGTAGCCGACGTATGAGTACCGAAGTGTACTTCCATAGGGTACCTTGATGGAATACTGACCATTGATATCGGTGATTGTACCTGTAGTCGAGCCTTTTACCGATACGGTGGCTCCGATGATCGGTTCCGCATTCTCGTCAGTAACTTTACCTTTCACATACAGTTCCTTTTTCTCTCCTTGCGAATCAACAGGTTCAGTTTTATTTTGATATTCTTTATTATAAAATAAAATACTGTCATCCAGGAAACGGAACCCAATGTTAGTCCCTTTTAGCAAAAGAGTTAGTGCTTTGCTTACATCTGTGTCTTTTACCTCCAATGACACTTTCCTACTCGTATCCACAAATTCTTTGCTATAGGCTACATTCATCAATGCCTTCTCTGCTATCTGACTGATAGCCTCTTTAAGAGGAAGCTCTTTGATACTAACCGATATTTTTTGCTGTTGTGCATAAACAAAAGCAGTGACAAATATGCACATTAGGGTTACAATACACCTTCTGCCGGTGGATGAAAAAGGAGAATCTTTTTCCATAATATTAGTCTTTAAAGTTAATAGTTCAATATCTATTAGCTAATACACAAGAGGCATTAAAAAGTATTACGGCAAATAAGTTAATGAATATTAATTCGGGAAATATAGGAGAACTTGCCGGAAATCAATCCATACTTGATAAAAAAGAAAGAAAACACTTCAAAGGTATCGTTTTTAAAAGAAAATATAAAGGGGGGATATCGTATTTTCTCATTTAATGCATAAATTAGTGTCTTTACCTGAAAAAGAATGAGCAACATCCACCTCACATATGAGTGATTCCACCAGAACCCGGCTCAATCTGAAAATTTTGGGGATTTGATTCAGGGCAATCACACCCTTAAAAATAGATTCATTCCGGTACGGAAATGAACTAAACAGTAGCTTCCAATAGTCAGTAAGAGATAACCTGTCTTAATACTGTATTTAGTTTCCTGGCTTTTATAAATAATAATTAGATCTGCACTTCAGTTTTCGTTCTACTTAAGTCGAACGATAGAACCACTTAAGTTGAACTATCGCTCCACTTAAGTGGAACGAAAACTCATTAGGGAACGAAGAAAATAATAGTTCTAAGAAGAATTACTAAAAACTGTATTGCGTTAGATTAGTCCTTGTAACTATGAATTTAGCTCAAAATAGTACCGGAATGAATCAATTTTTAGGGATGTGATTGCCCTGAATCAAATCCCCCCAATCCCCAAGAATTACAACTGAGCCCAGAACTCTTGATACTTATAAATTCATATAGTTGGTGTCAAAAGGCAATGGTGTCAAGTACGCCTGACAATGGAAATGAAGGCAACGGAGAAGGTGGAAATGAAGGCGGTGGTGAAGCACCAGATCCGGCAGCATAAGAAACGGTATTAATATGTAAAAAATCGGGCTTGACATTGTTCAAGCCCGATTTTTTCTATTATCTAAAATACTACTTTCTATCAGTTAACACCTTTATCGAATCCCGTTTTATAATATTAGGTTTCAAAAGAATCTCCGAATGTAATTCAGTTTCTTCCAAAATCTTCTGCATCAACATTTTTACAGCAATAATGCCAATATTCTCCAGTGATTGTGCAATACGAGTAATAGGAGGGTTCAAATAGTCCAGATATAAGTTATCATCAAACGAAATGATAGACATATCTTGAGGAATTCTCACTTTATGCTCATTTAATGCTTTGACGGCTCCCAAAAGAATTGTACTACTTAACGCAAATATAGCAGTAGGTTTTGTGGTAGAGTTCAGAGCCAACTTAGTCTCAATATAACCATTCTGAATCGAGAACTCATTTCCTCTTATCATTGCGTTATCCTGATAACCAGCTTCGCGAAGCGCATCAAGATACCCGCGCACACGTTCCTTAGTTGTTATAGAAATATCCGGCCCCTGAATACAGAGAATCTTACTATGCCCCGATTCTAATAATAATTTCGTTGCCTGATAAGCTCCTATATAATTATCAGTAGCTACGTATGGCAAATTATGCTTCTCAAAATAGCGGTCAATTAGCACAATCGGAGTTCTAGTACTAATTTCCTCGAGTTTAGAAGGGTTTTCACCGGTTGGAACCAAAATAATGCCGTCTATTTTACGCGATAGAAGCGAATCGATAGCTTTATTTTCCTGAACAGGATCTTCCAGGGTATCGATAAGCATGACAGTATAATTATAACGTTGTGCTTCACGGATGACAACACTTGCTATATTGGCAAAAAAAGGATTATCTATGTGTGGTACAAGAAGGCCTATAGTATATGTCGTGTTATTGCGCAAACTTTGCGCAACTATATCAGGCTGATAGTCCAATTCTTTAACGGACTGCAAAATAACCTCCTTAGCAGACTGGCTGATCCTATATTTCTCTGATTTCCCATTTAACACTCTGGAAATCGTAGAGATAGAGTACCCAGTTTTCTTTGATACATCAATCAGAGTTTTCTTCATTACTGGCTGTTTTTTGCAAAAATAACATTTTATTTGAGAAAAAAGCAAGAAAAATATTTTGTTTTGAAAAAAATTTCTATATTTGCACAAACGATTGCGCATCGTTTACGATTCAATTCGCCTTAATACTTAATACTCATTATATGGACACAAAGAAGAAAATCGTAGTGATAGGTAGTAGTAATACGGACATGGTTATCAAATCAGACCGTCTACCAAAACCAGGAGAAACAATTCTGGGAGGAAACTTCTTAATGAATCATGGCGGCAAAGGAGCTAACCAAGCCGTAGCTGCTGCAAGACTAGGAGGAGATGTCACTTTCATATGTAAAATAGGGAATGACATTTTTGGAAATGAAACCTTGGAAATGTTTCACAAAGAAAAGATCGACACTACTTATGTAGGAATTACCCCGCAGGAACCGTCAGGAGTAGCTCTTATCAATGTCGACAAAAAAGGGGAAAACTGTATTGTTGTTGCTTCCGGAGCCAACGGGACTTTATCTATTGATGACATACAGCATGCAGAACCTGCCATCAAACAGGCATCCATCGTCATCATGCAGTTGGAAACTCCAATCGAGAGTGTCACTTATGCAGCCAAAATGGCGAAAAAAGATGGAATTACCGTTATATTAAATCCCGCCCCTGCCCCTACCCAACAACTGCCTGACGAGTTATTAGCCAATGTCGACATTCTTATTCCTAATGTCACAGAGGCTGAAATCATCTCGGGAATGCACATTACAGATGATGAATCGGCAAAAGAAGCGATTCGTTATATTAGTTCGAAAGGCATAAAAACTGTCATTATTACGATGGGAGCCAAAGGAGCTCTCGCCTATGAAAACAATGAGTTTATCCACATTCCAGCCTTCAAGGTAGAAGCAGTAGACACAACCGCTGCCGGAGATACATTCTGCGGCGGATTGTGCGTAGCTCTGTCTGAGGGCAAAAATCTAAAAGATGCAATTATATTTGCAAGTAAAGCCTCTTCTATTTCTGTTACCAGAATGGGAGCACAAGTATCTATACCTTTGAGAAAAGAAATACAATAATCATCCTTAATTCTGTTATTATGATAAAACAATGTTCAATCCACGGTCTATTGACAAGTATGTTGTTAATAGTATTTTCTTTGATGAGCAATGATGCTATTGCCCAGAAGGCAATAAGAGGTACAGTCCTCGATGAAGCAAATGAACCCATTATCGGTGCCAGTGTCCTTGTTAAAGGTACAACAAATGGTTCTATTACAGGAGTTGATGGAACCTTCAATGTAAAAGCGAATCCTTCTGATGTATTGGTTATATCTTATGTAGGTTATGCAACTGTTGAACAACAAGTAGGAAATCAGACACAGCTTGTAATACACCTGCGCGAAGACTCGAAAGTGCTTAATGACGTTGTAGTAATCGGCTACGGCTCTACCACAAAGAAAGAGCTTACAGGATCGGTTACCAGCATGAAGAAAGATGACCTCAATCCTGGAACATTCACCAATGCTATGGGAATGTTGCAAGGAAAAGTGGCAGGATTACAAATTATCAACCCGAACGGTGCTGATCCGACAGCCAAATACGAAGTATTACTTCGCGGAACAAACACGCTTTCCGCAGGCCAAGGTCCATTAATTATTATTGATGGGGTGGCAGGTGCAGATATCAGAAATATCAATTTTCAGGAAGTGGAATCAATTGACGTATTAAAAGATGGTTCGGCAGCTGCTATTTATGGAACAAGAGGTACGAATGGAGTAATCATCGTCACAACTAAACGTGCAAGAAGTGGCAAAACGGAAGTTTCTTATGATGGGCAACTCACCGTGGGAGTCGTTTCACGCAGAGCAAAACCTTTATCGGCAAGCGAATACAAATCTGTTATCAAGGAATATCGCCCAGAATTGGAAAGTTATATTTTTGACAGTGATACCGATTGGTTTAAAGAAATTACACAAACTCCGTTCAGCCATAAGCACAACTTGTCTATATCCGGAGGTTCCGAGAAGTTCTCACACCACACTTCTTTCAATTATGAAAAGAGCGATGGCTTGCAAAAGCATAATAGCTCCGAAAAGCTAATGGCACGTACCAATATTCGCCAGTCATTATTAGATAAATGGGTCGATTTGGATTATAACCTGAATATCATTCATCGCAAATACAGCCCTTCCTCTACAAGTGCTTTTATGCAGGCATTTACCCATAATCCAACAGAGCCTGTTTATGACGACAGCGATCCGGATGCCGGAGGATATAGCCGTATCAAAGCAATGGAATATTACAATCCGGTAGCGATCATTAACGAAAGGAACATGGAAAGTAAGAATGATAATTATGGTGCAAATATTCGTGCTACTCTAAACATATTGCCTATAAAAGGATTAAAATGGGAGAACTTTGTTTCATACGACAAGGAACAATATGAGACACGTGAATACTACACACATTATTATCCAAGTTTAATAGGAACAAACGGGCAAGCCTATATTGAAAACTATCAGGAAAACGATACACAATATGAGTCTACTTTAAATTACTCGAATATTTTCGGAAAACATTCCATTCAGGCATTACTCGGATATACATACCAGTATACTTACAGCACATCTGCATCCATGACAAATTCCGGTTTCGACTTCGATGACAACCAGACTCATAACATCGGAACAGGAACGAATCTAACTGAAGGCAAAGCCAGCATGTCGTCCAATAAAGAAGATAATACATATATCGGATTCTTCGGACGTTTTATGTACAACTACGATGATAAATATCTTTTGTCTGCTTCACTACGTCGTGATGGCTCCAGCCGTTTCGGTGACAATAATAAGTGGGGATGGTTCCCGGCTGTCAGCGTAGGTTGGCGTATAAATAAAGAGAAATTCCTCTCGAATGTCAAATGGATCGATGATTTAAAATTGAGAGCCGGATACGGAGTTACCGGTAACCAGGATTTCTCAAACTACAAATCTTTGATGATGATGACTACAGCCGGTAAATTCTATTACAATGGCCAATGGATCAATACTTATCAACCTGCAAGTAATGCAAATCCGGATCTAAAATGGGAGAAAAAAGCAGAGTTCAACGTTGGTGTCGATATGACAATGTTTGACAACCGCCTCTCGTTCACTTTTGATTATTACAAACGGACTACATCAAACTTGCTATATGACTACATCGTGCCAACACCTCCTTATGTATATAATACCTTGTTTACGAATGTTGGAAAAGTAACTAATGAAGGAGTTGAGCTGACGATATCCGGTACACCTTTTAACACTAGGGACTTTACATGGAATACCTCACTTACCGTTTCGCACAATAAAAACAAATTGGTGAAATTCACCAATGATGAATTCACTAACGGAACATACAAAGTGGGATGGTCTACAAGTGCTGCCTGCTACACTCAACGTCTGATAGAAGGACAGTCATTGGGTACTTTCTATGGTCCTATATGGTTAGGAACTGATACAGATGGAAAAGATGTATTGCTAGGACAAAATGCAGACGGTTCCGTACCGGAAGAACAATGGGAAAAAATTGGCTGTGCTTATCCGGATGCCACTCTTAGCTGGAGTAATACCTTCAGATATAAGAAATTCGACTTGAGTTTCTCACTGCGTGCATCTATCGGCGGAGAAATTCTGAACAACTATGCGATGGAATATGAAAATCTAAGCAGCATCGGACTTAGAAATATCTCACCAAACTGGTTATCTCAAACGAATTTCACAAGTACGACCTATAAATATTCCTCCAAATATATAGAGGATGCTTCTTATTTAAAACTAGATAATGTTACCTTTGGATATACTTGGGATTTCACATCTAAAATGATAAAAAGACTAAGATTGTCTCTTACTGCACAGAATATATTCTGTATCACAGGTTATTCTGGTGTCGACCCAGAAGTTGCCCTTTCCGGACTGGAACCCGGTATGGAAAGTTTGAGCTATTATCCGCGTACAACAGAATTTACTTTTGGAGTTAATATAGTATTCTAAAAAATAAGATTACCATGAAAAAGACAAATATAATATTAAGTTTCGTTATCTGTATATTATTATACGGATGTACCGATCTTAGCGAAACTGTTTATACAGGAGTAGCTATGAATGACTTCTTTAAAAATGAGAAGGAACTGGTAGCCAATGCAGGTAGGGCATATACGAAATTACAAGGATACAATTCCGAACAAAGTTTATGGACGCTACTTTTACAAGCTTCTGATGAATGTGCTGTTCCCGCTTGTGGTGGTTCCTGGTACAGTAATGGACGTTATGAAGAAATCCAGACGAATAAAATTCCACCTGCAAATAAATTATTAACAAGGGGCTGGAACTGGATATTTAATGGTATTGCTGCATGTAATGAAATTATTTACGAAACGGAACTATCACCTATCCAGTTTGAAGGAAAAGAGAAGATTATAGCCGAAATGAAAATACTGCGTGCTTTCTACTATTACCAAGCCATTTCTTGTTGGGGAAACGTACCTTTCACAACTGACTACACGGAAACCGGATACCCGGAACAAAAAAGTCGTGAATATATTTTCAATTATCTGGAAAAAGAAATTAATGACAATATCGAGTTCCTAGACAGGGAGCCTTCAGATACTAATTATGGACGGGTCACACAAGCTGCCGCTTATTGTATTCTTGCGAAAATGTATCTGAATGCAGAAGCATGGTTCGGTACTCCAATGTATGACAAAGCAGAGAAAGCCTGTAAAGACATTATGGATATAGGTGCTTACAGCATTGAAGACTCCTATTCTACTAACTTTGACATTAAAAACGAAGATTCTAAAGAGAATATCTTTGTAATCCTTTATGATAGAGTATATACTAGTGGTAGCAGTAGTTCATTCTATCTGCATACGCTGACATTGGAAGCTGCATCACAAGCAACATTTAATATTCCGGCAGCCCCATGGTCGGGTTTTCTCTGCCAACCAGACTTTTTCCAAACATACGCAGAACAAGATCTTCGCAGAAGTCAGAGCTGGTTATACGGTCCTCAAGTAGACCTAAGCGGAAAGGATCTTGGTTTCGAATATACTCCTGTCTTCTCCGAAGAAAAATATTACAATAGCAACGGAGGACGTGGCACATACGATGGTGCACGCTGCTGGAAATGGCATTACCAGACTGATGGTTCTTTAAAAGAATATACAGTTAGTATGGACAACGACTTTGCCATCTTCCGTTATGCCGATGTTGTATTAATGTATGTAGAAGCTTTGGTACGACAAAACAGAACAAGTGAGGCCATCCAACTGGCAGACTTCAAGAAGATTCGTACAAGAGCAGGTCTTGATGCATATACCACAAGCCAATTGACGATTGATGAACTTTATGCAGAACGAGGCAGAGAACTGGCATGGGAAGGATGGCGCCATGAAGATATGATACGTTTCGGAAAATATCTGAAAAAATATTGGGCACACCCTGACCAAAGTTCAGAAACTTTTAGAAATGTATTTCCAATTCCTACGGATATTTTAAATGCAAATCCAAAATTATCTCAAAACAAAGATTATTAACCACAATTGGAAGGTTCACATAGAAAAGTGTACCTTCCAACAAATCAACCCTGATAAGTATGAAAAAACCAATCATCTTTTTACTTGTTTTAATTACTAACATCTTATTTATCTCTGCACAGAAGATTTCAAAGACAGAGTTAAAAGACAAAATAGCCGGAGCTTGGATCGGGCAAATGGTAGGAAACATATATGGACTTCCTTTTGAGAACAAGTTTGTAGATGAACCTGCCCCGGAATCCAGATTTCCATTCGGTTACACTAAAAATATAGATAAATTGCAGAAGTATAACGGTGCATTCTCTGATGACGATACTGATGTTGAGTATATCTACTTACTATTAATGGAGAAATATGGCGTAGAACCTACTTATGCCAATATGCGTGAAGGATGGGTGTATCATATCCGTGACCGTGTATGGCTAGCCAATAGGGCTGCACTCGGATTAATGCATCTTGGATTCACCCCTCCGTTCACAGGTGACGAAAATCTGAATCCGCACTGGTATCAGATCGACCCTCAATTGATTAACGAGATATGGGCGTATACAGCACCGGGAATGATTTCGTATGCTGCAGGAAAAAGTGATTGGGCGACCCGTATCACAAGCGATTCGTGGGCGGTATCTCCCACTGTCCTATATGGTGCAATGTACGCTGACGCTTTTTTCTGCAAGGATATCCGCAAACTGATTACACGAGCCTTGAAAGAACTGCCTGCTGATGACAGATATGCGATAGCTGTAAAAGAGATGATTGCTTTATATGACAAATATCCTAAAGATTGGGTAAAAGCACGTCAAATCATGGCTAAAAAATATTACATAGATGAGCCAGCCATGACAAAAACAATCTGGAATGCTAATCTGAACGGATTATGCGGGATTTTGGCTATGTTGTATGGCGAAGGAGATTTCCAACGGACATTGGATTTAAGCTGTGCAATGGGATTTGACTGCGACAATCAGGCAGCCACTATCTCCGGACTTCTAGGAGTAATGTATGGCGCAAAGTCTCTTCCCGAAAGTTTGACTAAACCTATCGAAGGATGGGAAAAACCCTTCAACGACCGGTATATCAATATCACCAGATTTGATATGCCTGATGCTTCCATTGAAGACATGATTGAACGTACTTACAACAAAGCAATCGAACTGGTTTGTGCCAAAGGAGGAAAAGTGAAAGGTGATATGGTATATGTTAACCCCAAAGCACAATTCATTCCCCCGATGGAATTCTGTATCGGTCCGAATCCGGACTTGGAAATCGGACAGCCTACCGATTACTCATTTGCCTGTAGAACAAATGCTGCTTTCAAATGGGAACTGGTAAAAGGTAAACTTCCGGCAGGAGTTACATTCCAAAACGGTAAACTGGCAGGAACTCCTACAGAAGCCGGCAAATATCCAATTACCCTTCAATTAAGCGCAAATAACAAGAACTCAATTACTAAAGACTTTGAGTTATTGGTTAAAACCAAGAATATAGCCCCCAAGGCTGACACTATTTACGCCAATATCCGTAAACTAAACGAAGAAGTACTCGATTCTTGCTGGATTACCTTTGGAAAACCGATGTACGCAACAAATGTAGAAGTAATTAATGACGGAGTCAAAGATGGCGTAGGATCTGTATTTTATTCATTAGCGGCCAAAAGTAATCTGCCTAAAATAGACTATTTCGGATACGGTTGGAAAGAAGAGCATAACATCAATATGCTTGTTTTAGATATGGGCTGTCTGGAAGAGTTCGGAGGATGGTTTACTTCTCTAAACATTCAATATCTTGAAAATGACGGACATTGGTATGACGTAGGTAAATTCAAATCAACTCCGGCACTTCCCGAAACTGATATTGTATTTTTTCAACCTCCGTTTGCACAATATGTTTTGGAATTCCCGGCAGTAAAAACCAAGGGAATACGCGTACTAATGGATGCAAAAGTGCAGGAACACTGGCATAAATACACAAAGAATGTATCATCATTCATCTCTATCACCGAACTAGGAGTTTATGAGAAATAAAGGAGGAGAAAAATGAGGAAAATAATTACGATATGTATCATAGGGCTTTTTGCTCTCAACGTACAAGCCCAGCCTGTAAAAACTTTAAAGTTATCTGATAAAGAACTTTTAGATAAGATTAAAGGAGGATGGGCCGGACAAACCATTGGTGTTGTTTTCGGAGCACCTACAGAGTTTAAGTTCACGGGAACTTATATTCAAGATTACCAGCCGATCCCCTGGGCGGAAGGTTACGTAAAATATTGGTGGGAAAAGAAACCCGGATTGTTCGATGATATTTATAACGATTGCACGTTTGTTGAGGCATTTGATGAACTTGGCCTGGACTGTTCACAAGAAGAACTTGCCAAAAGATTTGCATTCGCTGATTATCATTTGGCCCATGCTAACCAAGCAGGCAGATATAATATCCGCCAAGGTATCATGCCACCGGCTTCCGGTCATTGGTTGAATAACCCACATGCAGACGATCTGGATTTCCAGATCGAAGCAGACTTCATTGGTCTGATGGCTCCGGCAATGCTGCCGGAAGCATTGGATATCGCCTCCAGAGTAGGCCACATTATGAATAGCGGTGACGGTTTTTATGGTGGTGCTTTCGTAGCAGCTCTTTATAGCTCCGCTTTCTATGAAAAGAGTCCTGAAGCGATTCTAAAAACCGCAATCTCCGTTATACCTGAAGAGAGTACATTCCATCAATGTATTCAGGATGTAATCAATTTCCATTCTTTGCACCCGGACAACTGGAAAGATTGCTGGTACTTCCTGCAAGAAAAATGGAACTGTGATGTAGGATGTCCCAAAGGCGTATTTCTAAACTTTAATATTGACGCCAAGCTCAATTCCGCTTTCGTAGCATTAGCTATGCTCTACGGTAAAGGAGATTTCACCAACTCTGTCGATATTGCAACACGCTGCGGACAAGATTCTGACTGTAATCCGTCTACAGTCGGCGGTGTACTCGGCGTCATGTATGGGTATGATAAAATCCCTTCATTCTGGTTAAACCCTTTGAAAGAAGTAGAAGACTTTACATTTGAAGGAACGAATATGTCGTTGGCAAAAGCATACCAAATGAGTTTCGATCAAGCTAAACAACTCATAGTCAAAACAGGTGGAAAAGTATCTGGTGGGGAGATAGAAATTCCAATCAAAAAGGCGGATGTACTTCCTTTAGAACAAAATTTCGAAAACACCTATCCGCTTTATAGAGAACGCAAAGACTGCTTCCTGACAGATACATTTGAATTTGATTTCAATGGTAACGGATTTGTTATCTGGGGCAACATTTGCTGCACAAGAAGTATTACTCCCGATTATATCAATCGTGTATCTACACGCCACATCGGTTCCGAGGTGTTCGGATTGGCAGAGCCCAATGACCCTTACGTTGCTAAAGTGGAAATATGGATTGACGGAGAACTGGACCATGTAGCAGCTTTACCCATGAGAAACACAGACCGCAAAGTAGAACCAGCCTGGAAATACCTCATGAAGGAAGGAAGACACCACGTTAAAATGAAATGGTTGAACCGCAAAAAAGACTACATTATTCGTATCAACGACATAATGTATTATTCAGAGAAAAAAGAACATGATAGATTTTACTTTAATAAATAAGTTAAGATGAAAAAAGTCCTGATTAACATCATTCTACTATTTACCTTTTCCATATCGGGAATGGCACAAATAGAATATGGAAAAACAGTTGAAATAAGTAAAGAGGTACTGCTCGACAAAATTAAAGGAGGCTGGGCCGGACAAACCATAGGGTGCACCTATGGCGGTCCTACAGAATTTAAATACAGAGGAGCGATCATTCATGAGAAAACTCCAATAATCTGGTATGATGACTATTGCAAGGACATCTTTGCAGAAGATCCGGGATTGTATGATGATGTATATATGGATCTTACCTTTCTGGAAGTAATGCAAAAAGAAGGGATAAATGCCCCTGCCGAATCATTCGCCAAAGCCTTTGCAAATGCAGATTACAAATTATGGCATGCCAACCAGGCAGCTAGATATAACATATTACACGGTATTATGCCACCGGCATCGGGACATTGGAAAAATAATCCGCACGCTGACGATATTGATTTCCAGATTGAAGCAGACTTCATTGGAATGATATGTCCGGGGATGGTAAATATCGCCTCCAATTTTTCGGACAAGATAGGGCATATCATGAACTACGGCGACGGATGGTATGGAGGTGTATACATGGGAGCAATGTATGCATTGGCTTATGTAAATAACGACATTTATACAATTATCACGGAAGCTCTTAAAACAATACCCGAACAAAGTAAATTTCACCGTTGCATCATAGACGTTATTAAATATTGGAAACAATATCCCGATGACTGGCGTAAATGCTGGCTGGAAATAGAAAACCGTCATGCTCTTGAGATTGGCTGCCCGGAAGGGGTATTCAATGCATTTAACATTGACGCCACTATCAATGCGGCTTACTGCGTGATGGGACTTTTATATGGCAACGGCGACTTTTTCAAAACAATGGATATAGCCACTCGTTGCGGACAAGATTCCGACTGTAACCCGGCAACTGCCGCAGGAATTCTTGGAGTCATACAAGGCTACAAGGCTATCCCCGAATACTGGAAACCGGCACTCGAAAGATGTGAAAATATTAAGTTCCCTTACACAGATATCTCTTTAAGTTCTGTATACGACATTAATCTCAAACTATTGAGTGACGTATTAAAAGCAAACGGAGGAAAAATAAAAGGAGATAAATACTATACCACGATTCAGAAGCCAAAAACCGTAGCATGGGAAGTTTCTTTTGAAGGCTTATATCCTTCTGCAAGAAGAGTTATCAAATATGATCTCGGTACAGAAAAAACATTTGAGTTCAATGGCAAGGGAGTTGTTTTAATGGGGATGATCAGACAAGATGTTAAAGATAGTAATGACAATTACATCGCCATCCTGGAGGCCTACATTGACGGCAAGAAAGTAGAAACCATAGAAATGCCTTATGACTACATAAAAAGAAAGTATGACATTTTCTATAATTATGATTTAGAGGAAGGACCTCACAAACTGGTTATTAAATGGATTAATCCAAATGAAAAATATGCCGTTCAATGTAAAGACATGGTGATTTATTCATCCACACCGGCAGAGCCAATCAATCCTTATAAATAAAAGAGAGAAGCCATGAATAGAAAACTACTCCTATTATTATTAGCCTTATTATTATTTTCCTACGGATTGTCATCATGTTCGTCTGATGATAACAGTCCGTCCGAAGGCGAACAGACCGAGACACCGGAACTGTTTACCAAACGCTATAATCCCGATCAAAGTTTTTACAGCAAAATATTAGGACAAGAAATCAAATATTCCGTATTACTGCCTCAAGAGTATCTATCGGAAAGTACGGGTAAATATGGAGTAGTTTTCCTTCTACATGGCTGGGGAGGGAACCAAAGTTCATGGGGACCTTCAGGTCTGAATATTCAAAGCATAGCTGATGCGCAAACCAGCAATGGTAGTATTCGCCCATTGATCTACATCATTCCGGAAGGTTTCAACTCTTATTTTTGTAACCGCTATGACGGAAAGTTCAACTATATGGATATGTTCATTAATGAACTCGTACCCCTGATTGATAAGCGGTTCCGAACAACAGCCAGTAAGACGGAAAGAGCTGTTGCCGGATTCTCTATGGGAGGTTTCGGGGCATTAAGTATAGCATCGCAACATCCTGAAACATTCTCGGTATCAATAGGATTAAGTCCCTCTCTAAATACAGATGAACAATACATCTCTTTGTCACAAGACGGTTGGAATCTTCAATGGGGAAACAACTTCGGAGGAAGCGGCCAGACAGGAACAGGCAGGCTGACAAGCTATTATAAAAGCCAATGTCCGCTACACTTTTTCAAGGATAAACCAAGTTCCACATTTCAAACAGTACGGTATTACATAGACTGCGGTGATGATGAAGAAAGACTATATGCAGGAAACGGTGAATTACATACTCTATTACGGGACAAAAATATCAAGCACGAATATCGTGTACGAAACGGTGCCCACACTGACAGTTATTGGCGTGAATCCATGAAAGAGGCATTGCCTTTTATCGAACGTTCATTCAAAGGAGAAAACTATCCGCAGGAAACTCTGAAAAAATTCACAGAGGAATTACATGCTACTAATAAAAACATAAAAGTAGGTAATTCCAATATCGAACTATGGTTACCGGATGACTACAATTCCGAACTAACTTACAAAGTTCTTTATTACAGCAAAGGAGAAGGTAATGTTGATCTTACAACAAAGAAGGTAGCAGTGGCATTAGATTCTCTTATGCAAATCAAACGTATGATAATCGCAGGTTTTAATGTGAAAGAAATGATTCTAAATGGAACAAATTTTTCAGCTATTACCGATGCTGTGGAAAAGACGGTTCATACGGAAAGCAATGCAGATTTCAGATTAGGATTAACATACGGTTCAGAAGCTAATTACTTATACAATCAGTCAACAGGCAATGCCCCTGCTATCAACTTTTTCTTTGCAGAAGACGCAGATATTATCAACCTTTCTGCCGAGAATCGTGCCAAAATCTATTATTTGGACATAACAGACGAAGGCAGCAACTACAATAGCATCTTTACTCTGTTCAATGGATTGCGAGGTGCAGAAGCTCCGGTGCAATATCGTGTCAGAAACGGACTGGATAGTGAACAGTCCGCCCAAACAGGTATTTATTCAATGAGTTATTATATTGGTGAACAGTTAATAAAGAAATAATATGAAGAAGATACTGTTATATATTATCCTATTTCTATCAGGTATAGATGGAGCTTGGGCACTTCCCATAGAAAAAGAAGGGATGAGTATTTACAGTCCGTCCCTAAAGCAAGAAGTCTCCTACTCCATTATCTTACCGGAAGGTTATGAACATTCAGAAACAGAATATCCAGTCTTATACATGTTTCATGGAATAGGAGGTGATTATACCAGTTGGCTCGAATACGGCAACGTTGCCCGTGTAATGGATAAAATGATAAAAGAAGGAAAGATTCAACCTTTCATTATGGTTATTCCTGACGGTTACCTGTCTTATTACAGTGACACTTATGATGGCAGTTCCCTTTATGAAACTTTCTTTATCAAAGAACTGGTTCCATATATAGATAACAACTATCGTACTCGCAAGGATATTAATGGACGCTCGATCATTGGTTTCTCTATGGGAGGATTCGGAGCATTATCCGTTAGTTTGCGCAACCGCCACTTATTCGGCTCTGTCGTTGCGTTATCGCCATCCATCCGTACAGAAAAACAATACATGGAAGAAGGGCCACAAAAAGGATGGGACAATCAATGGGGACGGATTTTCGGAGGAGTGGGAAAGAATGGTAACCAGCGCCTAACCAGTTACTATAAGCAACATTCACCCTACCACATTCTTTCCACCCTCCGCAATCCCGATTTAAAAGGATTTGGCATCATGCTGGATATTGGAGATAAAGAAGGTACTCTTTGCGAAAGTAATGAAGAACTGCACCGATTATTACTGGAAAGACAAATACCTCATGAATGGGAAGTACGTTCAGGAGGACATGATTTCGCCTGCTGGAATACTGCACTGCCCAAAGCATTCAGATTCATAAACGAATATTTCAATGGGAAGCAGTCAGGAAATAGTGAGAGTAGTCTTCCGAATGAGACTCCGTTTATCCAAACAGCCAATGCAACGGTCTATTATCCGGAACAGGCTCAAGGAAGCACAAGAAAATATCCTATTATCTATGTACAGGGAGAAATCAACGAACAACAGCAAAAGGTTCTCGTCAGTCAGTTTCATCAAATGGTAGATGAGAATAAAACATGGCCTGCTGTTCTTTGTTTCGTAAAAGCTAACACAGACCTGTCAGAAACAATTTCTGATATAGAAAAGCAACTCTCCGGCATCAGAGGTTCCCAACGTATGCGGGCTTTAATCACTTTGGGAGATAATATTAAAGAAGGTATAGAAGCTATTCAGAGAGAAAATTTGTTTACCGGCATAGTCTGTGTAAATGCCATCGGCAACGAGAATGATGCTCAAAATTTTATAAAAGCAGTCAACTCTCACAAAAGATATCCCAGATGCTGGATGGAGATACTACCCGAATCAAAAGAATATGGTTTTAGTAGTAATATACATATCCTTTTGAAAGAATCGGACCTGGAACATGAGTTCCGGTCAAGAAAATGTAAGGAAGCCAATGTTTTCACTTATTGGGAAGATTGGATACTATATTTAAATAACAGAATTCATGTTTAACAATTAAATACTAATAGTATGTTCACAGTAAACAGTTATTTATTGGCAGTTATATTCTGCATCGTAACCATGATTTGTTGGGGTTCCTGGGGTAATACCCAAAAACTAGTTTCCAAAAATTGGCGTTATGAACTTTTTTATTGGGATTATGTGATTGGAATGGTATTGTTCACCATCTTGCTAGGCTTCACTATGGGTAGTCATGGAGATACCGGACGTTCATTCCTGGAAGATCTGGGACAAGCATCAGGAGACAGCATTGGTTGGGTTATCTTGGGGGGCGTAATATTTAATGCTTCAAACATTCTTCTTTCAGCGTCTATTTCCTTGGCTGGTATGTCTGTAGCTTTTCCTTTAGGAGTTGGCATTGCATTGGTATTAGGGGTAATCGTCAATTATCTGGGAATTCCAACTGGTAATCCTTTGCTTTTATTTGGCGGTGTAGCTCTCATTGTTATTGCTATCATTTGCAATGGAGTGGCTTCCGGAAAAATGCAAAAGGGAGAAGAAAGCAGGAAAAACAACAAAAAGGGAATTATCATTGCATTAATTGCCGGTGTACTGATGTCTTTGTTCTACAGGTTCGTAGTGAAAGGTATGGACGTAGAAAACTTCAATTCTCCTGCTATAGGAATGATGACTCCTTATTCTGCCATCTTTGTTTTTTCAATAGGCGTATTACTAAGCAATTTTGTTTTCAACACATTAGTAATGAAATATCCTTTTGTCGGAGAAAAAGTCAGCTACTCCGAATACTTTAAAGGAAACACGAAAACTCATATATGCGGAATGCTTGGTGGAGCGATATGGGGACTTGGTTCCGCGTTCAGCTATATCGCATCAGGAGAAGCTGGTCCGGCGGTATCTTATGCACTAGGACAAGGCGCACCACTTATTGCCGCTATTTGGGGAGTATTTATCTGGAAAGAATTTAAAGGTTCAACGAAATCTGTTAATCAACTACTGGCCTTGATGTTTATCTTCTTCCTGGTTGGTTTGGGAATGATAGTAGTTGCCGGAAACTAATTATTAACCTTAAATAGAACAACATGAAAAAGTATTTTTACTTATTAGCCATGCTGGCAGTAGTACTAGGTACGACTGCTTGCAGTGATGATGACAATCATCCCAGTACAAACATTCTGGATAAACCGGAAGTTACTGTTCCTGATGTAAAAGAGAGTTCTGCTGTTATTACATGGAAAGCCATAGGAAACGCAACAGCTTATATTTATAGCTTGAACAACGGTAGTGAACAAAGTACTGACCAAAATACAATTCAACTGACAGGTTTAGAGCCGGAAAAAAGTTATACATTCAAAGTAAAAGCTCAAAAAACCGGATCAATCTATTTTGAAGATTCAGACTATGCAGAAATCACTTTTACAACAACCTCTGAAGTAACAGTTTATCGAATAGCCACTTTTGCGGACGACTGGGATAAATGGTATTACGAATATAATGATAATGGTACTGTAAAACGTGTATACAGGTTATATGAAGGAGAATTGGATAGAGAATGGCTCTTTGCTTATGATGGAAATAATATCACAGTGACAGGTAAGAACGCATATAACATGACTTTAAATGACCAAGGTTATGTTGCAACTTTTGTAGATGGTTCCAACACTTACGAATATACTTATGATGAGAATGGCTACATGACCAAAGTTGAAAAGAATGGCAATATTGCATCTAACATCACCATAGAAAATGGAAATATTATGCAATGGACCAGATTTTCAGATGGAGTAGAGCAGTTTAAAGTTCAGACCTATTCTGCCGTGCCTAATGTGAGCGGAGCACATTGCATCTATGCGGAAAGCAGTGGAGCTAGTCGTTGGCTGGTTGAAACTGGTCTCTTTGGAAAAGCTTCGGCTAATTGCCATACGAGCAGTGGTTGGCAACATTCATCCAGTACAGCTACTTACACATTCGAATATGACGAAAATAGTTGTATCAAAGAGGAAAGCAAAAACTATGACGGATATATAGAGAATTTCTATTATACATATTTCTCCGAATAGCACTTTATGAAATAACTAATTCATGGAGGTGTGTCTAGAAGTCTGGCGCACCTCCATTTTTTATAATGTTATTAGAGACTTTAGACTGTTATATCCAGTAAAACCTCTCCCCTTACATTCAGCACCTTAATCCTCAATTCATCGTTCTTCTTCTCCAGAATCATCACCGTAGCACTGTCCATCTTATATCCTCCACCAATAATAACCGGATAATTATTACCCAGTTCCCCTTTCGGATGGTAAGCGTATTTATGAGTATGTGCGTTCAGGCTGATATTGAAAGGTGCTTTTTCTAATAATTTAGTCCAAAGATTCGCACAGAGATTCTTTTCATAATTACCGTAAAGCGGAATATGATGAATAAGGACACGTTTCTTTGCTTTCTTGAATTCTTTGGCAGACAGTTCTTTTTTCAGAAAATCAACCTGTTCATTACGCAATTGAGTAAAATCGTTCAAGCCATAATATACCCAATGGTCGTCCGGTTTATCTTCTCCACAATCCAACATGACGATACGGGTGTCTCCCCAGTTAAAAGAGGCATAAGTTTTATCTCCCACATAATCAAAATGATCACGCAAACCGATAGAATAGGCATTGCGGATTTCATGATTGCCACGCATAAAGAAAGTCGGTATGCGATCGCCACACACTCCTTCGGTCAGTTCACTGATAAATGTGGTTGCCTGCTCGTGATCCACAGGATCATCCACACAGTCACCATTGAAAACAACAAAATCGTATTTAACATCCTGTATTTGTTTACATAGAGTACGGAAAGTATTGGTATGTTGATGCAAATCATTAAAAACAATAGCGGTAAAAGACTCTGTATCAGCAACAGGAAGAGTAAATTCACTGAAGGTCGATTGTGCTGTATTTCCAAATACCTTTTTATATGCCTGATAAAGCAACATCTCTTGCGAACACACACGATAATAATATTTCTGTCCGGGCTGCAAGCCATCTATACGTATTTTATGCAGTTTGTTATTGCAGACCACCTGACCGTCAACAATCATACGCGCACGTTCCAGCCGGGTAGTATCTGTGCCATATTCCACCCAGCAATAAGAAGGAACGGTTGTTTCCCACATCACAGTAATGCCATTACCCACAGGATTCTGCAAATAAGGTTTAGTACGGAATATCTTGTCTGTCTTTTCAGCAGTACGCAATTCCACAAGTATGGGACGATGGTCGGAAGCCATTGGCTCATTAACTACTCTCGCAGATATGACAGCAAATCCGGTAGCGTTTTGCTTTGACGCGGCAATATAATCAATGGTCTCTTTTGGATCGGGAGCAGGATAAGTATGCTTTTCCGGATTGGAGAGTATTTGAAAATCCTTTTGCAATTCTTTGATGAAATCGGATTCAGGTTCAGCATTCATATCCCCGGCTAGAAAAAGAGGCTTTTTATAGGAAGCAGCAAAAGTTTTCAGAATCTCCAATGACTTCATCCGGTCTTCTTCCGTAAGGGATAAATGAGTGCAACAGTAAATATAATCTTCAAACTCCGCTAAGATCAATGCACGGGCTTCTTCCCTGCCGGGCAAAGCTATAGCCTGCAAGTGAAGCGGAGCTTTCTTTGACAGCAGACCGATTCCGTATTTTCCGCCATCATAATCTATAGCTGGAGCAAAGCAGGCATACATCTGTGTCCGCTCGGCTATCTCACCTAATACATATTTCTGATTACTCCGATTGGTCACGCTATCTACTTCCTGCACGGCTACCACATCAGGAGAAGCGTTATTAATCACATTTGCAATACGCTGGAAGTCACAGACACCATCCATGCCTGTTGCATTTTTAATGTTATAGGTCATCAGTCTCAACGTACGCTGAGCCTGCACCGGAACAATTAACAAGATCGCGGAAATCAGTAAGAATATCTTTTTCATGTTTCTCATTGGGGGTTAAATATTAGAATCACAAAGGTAAGAAAAAAATAAAAGCCACAAGAGACTTTTTACAATCTCTGTGGCCATTACTTATACAATCAGCCCCCGCACGCGGTCATCAAAGGCAGAAAGGGCAGCTTTCGCACCTTCGCCCATAGAAATAATAATCTGTTTGTAAGGTACGGTCGATACGTCTCCGGCTGCATAGATTCCCGTCACATTGGTACGGCAATGCGCATCGATAACGATTTCACCCGGTCGGTTTGTTTCCACAATATCACGGAAAACGCTGCTATTGGCGGAAAGTCCGATCTGCACGAATACTCCGTCCAGTTCTACCAAACGTTCTTCTTCCGTCTTACGGTCTTTGATGCGCAAGGCTGTCAGTTTATCGCCATTACCGATTACTTCTGTCGTTTGCGAACTCACGAATACTTCCACATTCGGCAGAGATTTAAGTCTTTCCTGAAGGACATTATCCGCTTTCAGTTCATCCATAAATTCAAAGACGGTGACTTTAGAACAGATACCTGCCAAGTCAATGGCTGCCTCGATGCCGGAGTTTCCACCGCCCACTACCGCAACCTGCTTTCCTTTATAGAAAGGACCGTCGCAATGAGGACAGAAAGCGACTCCACGCCCGATATAATCGTTCTCGCCGGGAACATTCAGTTTTTGCCAGCTTGCACCTGTAGCGATAATCAATGCAGGAGCAATGAATTTCTCTCCTACGGAAGTAGTTACCAGTTTATCTTTTCCGGCAAGTTCTACCTTTTCTATCTTACGCTGTTCCAACAAATCAACAGGATAACGCAGAAGATGCGTTTTCAGATTATCGGCAAGTTCATTTCCTGTCGTTTCCGGAACAGAGATTAAATTCTCAATACCTACCGTTTCTTTCACCTGTCCGCCAATACGCTCGGCCACAATAGCTACACGGAGTCCTTTACGAGCAGAATAAATAGCTGCCGATACTCCTGCAGGTCCTCCACCGGCTACAATCACATCATATTCTTTCACCTCTGCATTCGCTTTGGTTTCGTCAATACCATATTGATCTTCCAACTTGGCAAGCAATTCGCCAAATTCACCACGGCCTACATGAAGCAATTTTCCATCTGCAAAGACAGAAGGTACTCCTTGTATTTTCAGTGCATCTACTTCGTCCTGATAAAGCGCGCCGTCTACCATTTCATGAGTAATAGCAGGATTCAAAGTGACCATTGCATTCAGAGCCTGCACTACGTCAGGACAGTTCGTACAAGTCAACGAAACATAAGTGGTCAGATGTATCGGACCTTTCAGTGCTTTCACACGGTTGCAAACAGCCTCATCAGGAAAGTTCTTTCCTTTGCCGTCCAGATTCAGGATAGCCAAAAGCAATGACGTGAACTCATGTCCGTTAGGAATACCCCGGAATGTGATTCCGGTACGATCACCATTCCTTAATAAAGTAAACTTCAATGCTTCTCCCTCATTCACCGAGCAAGTGATATGATCGGAACAATCCGCTACATCTCCCAGCAGCTCCAATAATTCTGTTTTGTTTTCGTGGCTGGATGATACGGATATATCAAAAGTAAAATTTGCCTCCAGCCCAGCAAAAATACCCTTTAGTTGTTCTTTTAATGCAGATTCTAACATACCTTTTTTCCTTTCATTTTTTTAAAAGAAAGGCCGGCAGCGTCTCCCGTTACCGGCCTCCCATAATCACCATTATCAAGATCTATCAAATCTTACCTA
>ENA-ORSR01000844-ORSR01000844.1-human-gut-metagenome-genome-assembly--contig:-NODE-844-length-24307-cov-3.602507_pt1 | contig 24307 bp, 19 predicted proteins | sample MGYA00241901_ERZ509166 | MGnify/ENA primary metagenome ERZ509166 (study PRJEB26280, sample SAMEA2338860) | human gut metagenome | biome: human gut; feature: human-associated habitat; material: faeces... | reverse complement strand
TCACGACCGTAAGCTTGGCCGAACGGCCTTGAGTGTGTCGTGAACAGGACGCCCGCCCTCCCACGGAGACGCGCCTCTGTTTTTTACTTATTAATCGCCTTTATATTGTCGAAAAATCGCTTTTTAAATCGCAACTTAAATCGCAATTAAAAAAGTTTCACGCGTCGATGCCGACCGCCTCGCTGACATGTTCGAACCCGTCGCGCCTGAGCAGTTCGGCCAGTCCACGCTTCAACACGGTGATCTGCTGCGGACCACGGTACATGAGCGCGCTGATGAACATCACCAGCGACGAACCGCAACGAATCTTCTCATACGCCTGCTGCGGGGTGAAGACGCCACCGATGCCGGCGATTGCGAACCGGTCGCCATATTCGCGGTAGACCTGCTTGATGCGTTCGTTGCTGGCCGCGTAGCACGGCGAGCCGGACAGTCCGCCCTCCCAATCGCGCGGAATGGACATGCCGGTGCGGTCCTTCTGCAGATTGGCGATCGACAGTCCCTGCACGTTGTGCTCGGCGAGCACGTCCAGCAGATCCTTGAATTCCGGCCACGTCTTATTGAGCGGCATTTTGACGAGCGTCGGCTGCGGACGGTCGATTTTGTCCAGTTCGGTGAACAGCTTGTCGAGCGCTTCCGGGCTTTGGTTGAACGGTTCGCCGGCCATGGTGTTCGGGCAGGAGATGTTCACTTCGACCATGGCGGTGCGTCCGGCCGCGCGGCGCATCGAAATGCAGTAATCCTCGATGCCTTCGTCCAGATCGCCGGTCTTGCTGTCGTTCGTGCGGGCGATCGAAACCGACACCTGCATGCTCTTCGCCTTCGTCCATGCGTTCTCGGCGCGCGGAATCACCACCGCGGAACCCTCGTTGGCAAGGCCCACGTGCACCATCATCGAATCGTATTCAGGCAGGCGGTGGAACCATGGGCGCGGGTTGCCGGGGCAGGGGCGCGACGTGGTGGAGCCGACCGTTTCGAAACCGAAGCCGACGTTGTCGAGCAGCACCGGCATCTCGCAATCCTTGTCGAGGCCGGCGGACAGGCCGAACGGATTGGCGAAGTCGACGCCCATCACGTTGGTTTCCAGTATCGGGTCGGTGTAGTCGAGCATTTCGCGGCATAGCCACATCAGCGGTGGAATGTTGCGGGTGACCTTGCAGAAATCGATCATCTGGCTGTGGGCCACGTCGGGCGTCTGGTTGAAGATGAAATGCGGTTTGATGATGTGCTTGTAGCCGAACGTGAAAAGGTCGGTGGTGGCTTTGTTCACTGCGTCGTGCCAAAAGTTTTCGGAAACGTATGTCATGGTTCCTTATTCTCGCACGTTTTCATTGGTTTCGCATGGCATTTTGGGCAAAAGCCGGTGTGTGTCGGTGTGGCATATAGGACGTTCGTTTTTGTTCGTTTTAGGCTGAATTTGAGTCGATTGTGGTGCGGCTTTGAGCGAAACACGCGCGAAACGCTCAACTCAGTTGTATTTTTGAGTGAACATGTGCGATAATGTTCATATGATTTCGTCACAACGCCAGCATTTGATTTTGAGCCGTCTGCGTACCCGTGGTGCGGTGCGCATCACTGCACTGTCCAAGGAATTGGGCGTCTCCGCGATGACCATTCGCCGTGACATCGCCGATCTGGCGGACAAGGGTCTGCTGAAGCGCGTGCACGGTGGCGCCGTCAGCACCAGCACACTGCTGAGCGAACCGCTGTTCTCTGTAAAGTCGCAGATGGACATCGGTCTGAAGGACGCCATCGCACAGGAAGCCGTCAAATACGTGGCCCCCGGCGACGTGATCGCCATCGGCGGCGGCACCACGGCGTACGTGTTCGCGCAGCATCTGCTCGAATCGCAGCAATCGTCCGGCATCACCATCCTCACCAACTCCATTCCGGTGGCGGAGCTGGTGCAGGCGCTCGAATCGAAAGACGTGGAAGTCATCGTGACGGGCGGCGTGACCACCCGTTCCAACTCGCTCGTCGGGCCGATCGCAGACAAAGTGGTCGCCTCGCTGCGCGTCAACACCGTATTCCTGGGCACGCATTCCGTGTCCATTCCGCGCGGTTTCCTCATGCCGAACTCGCTGGAAGCCGCAACCGATATGGCGATGATGGACATTGCCGATCGCACGATAATTTTGACCGACCACACCAAGTGGAGCTGCACGTCACTGTCGCTGTTCGCACGTTTTGACCAGGTGGATACGGTCATCACCGATGACGGATTGGACCCCGATTCGGTGTCGAAAACAAGGGATTTGGTCAAAGAGCTCGTTCTGGCACGCCAGGCCGAGCCGGTTCAGGAAGGTGAATAATCACATGAGTGATTTCGTCAACTACACTCCGGGAGAATATGCGAAGGAGCATATCCGTATCACGCCGACCACGCTTGCCGATGGCCGCGACTTCTTCTATCTTGACGACGATCCGGAATACGTCTCCGGCGTCAAGACTCGCGAACTGAAGGATCCGCGCCAACTTCCGTACCGTTTCTCCAACCAGCTCAACGCGGCCGGCGAGGAAGTGCCGTACGCGGCTCCGGAAATGCGCCGCGATCCGCTGACCGGCGCTCCGGCTCCGATCTCCGCTGAGCAGCGCGCCGAGACCGGTGTCGATTACGATCCGGATGAGGACGAGGACTGATACGGTTTCGCCCATAGATGAATGAAAAATGTCCGAACATCAATGATGCTCGGACATTTTTTATTATTCGCGTTGTCTATTTTCCGTCGCTGTCATTACAGTGGAGCGTGTTTGATTATCCGGCAACCAGAAAGGGTTGAAGCGCGGTATGAAATCGAAAACACAGGACAAGAAGAGACTGAACGCGGTCGGCATGCGCATATGCGCGCTGTTCGCCGTGCTCGCCGTGGTCTTTGCGGCATTCATGACGACCGTTCCGCATGCGCTCGCCTCCGAAACTGGCAATCCGGCCTCGGTCAAGGGCAAGACATATAAAATCGGCACCGACACCACGTTCGCACCGTTCGAATACCGTGAGAACGGCAAGATGACCGGCATCGACATGGAGCTAATCCGAGGCATCGCCAAAGAAGAGGGCTTTAAGGTCGAGATACAGTCGCTGGGATTCAACGCCGCGTTGCAGGCCCTAAGCTCCAACCAGGTGGACGTCGTCATAGCCGGCATGTCCATCACTGACGAGCGTAAAGCCTCCTATGATTTCTCGAATCCGTATTTCCAATCCGGCATCCAGATGGCCGTCGCGGCCAACAACGACGACGTCACCGGCTATAAGGACCTCAAAGGCCGGACGGTTGTGGCGAAAACCGGCTCGGAGGGCGAATCGTACGCCAAACAGCATGCCGACAAGTACGGTTACAAGGTGACTTCCGTCGACCAATCCTCAACCATGTACGAGATGGTCAAATCCGGCAATGCCGTCGCGGTGTTCGACGATTATCCGGTACTGGCATATGGCGTATCGCAGAACAACGGTCTGAAAATCGTGACTCCGAAGGTGCCGCACGGCGAATACGGCATGGCCGTGAACAAAGGCATGAACGCAGATTTGCTGGCCGCCATCAACGATGGATTGAACAAGATGATCGCTTCGGGAGAATACGAGCGAATCGTCGCACAATATCTTGGCAAGCAAGGCGCGAAAGAGCAGGCCAAATCGATTTCCGGCATGATCACCGACAATGGCGACGACAGCGCCGAACAACAGAAGGTCGGTTTCCTCGGACTGGTCAAACAGTCGATGCCGGCATTGCTGACGGGCTTGAGGAACACGCTGCTGATCACGTTGCTTTCCTTCGCGATCGCATTGGTGCTCGGCGTCGCGTTCGGCCTGATGAAGGTTTCGGAAAGCAAAATCGCCGCAGGATTGGCCAATGTGTACATCGCGGTGTTCCGCGGCACCCCGATCCTGGTGTGGGCGTTCTTCTTCTACTTCGGCGTGCCCCAGCTCATCGGACATAGCGTGAACATCTGGGTCGCCGGCGCATTGACCTTGTCGCTCAACTCCGGCGCGTACCTGGCGGAAATCGTGCGTGGCGCAGTCCAATCGGTCGATTCCGGACAGATGGAGGGCGCACGTTCGCTGGGACTCAACCACAGGCAGGCCATGCGCCGAGTGATTCTGCCGCAGGCCAGCAAAATCGCCATGCCTTCGATCATCAACCAGCTGGTCATCATGATCAAGGACTCCTCGCTGCTGCTCGCCATCGGCTTCGGTGAGCTGCTGTACCAGGCGCAGCAGCTGTACGCGGCGAACTTCCGCGTAACCGAAACGCTGCTGATCGTCGGCGTCATGTACTTCGTGGCCATCACCATCCTGACGTGGCTGGCCAACATCGTGGACAGGAAGGTGAACCGATGAACGAGAACGACGTGATCATCGACGTCAAGGATCTGCACAAAAGCTACGGGCAGACCGAGGTCATCAAAGGCGTCGACATGACCGTGCGCAAAGGCGAGGTGATCTGCATCATCGGACCGTCCGGCGCCGGCAAATCCACCATATTGCGTTGCCTGAACGGACTCGAACAGGCCACCGGCGGCAAGATCGTGGTCAACGGACACGATTTGACGGACAGCCATGTGAACATCGACCAGGTGCGCGAGCAGGTGGGCATGGTGTTCCAGCATTTCAACCTGTTCAACAACATGAGCGTGATCGACAACATCACCCTCGCACCGAAACTGGTGCATCATGAAACGGATGAGCAGGCCCGCGCGCACGCCATGGAACTGCTGAAAACCGTAGGATTGGCCGAAAAAGCCGACGCCATGCCGAAATCGCTGTCCGGCGGTCAGAAGCAGCGTGTGGCGATCGCGCGCTCGCTGGCGATGAATCCGAAGGTGATGCTGTTCGACGAGGCGACATCCGCGCTCGACCCGGAAATGGTGGGAGATGTGCTCGAAGTGATTCGCGACCTTGCCGCCAAAGGCATGACCATGGTGCTGGTGACCCATGAGATGGGCTTCGCACGCGAAGTGGCCACGAGGGTCATCTTCACCGATGCCGGCGTGATCGAGGAAGAGGGAACCCCCGACGAGATCTTCAACCATCCGAAGAGCGAACGATTGAAGACCTTCCTCTCCAAGGTGCTGTGACATTGCTCCGGCGGCGATCCGTTTGATGAATATGTTCGTCAAACGGTATGAAATGTCTCATATTCCGGACGAAATGATGTGAACGGGCAGTATAGGAAACATGAATTTCGCATTGCTTTCTTATACTGCCCTTTATGTCTGAAATGAAAGAAACCGAAGCGAAGCGTCCCATCATGCCGGACGCGGGAGCGGATAACAGGCCGCTCGTCGAACTGACCCATGTCGAGAAGCATTATGGCGATCTGCATGTGCTCAAGGACATCAACCTCACCGTACGCAAAGGCGAGGTGCTCGTCATCGTCGGACCGTCCGGCTCCGGCAAATCCACGATGTGCCGCACCATCAACCGTCTGGAAACCATCGATTCCGGCGATATCCGCATCGACGGCAAACCGCTGCCGCAGGAAGGCAAGGAACTCGCCAAACTGCGTGCGGAAGTGGGCATGGTGTTCCAATCGTTCAACCTGTTCGCCAACAAAACCATTTTGGAAAACGTGACATTGGCGCCGATCAAGGTGCGCCACATGGGCAAGAAGGAAGCCGAGGACCTGGCCATGGATTTGCTGGGCCGCGTCGGCGTGGCCTCGCAGGCCTCCAAAATGCCGTCGCAGCTGTCCGGCGGCCAGCAGCAGCGTGTCGCCATCGCCCGCGCCCTCGCCATGCAGCCGAAGGTCATGCTGTTCGACGAGCCAACGTCCGCGCTCGACCCGGAAATGGTCAACGAAGTGCTTGACGTCATGGTCGAACTCGCCCACGAAGGCATGACCATGCTGTGCGTGACCCACGAGATGGGCTTCGCGCGCAAGGTGGCCGACAAGGTCGTGTTCATGGCCGACGGACGGATTCTCGAACAGAGCACGCCGGACGACTTCTTCGAACATCCGAAGACCGATCGCGCCAAGGACTTCCTGTCGAAGATCCTCACCCACTGAAGTGACGGAACATAACGACAGAAGAAGGAACCTGATATGAAACCACTTTCGATCACGGCGAAACGCATGTTGCGCAGAGCCGTCGCGGCATTCTGCGCGTGCGCGTGCGTGTTCGCGGTATCCGCATGCGGCGCGGACGAAACCGGCAAGATCCGCATCGGCATCAAATTCGACCAGCCTGGCCTGGGCTTCAAGAAGAACGGCACCTACGTCGGCTTCGACGTGGACGTGGCCAAGTACGTGGCCAAGAAACTCGGCTATTCCGAAGACGAGATCGTATGGAAGGAATCGCCGTCCAAGCAGCGTGAGGCTATGCTGCAGAACGGCGATGTCGACTACATCGTCGCATCCTATTCCATCACCGACGAACGCAAGAAGGTCGTCGATTTCGCCGGCCCGTATTTCGTGGCCGGACAGGATCTGCTGGTACGCAAGGACGAAACCGGCATTGACGGACCTAAGGATCTGAACGGCAAGCGGCTGTGCTCCATGACCGGCACCACATCCGCCGTCAACGTCAAGGAGAAGTTCGCCAAGCAGACCCAGCTGATGGAACAGCCCGGCATGGCGGAATGCGCCACCGCGTTGCTTTCCGGCATTGTGGACGCCGCCACCACCGACGACATCATTCTCGCCGGCCTCGCATCCGCCTCACGTGGACGTCTGCGCGTGGTGGGCAAGCCGTTCACCCAGGAGTATTACGGCATCGGTGTCAAGAAGGGCAACACCGAGCTGAAGAACAAAATCAACAACGCCATCACCGATATGATTCAGGACGGTTCTTGGCAAAGGGCCATTTCCGACAACACCAGGGGAGTGGCCTACACGCCGAACGCCAAGTACAATCCGCCGGTGCCGAATGGAAAGGGGAATAAGTGATGGACGGATTCCTCGCGTTGTTCAGCCAATACAACATTCCCGGCGCGTTTCTGGTGAACATCGAGCTGACCCTGTGGTCGGCGTTGTTCTCCACGATTCTGGGCGTCATCCTCGTGATGATGCGCATTTCTCCGATCGCCTCGCTCCGTACCGTTTCCGGTGCCTACGTCGAACTGTTCAAGAACCTGCCGCTGACCATCATCATGGTGTTCATGGTGCTGGGTGCGTACGCGCAGCTGAAGTTCAGCTTCTCCGACACGTTCGCCACCAACTTCTTCTGGCTGGCCGTGACGGGCCTGAGCCTGTACACCGCGGCTTTCGTATGTGAATCGCTGCGCTCCGGCATCAACACCGTGCCGCTTGGTCAAGCCGAGGCCGCCCGCGCGTTGGGCCTGAACTTCATGCAGGCCGCCACTCAGATCATCCTGCCGCAGGCGTTCCGCGGTTCCGTGGCACCGTTGGGCAACACGCTGATCGCATTGCTGAAAAACTCCACCGTCGCGGCGGCGGCATCCGTGGCCACCGAAACCTCGACGATGATGAGCGAAATGATCGAATACCACGCCGACCAAATCGTACCGATCTTCCTGATCTTCGCCTTCGGCTATGTGGTTCTGATCATTCCGATCGGCATGCTGACCACGTATCTGTCCAACAAGCTCGCGGTGAGGAGGTGACGCGACATGGCAAGCAATGAAAGCGCGGTGCTGTTCGACCAGCCTGGTCCGAAGGGCCGCAAAACCATCCGTATCGTCAATTGGATCGCAGGCATCATCTTCGCGGTGGTGGTCGTGCTGATCCTCATGCGTCTGCACAATCCGCCGGACGGCGAGAACCAGCTGAGCTGGGAACTGTGGAAACCGGCGCTTGACGCCGAAGCATGGACCGACTTCTATCTGCCGGGACTGTGGGCCACGATCCGCGCGTCCGTACTGGCCGTGGTCGGAGCCGTGGTGTTCGGCCTGGTCTTTGGTGTGGGCCGACTGCTGCCGAGCCTGCTGATCCGTACCATTTCCGGCGCGATCGTGGAATTCGCACGGGCCGTCCCCGTTCTGCTGCTCATGATCTTCTTCTGGCGCTGGTTCGCCTTCGCAGGTCTGCCCAGCCCCGCGTATTGGGCGGTGGTGCTCGCGCTTGTGATCTACAACGGATCCGTGGTGGCCGAGCTGGTGCGTTCCGGCGTGGGCAACCTGCCGAACGGCCAGCGTGAGGCCTCGCTCGCCTTGGGATTGACCCGCACGCAGTCGCTGTTGCAGATCGAAGTGCCGCAGGCCATCTACGCCATGCTGCCGGCGGCCGTGACCCAGCTGGTCGTCGTGTTGAAGGACACCGCGCTCGGCTCGATCATCATGTACACTGACCTGCTGCAGGAATCACGTCGACTCGGCTCCATGTATTTCAACATCCTACAGACGCTGGTGGTGGCCGCGGTCGTCTATTTCATCGTCTGCTGGCTGCTAAGCAGGCTGGCCGAATGGCTGCCGTCGCGCATGCAGCAGCATACGGCTGCACCGGCCGAACCGGAACCGGTCGCGCCGATCGCCATCATGGATCCGTCGAACGTGAACCAGATCGCCGTGGCCAAGGAAGGCGTGCCGCTGGGTGGCGCGCAGCGTGTCTACCATGTGCACCATCGCGGCACCAACGCGTCCATCCACCAGTGGCGTCAGACCAGGTACGCCCAAGGCTTCGATGAGACGCATCCGGAAAGCCAGGTCAAATTCGACAAGAATGGACATCCGATCAAGGACAATCCGTTCAAGACGAAGGGCGATGGCAAGGACAAGAACAAGTCCGAAGCCGACGAATAGCACCGGTATCGCATAACACGCGTAGGGGTCGTTTTTCCGCGAAATACGGGGAAGCGGCCCCTTTCGTGTCTACGATGGACTGCACGCATGTGGTCCGTACCAAGCAGGGAGGCTTGACATGGCGGATAAAACCAAGGATGTGAAAAAAGACGACGCCAGAATGTCGTCGATCGCGAAAACGCTGAACAAAGTGGAAGATCGGCTGGAAAAAAGCGAGAATTGCGATTCCGTCGCCGAAGGATTGGCGAACGCCGCCAAAGCGAGCGAACTACTGAGCTCGGTATGGACGTTGCCGCCGACCCAGCTATTGCGATTCCATCACGACACGAAGGTATCGGACATAGATGGCGATTCCACTCCTGGTTTTGACGGCAACAAGGATGATGCCGAACGATTCATATCCATCAGCTCGTCGGAGATCGCCCGTTACCAGCGGCTTATGTACGCCAATGGCGTGAAAGGCTCGCATCGGCGACTGCTGATCGTGCTGCAAGGCATGGACGCGTCAGGCAAAGGCGGCATCGTACGACATGTGTTCAGCCAAGGCGACCCGATGGGCATGCACTATCACGGGTTCGGCGCGCCGAAAGGCGAAGAACTGGACCATGACTATCTGTGGCGCATCAAACGCGAGCTGCCGAACAACGGATGGATCTCCATCTTCGACAGGTCCCATTACGAGGACATCGTCATGCCGCGCATCTACAAAACGCAGCCGGAAGAAGTGTGGCAGGCACGGTACGACGAAATCAACCGATTCGAATCGCAATTGACGGCCGACGGATGCGCCATCATCAAAATCTTCCTCGTGGTCAGCAAAGACGAGCAGAAACGCCACTTCCTGAGCCGTCTCGATGATCCGACCAAATACTGGAAGTTCGATCCGAGCGACCTTGAGGCGCGCGCCCGCTGGGACGACTACATGGCCGCATGGCAGGATGTGTTCCTGCGCACCAGCACCGAGCAGGCGCCGTGGTATCTGGTGCCTGCCGACAACCGCTGGTATTCGAGGGCCGTCGTCTCCGAGCTGCTGCGCAACACGCTCAAGAACATGAACATGATCTGGCCGCCGCTCGAAGTCGACGCCGACGAAATGCGCCGTCAGTTGGACACGCTGTAGTCGAAGAAGACAACCTCGCCGCTGGATTGCGTGGCGTCCAGGTCGACGGTTCCGGTGATGGCCCAATCGTGGTCGCCATCGGAATCGTCGATGATCTGCCGCACCTTCCAGGCGTGCTCGCTGTTCTCCTTGCTTTCGTCGAGGATGAACAGTTCGCCGCTGCGTGCCTTCGCGTCGATGTTGACGTATTCGTGCTCGTCGTAGTAATCGTCGAGCGTGTCCTCCCACTCGTGCACGCCGTAGCCCCAGTCCTTATCGAGCGCGCCGAGCTCGTCCGGCTTGTCGAGGTCCATGAGCTGCACACGGCGGAACATGGCATTGCGCACCAATACGGTGAGTCCACGGCGATCCTCCACCACGGCCTGTTTTGCGCCGGGCGCGGCAAGATTGGCGGCCGCTTCGGACGCGTCGGTATCGGTTCCGGCATGCTCCCATTCGTCCACCAGCGAGGAGTCGATGGAACGGACCACCACGCGCAGCCAGGAGATGATGTCGTCAAGCTGCTCGTCGCGCTTTTCCTGCGGAACGGTACGCGCCAACGCACGGTAGGCGTCGGACAGGTACCGCAGCAGCGTGCCTTCGGAACGGGCGATGTTGTAGCGGGCGATGTAGCCGGTGAAATCGGAAGCGGTCTCCACCATGTCGCGCACCACGGATTTCGGGCTCAGCCAATAGTCGTTCGCCCACGGAACATCATGGCGGTATTCATCGAACGCGGCCTGCAGCATATCCTCCAACGGCTTCGGATAGGTGATCTCCTGAAGCCTGTCCATACGCTCGTCATAGTCGAGGCCATCCTCTTTCATGCGGATCATCGCCTCGTCGCGCGCCTGACGTTCCTGCGCGCGCAGCACCTGCTTCGGGTCCTCCAACGTGGCCTCAACCATGGATATCACATCCAACGCATACGTGTCCGACTCCGGGTCGAGCAGTTCCAACGCGGCCAGCAGGAACGGGCTTAGCGGCTGGTCGAGGGCGAAATCGTCCGGCATGTCCACGGTCATGAAATAATCCTTGCCGCCATCGTCACGGTCTTCGGTCTCGATGACGTTCGTGTCGAACAAGGTCTGGAAGATCTCGTCCGCGCGGGCGTGCAGGCGCTCCTTCTGCTCCGGAGTCTGCGCCGAATCGTCGATAAGCCGGTCGATGCGGTAGCGGGCGTCGCCGCCCTGCTCCACCTCGTTCAACACCATGGAATGGGTGATCTTCATATGCGGCACCAGTGTTTCCGGAGCCGCGTCGATAAGCTTGTCGAACGTGTTCTCGTTCCACGTTACGAAACCTTCAGGAGCCTTCTTGCGCTTGATCTTCTTCAGTTTCTTCGGATCGTTGCCTGCCTTGGCCAGAGCCTTGGCGTTCTCGATTTCGAATTCGGGGGCTTCGGCTATGACCAGACCCTCCGTGTCGAAGCCCATGCGTCCGGCGCGTCCTGCGATCTGATGGAACTCGCGGGCGCGCAGCTTGCGCATCTTCGTGCCGTCGAACTTGGTCAACGCGGTCAATACCACGGAATGAATCGGCACATTGATACCGACACCAAGCGTGTCGGTGCCGCAGATCACTGGCAGCAGTCCCTGCTGGGCGAGCTGCTCCACCAGACGACGATAGCGGGGGAGCATGCCGGCATGGTGGATGCCGATGCCGGTACGCAACAGACGCTGCAGGATCTTGCCGAACGCGGTGGTGAACTTCGTGCCCTTGATGGCTTCCGCGATCGCGGCGCGCTGCTCCTTGCTGGACACGCCCGTGCTGGCCAGCGCGTTGGCGGTCTCCAACGCGGCATCCTGAGAGAAATGCACCACGTAAATCGGCGTCTCGCCCTTGCCGAACGCCAATTCCACCGTCTTCTCCAACGGGTCGAGTGTGTATTCGTACGTCAACGGCACGGGACGTGGCGCATCGGCGATGATATCCACGTCGGTGTCCGTCATGTCCTCAAGCTTGTCGGCGATTGCGTCGACATTGCCCAGCGTCGCGCTCATCAACAGGAACTGCGTATCCGGCAGCGTAAGCAGTGGCACCTGCCAAGCCCAGCCGCGCTCGGGATCGCCGTAATAGTGGAACTCGTCCATCGCCACGCAGCCGACATCGGCGTGGCGGCCCTCGCGCAACGCCTGATTGGCGAGGATCTCCGCGGTGCAGCAGATGATCGGCGCATCCGCGTTGATATGCGTGTCGCCGGTGATCATGCCGACGTTCTCGCGGCCGAAAACTTCAACCAAGTCGAAGAACTTCTCAGACACCAGAGCCTTGATCGGAGCCGTGTAATAGGAACGGCGGCCCGTGCACAACGCGGCGAAATGCATGCCGAGCGCCACCAGCGACTTGCCCGAACCGGTCGGAGTGTTCAAAATGACATGGTCGCCGGCCAGCAGATCCATGATGGCCTCCTCCTGATGTGGCCACGGTTCCACGCCTTTGACGTCCTCCACCCAGGTGAAGAAACGCTCATAGATCTCATCCGTGTCGATGTTGCGCTCGCCCTCGTCCCAATTCGGCGCCAACGCGCCCAGCGAGCCATAATTCGTATCGTCTGCCATGCTTGCCAGTCTACCGGTTGGGGCGAACGCATGCATCGAACGTGTGTTCGAATTGTTGGGTGTGTTGCGGTACAGTGGAAAGCATGACTGACGATTTGTTTGCCGCGATGGACGCGCCGGATGATGTGACGCGCCCGCTTGCCGTACGCATGCGCCCAGCGAGCATCGACGATGTGGTGGGGCAATCACGGGTATTGGGGGAGGGGTCGCCATTGCGCAGACTCGCCAACCCCGCTTCGAAAGGCTCGCTCACCGCACCGAGCTCCATCATCCTGTTCGGACCTCCCGGAGTCGGCAAAACCACCCTCGCCTATATCGTCGCCAAACAGTCTGGCCGTGTCTTCGAGGAACTGTCCGCGGTCACCTCCGGCGTCAAGGACGTGCGTGACGTGCTCAAACGCGCGCACGAACGTCTCGTCTCCGAAGGCAAGGAAACGGTGTTGTTCATCGACGAGGTGCACCGCTTCTCCAAATCGCAGCAGGATGCGTTGCTGCCCAGTGTGGAAAACCGCGACGTCACCTTCATCGCGGCCACCACGGAAAACCCAAGCTTCTCCGTCATCAAGCCGCTGCTCAGCCGATCCGTGGTCGTCAAACTCGAATCGCTGGAACCGGACGATCTGAAAACGCTGATCAATCGCGCCATCGCAAGCGAACACGGCCTTGACAACGAAATCAGAATCACCGACGAGGCTGTGGATGAGATCATCCGCATGGCCGGCGGCGACGCACGTAAGACACTGACCATCCTCGAAGCCGCGGCCGGCGCGCTCACTGGTGACAAAGAGCGCAAAAAAGGCGCGAAACGGCCCATCATCACGCCTGATGTGGTGTCGAAGGTCATGGACGTGGCCACCGTGCGTTACGACAAGGACGGAGACGACCACTACGACGTCATCTCGGCGTTCATCAAATCCATGCGAGGCTCCGATCCGGACGCCACCATGCATTATCTGGCCCGCATGCTGCGCGCGGGGGAAGACCCGCGCTTCATCGCACGACGCATCATGATCGCCGCATCCGAGGAAGTCGGCATGGCCGCCCCGCAGGTCCTGCAAGTCACCGTAGCCGCGGCGCAGGCAGTGGCCATGATCGGCATGCCCGAAGCGCGCATCATTCTTGCCGAAGCGGCGCTCGCCGTCGCCACCGCGCCCAAATCCAACGCCAGCTATAATGCCATCAACGCGGCGCTCGCCGATGTGGATGCCGGACTCATTGGTCATGTGCCGTTGCATCTGCGCAACGCGCCGACCGCATTGATGAAAAGCTGGGGCAACCACGAGGGCTATCGATACGCTCATGATTGGCCGGGCGCGGTGGCACCGCAGCAATATATGCCGGATGAGCTCAAAGGGCGGGAATACTATCATCCGAACGATCGCGGCTATGAGCATGAGGTGAGCGCGCGCCTCGCCAAGATCCGGCCGATCCTGCACGGCGAGGACGATAAGGGTGGACGCTGATCCTGCCGGCCTTGGCTTCTGCCGTGCTCTTTCTCCTACGTGTATAATATGGATGCGGCAAACAACATGTCTTGCATCCAATGTGGGAATGCCTAGGTGACAGTGCAATGTCGGAAGGGGGACGGCGACGATGCAAAATGTGCATGACGGGTCCAAGCAGACGCTGATCATGATTGTCGATGACGATGCGGCCTTGGGGGAAATGCTGTCCATCGTTCTGAATAGCAGCGGTTTTGAAACGGTGACATGTCAGGACGGGTTGCGTGCCGTGGAGATGTTCCCGACCCTTCATCCGGATCTTGTATTGCTGGATATCATGCTTCCGGGATTGGATGGGGTGCAAGTGGCACACCGCATACGGCAGACCGCCAATACACCGATTATCATGCTCACCGCCAAATCCGATACCACTGATGTGGTGAAGGGTCTGGAAGCAGGAGCCGATGATTATGTGGCCAAGCCGTTTGAAGTGGTGGAGCTGATGGCCCGTATCAAAGCGCGACTGCGCACACTGCGGATGGGTGCTTCGTCGGATGGAGGGGCAATCGAACTGCCGGAGTTCCTGCATTGCGGGATACTCGAGATGAACCGTGTGCAGCATGTTGCCAGAAAAAACGGTATCGATTTGCGCTTGACTCCAATGGAATTCGAATTGCTTTATGTGTTGGCCGCGCATGAGGGGGAGCCCCTGAGTCGTACAAGCCTGCTCAAGCAGGTATGGGGTTATGACGACGGCGGAGATGCCAAGTTGGTCAATGTGCACGTGCAACGGCTTCGCATGAAGGTGGAATCGAACCCGGAAAGCCGCAGATTGTGCAAACTGTGCGCGGCATCGGTTATAAGTTCGTTGCGCCTACCGAATAAGCGGCCATTATGACACTACGGCAGGTGCGGAAGGCATGGCGATGCAGAAGTCAACGTGCTCACAAGTCATTGCAGACCAGGATGGTCGTATTGTCAATGCTGGTGTTTTCTCTGATGGCGGCTTTGTTGTGCCTTTTCTCCATGAGTGCCATCAAAGGGTCTATACAGGCGCAGGTTATGGATGAGTCCCGTAGGGATTTCTCCTCGCAGATCAGCCTGGCTCAAAAACAGCTGAGTTCCGCGAACCTTGCCGATTCCAGCCAATACCAGCAGTTGATCGGCAATCTGGCATCCGAACTGCAAAACAATGGATCCGGCAATCTGATCGGTGTGTATCTGATGAGCGGTGATGACTCGAACATTGAGGGAAAGACCTTCGTGCCAGTGTCCACCGAGCCGGAATACACAAACCTGATATCCACGGAGATGCAGAATAATCTGCAATCGGATTCCGACGATTCGATTTATTACCAGGCTGTGAATATAGCAAAATCGAAGAAGGACACGCCTGGGGCCATTCTTGGTTCGATGATTTCATCGAATGGCATTGGCACTGTGAAGATATTCGCGTTGTACTCCTATCAAACGCAACAGCAAGCTCTATTGCAGATTCAGTTCAACATGCTGGTCGCCGACGTATTGTTGAGTATCGCAATCGTCGTCATCATATTTTCAGTCATGCGTTCCGTGGTCAAACCGGTACAGGATGTCGCGGCTTCAGCCGAGACCATGGCATCGGGGAATCTGGATATCCGTGTACGGGTGAACAGGCAGGATGAGATCGGTGTGCTGCAGCGTTCCTTCAATGAGATGGCGGACTCATTGGTGCAGAAAATCGATGAACTCGAAAAAGCCGGCGATATGCAACGCGAATTCGTCTCCGACGTCAGCCATGAGCTGCGTACGCCGGTGACGACCATGCGCATGGCGGCGGACATGTTGTCGATGCGCAAGGATAGGTATGATGCCACGACCAGGCGCACGGTGGAATTGCTGGACGGGCAGATTCGCAGATTTCAGGAGATGCTCGCTGATTTGTTGGAAATTTCGCGTTTCGATGCCGGATACGCGGCATTGGATTTGGCTGAAGGCGATGTTCGTGAACCAATCAGCCAAGCGGTTGAACAAGTCGCGGGCATCGCGGAAACCAAACAAGTGCCGCTGGATGTCCACCTTCCCAATATGGAGGTATTGGCGTGCGTCGATGCGAGACGCATCTGTCGTATTGTACGTAATCTGCTTGCTAATGCGATCGATTTCGCAGAAGGACGACCTGTGGAGGTACGTCTTGCGGTCAATCGCTCCATGGTCGTCATCAGCGTGCGAGATTATGGCGTTGGCATGACCACGAGCCAGTGCGAAAGAATGTTCGACCGATTCTGGAGAGCCGATCCGTCTCGTGCCCGCACTACGGGTGGCACAGGATTGGGCATGGCCATTGTGCTCGCCGATGTGAGACTCCATGGCGGTGATATTTCGGTTCGTTCCCAGATGGGCAAGGGCACTTGGTTTCTGGTGACATTGCCGCGCAATCCTGAAAACGGCCCGGTGAATGTGGCACAGGCACCGATTCGCTTCAGTGCCGAGGATGAAGACTTTTGTGCTGTCGGAGGATTCGGCATCGCCGACAATGGATTTTCCGACTATCTGACCGGTGAGCCCAATGTCGGGAAAGGGCGGAAGCAGTGAAGACGTATCGTATGACACGAATGCTGGTAACGATGCTGGTGGTGCTGCTGTTCGGCTGTCTGTTGCCGGTATTGAGCGGATGCTCGAATGTATTGGGACTGCCGAAAAGCGGGGCAGTGCAGGTCATAAAACCTGCCGAGCAGGATGCACGGAGAATATTCACGAATCCGTCGGGACCTGTGAAGGACGCGCAGCCGGAAGCCATCGTCAAAGGGTTCTTCGATGCTCTGCCGGCCGGTGTGCAAAGCGACGGTTTTAAAACAGCTCGTCGGTTCCTTACAGGTGCGGCTTCGAATTGGTGGAATTCCGATGCGGAAACAACGGTGTATTCAGGTGCTCCGCAGATTGCCCGTAAAGCCAGTTTTGCCGATTCCTCGGCAGCGAATGATGAGATTGCAGTGTCGGTGCGTCTGCAAGTCCAAGGCATGCTGGATTCCCACGGCGTGTACCTAGCGGTTCCCGAAGAGACGGAAACCTACGATTTCACCCTTTCCAAGGTACAGGGGCAGTGGCGTATCGGAAAGCTGCCGTCAGGCGTTATGGTCGGTGCCGACGATTTCAAACAGGCGTATCGGCAGGTTTCGCTGTACCAGCTGGGGACATCGCGTAAGGAATTGATCCCCGATGTGCGTTGGCTATGCTGGCGTGATTGGCGTGCTCGTGCCGTGGAGGAATTGCTTAATGGAAGTGCGGCGTGGCTGCGGGATGCGGTGGTCGACACCAATACGGAGCAGGTGACCTTGCGGTCGAATGGCGTGACCGTCCATGATTCGACGATTCGGATACGGCTTTCATCCGTGATGAATCGAATGACCGATGCGGAGCGCTCGGTATTGGTCCGGCAACTGCGGCTGTCATTGGGGGACGGCAGCAAGGAAACAAGCATCGATGTAGTGGCCGGCGGGCGAAATTACTCGCATGCCGATGACGGTTCATCGCTGGATACGCGATCGACAGTGGACCCAATATACACATTGAGCGCGGGCAACATCGTTTCGCTGAAATCGTCCAATGCGGTACGTGTGGCGCAGGCCGGCATCGATGACGCAGACGGATTCATCTTTTCATCTGAAGGTGGTGCCGTGCTTGACCACAGCGGGCGTGTGAAACGTCTCGGAGCGGATGGCGCCTTGCGGGATACCATGTTCTCCGGTCATAAGATACGGACCATATGCAAAGGCAGAGGGAAAGAGATCTGGGCCGTTGACGAATCGACGGAGGAGATTGCCGTCGACGCCGACGGCAGGACGCGCGCGTTAACGATTCCCGGACTTGACGATACACAACATGTCCGTGCGATAAGCGTTTCGCCGGAAGGCGATCGTCTGGCTTTCTCTCTGGAATCCAGCAAACGTGCGAAATCCGGAATAGGCATCATCGGAATCCGGCGTGGTTCGGATGGAGAGGTGGAGTCGTTGGCAAGGTCGTTCCTGCGGATCTCCGATCAATCCGGAGTGTCCATGATGACCTTCTACAACGACATCACTTTTATCTATGCCGCGCAATATGAGCAGAACGACCATACACAGATCGCACGACGTCAGCTTGTGCCGGGTCCTGAAAACAATCAGTCTCTTCCCGATGCCGGAGCCATCGCCATGGCTACCGGTGAGGTCAATATGTATCGGCGCTTCGCCGTACTTGACCGTTTGGGTATAGTCAGAACCGTCGATGGCTCGTTGGGGGGCACATGGTCCAGTGCGGATTCGCAGGTTATGGCTCTGTCCGTACAGTGACGAATACATATGCGATAAACACCTTCGGTACACATGAATCTGGTTATGGCTCCATGAGGGATATTGGATTGTCGCGGTGAGAACTCTGACGGCGCGATGCCAAGTTGTTACCGAAAAGTTATCGTATGAGGTTGAGCGTTGAGGCTTTCGACACGATACTGGAATCACCGATGGCAAGGAAGGCCATCACAACCAGTAACAGCTCGAGGAGGAGTTCATGAAGAATTGGAAGAAAGCCATTGCAGTCTGCGCTTCAGCCGCAGCTCTGGTCAGCATGGCAGCATGCGGTAGCTCGAATGCCGGATCGAAATCCGACGATGGTGGCAAGAAGACGATCGGCTTCGTGGCTGTCGGCCCGGAAGGTGGGTTCCGTACCGCTAACGAGAACGATCTGAAGAAGGCGTTCAAGGATGCGGGCTTCAACCTGGTGTACTCTCCGACACAGAACAACGATCAGCAGAAGCAGATTCAGGCATTCAACAAGTTCGTCAACGATGAAGTCGATGCCATTGTGCTGTCCGCCACCAACGATTCCGGTTGGGACGACTGCCTGGAGAACGCGGCAGAGGCCGAGATTCCGGTCTTCACCGTCGATCGTAATATCGATATCAAGAGCGCTGAGGCCAAGAAGGCCGTCGTGTCCCATATCGGCCCGTCCAATGTGTGGGCCGGCGAGCAGGCTGCGGAATTCGTCAATAAGAGCTTCTCGACTGGAGCCAACGGCTTCATTCTGGAGGGTCCGGCAGGCCTGTCCGTTGTGACTGATCGTGGTCAGGGCTGGAAGAACAAGGCCGCGGACAACATCAAGGTTCTCGAGTCCCAGTCCGCGAACTGGTCCACTGATGAAGCCAAGACCGTGACCGCCGGCTTGCTTGACAAGTACAAGTCCGACAATCCGCAGTTCATCTTCGCCGAGAACGATGAGATGGGCCTTGGAGCGGCGCAGGCTGTTGACGCAGCTGGTCTCAAGGGTAAGGTCAAGATCATCACCATCGATGGCACCAAGGCGGCTTTGCAGTCTCTTGTTGACGGTGACCTCTCCTACGTTATCGAATACAACCCGATCTTCGGCAAGGAAACCGCCAACGCAGTCAAGGACTATCTGGGCGGCAAGTCCGTCGAGAAAGACATCGAGATCGAATCCAAGACTTTCGACGCAGCCAGCGCCAAGGAAGCTCTGGATGCCGGAACCCGTGCATACTGATTGTGATGGGCGACGGTTCTGATACGGAACGTCTTTTCTTCTCATAACCCACGAACGGTGCGTCGCGATGATGGCGCACCGTTCACTACATCTTGGGCAAATATCACAGAACGATAACAATTTTCGTAAGGCGAAGACATGGCAGACAAAAAACCAATCGTCGTGATGAAGGGCATCACGATCGAATTCCCGGGCGTCAAAGCCTTGGACGGCGTCAATCTACGTCTATTCCCCGGTGAGGTTCACGCTCTTATGGGAGAGAACGGCGCCGGCAAATCGACGATGATCAAGGCGCTCACCGGCGTGTACAAGATCAATGCCGGATCCATTGAAGTGGACGGCAAGCCGCAGACCTTCACCGGCACTGGCGATGCGCAGAACGCGGGCATCGCCACGGTGTACCAGGAAGTCAACTTGTGCACCAATCTGACCATCGGCGAAAACGTCATGCTCGGTCATGAAGTGCGGGGGCCGCTGGGCATCAATTGGAAGAAGACCTATGAGAAGTCTAAGAAGTTCCTTGCCCAGATGGGATTAGAACATCTCGACCCGAAGGCCCCATTGAGTTCCATCTCCATCGCGATGCAGCAGCTGGTCGCCATAGCCCGTGCCATGGTGATTGATGCCAAGGTGCTGATTCTTGATGAGCCGACCTCTTCATTGGATGCCAACGAAGTGCAGGATTTGTTCAAGATTATGCGCAAGATTCGCGACTCGGGCGTCGCCATCCTCTTCGTCTCCCACTTCCTTGATCAGATCTATGAGATTACCGACCGATTGACGATTCTGCGTAACGGCAAGTTCATCAAGGAAGTCATGACCAAGGACACTCCGCGTGATGAGCTCATCGGCATGATGATCGGCAAGAGCGCGGCTGAGCTGAGCCAGATTGGAGCCAAGAAGGCGCATAAGGATATTTCCGGAGAGAGGCCCATCGTCTCCGTCAAGCAGCTTGGTCTCAAGGGCACTATCAATCCGACCGATTTGGATGTGTATCCGGGACAGGTCGTTGGCTTCGCCGGTCTGCTTGGATCTGGACGAACGGAGCTTGGTCGTCTGCTTTACGGCGCGGACAAGCCGGATTCCGGCACCTATGAGCTCAAGGGCAAGAAGGTCAGCATCTCCGATCCATACACGGCATTGTGCAACAAGATCGCGTACTCCACCGAGAACCGTCGAGACGAAGGCATCATAGGCGATCTGACAGTACGTGAGAACATGCTGATCGCCCTGCAGGCGACGCGAGGCATGTTCAAGCCGATTCCGAAGAAGGAAGCCGACGAGATCGTCGACAAGTACATGAAGGAACTCAACGTTCGTCCGAACGATCCGAACAAGCTCATCAAGAACCTGTCCGGTGGAAACCAGCAGAAGGTGCTTATCGCCCGCTGGCTGGCAACGCATCCGGATCTGCTCATCCTGGACGAACCGACGAGAGGCATCGATATCGGTGCCAAGGCCGAAATTCAGCAGGTAGTGCTCGATTTGGCCGAGCAGGGCATGGGCGTTGTCTTCATCTCGTCCGAAATGGAAGAGGTGGTCAGGCTTTCCGACGACATCGAAGTGCTGAAGGATCGCCACAAGATTGCCGAACTCGTCAATGACGACACCGTTTCTCAGGAAACCATCGTTCAAACCATCGCAAACACGAACGTCAATACAGGAAAGGAGGCATGATGACCGACAAGAAAGCAGAGCAGGAAAAGGACTCCGTCGTCAAGAAGCTCCTGTCTTCGAACCTCACATGGTCTGTGGTCGCGCTGATTGTGCTCATCATCATCTGCACCATCTCCGACCACCAGTTCCTTTCTCTGAGCTGGAACAAGAACACCGGAGGCCTATCGGGCCCGCTGATCACCATGTTGCAGGAATCGGCGCGTTATCTCATGATCGCAACCGGCATGACGCTGGTGATCTCCACCGCAGGTATTGATCTGTCCGTCGGCTCCGTCATGGCTGTCGCAGGCGCAGCCGCTATGCAGCTGCTGTCCGCGGGCGTCAACGTCTGGATGGTCATTCTCCTTTCGCTGCTCATCGGCCTTGCCATCGGCTGCATCAACGGTGCACTGGTCTCTATCCTGGGACTCCAGCCGTTCATCACGACATTGATTATGATGCTCGCCGGGCGCGGCCTCGCCAAGGTGATCACCTCCGGCCAGAACACCGACGCCAGCTCCGTTGCAGGCGGCGCGCCGCTTAAGTGGATGGCGAACGGCTTCATCCTTGGTATTCCCGCCAACTTCGTCATTGCATTGGTCATCGTGGCGCTCGTCGGCCTGCTGTGCCGCAAGACCGCCATGGGCATGATGATCGAATCCGTGGGCATCAATCCGGAAGCCTCCCGCATGACCGGCATCAAGCCGAAGAAGATCCTCTTCCTCGTGTACGCGGTCTCCGGCGTGCTGGCAGCTGTTGCAGGTCTGTTCGCCACTGCGTCCGTGATGCGAATCGACGTGGTCAAGACCGGCCAGGATCTCGAAATGTACGCCATCCTCGCAGTCGTGATCGGTGGAACCTCGCTGCTCGGTGGCAAGTTCTCCCTGGCAGGCAGCGCCCTGGGCGCTGTGATCATCGCCATGATCCGCAAGACCATCATCACCCTCGGCATCGATTCCGCCGCAACCCCGGCCTTCTTCGCGGCAGTGGTGATCGTGATCTGCGTGATGCAGGCTCCGAAGATTCACAATCTCAGTGCGGAAATGAAACGCAAACGCACACTTAAGGCACAGACTAAGGTGGTGGCAGCATGACTTCTGCAACAGCTACTCAGGTCAAGAAGAAGACCCAGAAAATCGGTGGGCGTCGCATTAATGCCCAGATGATTCCTACCATTGCCGCGGTGGTGATCTTCATTCTGATGATCATCATGGGCCAGGCGCTATTCGGTACCTATCTGCGACTTGGTTTCGTCTCCTCGCTGTTCATTGATCACGCGTATCTGATCATTCTGGCAGTTGCTATGACATTGCCGGTGTTGACAGGTGGCATCGATTTGTCTGTCGGCGCCATTGTGGCCATTACTGCAGTGGTTGGCGTCAAGATGACGAATGCCGGCATCTCCGCTCCAATCGCGATGGTCGTCATGATTCTTATAGGCGTCGCATTCGGTTTGCTGACCGGCACGCTGATCGAGGAATTCAACATGCAGCCGTTCATCGCCTCTCTGGCATCGATGTTCCTGGCGCGTGGCATCGCATCCATCATCTCCACCAAGGCGCAGACCTTCCCCGAGAACAACAACTTCGATTTCATAGCGCAGAAGATCACCATCATCGACAATCCGAAGATCTCCCATGATCTCTACATCAATGTGGGCGTGATCATCGCGGTTCTTGTGGTTATCTTCGGCTATATCCTGCTGCACCACACCCGTACAGGACGCACTATCTACGCGATCGGCGGTTCCCGTTCCTCTGCCGAGCTGATGGGTCTTCCGGTCAAGCGCACGCAGTACATCATCTATCTGACCTCCGCCACGCTGGCCGCCCTCGCTTCCATCGTGTACACGGCCAACATCCGCTCGGCCATCAACACCGTGGGCGTCGGCTGGGAACTTGATGCAGTCGCATCCGTGGTCATCGGCGGTACCATCGTCACCGGCGGCTTCGGCTATGTGCTCGGCTCCGTCGTCGGCGCACTGGTTCGCTCCACCATCGATCCGCTGACTTCCGACTTCGGTGTGCCGGCGGAATGGACCACCATCGTGGTTGGCCTGATGATTCTCATCTTCGTCGTGCTGCAGCGTGCAGTGACCGCGGTCAACAGAAAAGAATAGGAGGTGTGGTCCGAATAAAATCATCCTGATTCCTTTTATCTTCCTTCCCTGATTGGAGGCGGACGAGCTTTCTGGCTCGTCCGTCTCTTTTTCTGTGCCACAAAACGTGGGGGCTGATTTGGACGTTGGGCCAAACGCCCCATCGGTTGCACGAGGCGCGCGTTCGTTTCGACGGAATCGCATCCGTTCTTCAAGACGCGTCGGCACCTCCGTCTGATTGGTCGAGCCTATGCCTACTTCCATGGGCACGCTTGACAAGCGCGGTTTGTCCGGTTGAATCGGCTACACTGTGCATTTGGCTATTCGATACTGATACGGCACGTCCGCCTTATGGGCGGCGTTCGAGTGCGCGTATGTGTATGCCGGTTGGCAAACCTTATATTCCAAGCGCATAGAAAAACAACGAATCATAATGGGGTTGAGTCCACGATGGAACGCAACATTGGTCGGAACATGCAGGCAAGCGGGACAACGGATCCGGTGAATGAGGACAATGCGGAGAATGCGACGCAGGGCAGGAGAGCGCCGCATTCGGCGCCGAACTCTGATGATGAGAGGATCAGCGGTAAACTCATCGGCGCCATCGTGGCGGTCGGCTCGCTCGCCTTCATCGGCATCCTCACCGAAACCGTGATGACGGTGCTGTTCCCACAGCTCATGCGGGAATTCAACGTGAACACTGCTACTGTGCAGTGGATCACCACCATCTACCTGCTGACGGTCGCAGCCACCATGCCGCTGTCGTCGTATCTTAACCGCAAATTCAAGCATCGCGTCCTGTTCCTCGCCGCGGTGGCGCTTGCGGTGCTTGGCTCGCTGACCATGATCTTCGGCCATGCGTTCCCGGTGATTCTAGTAGCCCGCATCATCCAGGGCATCGGCTCCGGCGTGGCCACACCGCTGATGATGAACATCATTCTCGAACAGTCCCCACGCAGCAAGGTCGGACGACTGATGGGCGTCGGTTCGCTCGTCATCACCGTGGCGCCCGCCATCGGCCCGACCGTGGGTGGCGCGGTGTCGAGCATTCTGCCATGGCGTGCGATTTTCGTCATCGTCATTCCCGTGATTCTGCTGATTTCGCTGCCTGTCGGCCTCAAATGCATCGAACAGCACCGTCCGACGGAAGAGGCGCATCTGAATCCGCTGCAGTTCGCGGCGATTGTGCTGGCGTTGTGCGGTCTAGTGATGTTCCTGAACCAGGCGGGCGTGGCTGTT